>SAMEA104315435__coassemble_458_pt1 | contig 181717 bp, 150 predicted proteins | sample SAMEA104315435__metabat2_low_PE_020 | metagenome-assembled genome bin SAMEA104315435 (sample SAMEA104315435) | gut metagenome | biome: Monkey gut; feature: monkey-associated habitat; material: faeces | place: China | collected 2013
GCTTACCACTGCGATAAAATCAACAATACTCATATGGCTTAGCCCTTCTTTCCAAGAAATCAATGACTTCTTTCGATTTTCTCATAACTCCATGGCATTTTCAATGTAATATCACTCTAAATCAACAAGAATATATATCAAGATTAAGGTGCTGTCGCACTAAGAAAAAAGAAAAAAAGAAAAAAGACCTTATAGAACATTTTCTGCTCCATAAGGTCTTTGATTTTTCGTTATTTTATTCATTCCCCAAGGCGAGAATTATGCCCATTGGAGATAAATGCTTTGTCCTAATTCAATTAGCTGACGTAATTATGCTCTGCCAACTGATCCGAATAATTCCATTTTTTCTTTTACAGTTGCTTTGATAGCTTCTGCACCTGGAGCTAATAACTTACGAGGGTCAAATCCTTTACCCTGAAGGTCTTTACCTTCTTCAATGTATTTTCTTGTAGCTGCTGCAAATGATAACTGACATTCTGTATTAACATTAATCTTTGCTACTCCAAGTGAGATAGCTTTCTTAATCATATCAGCTGGGATACCTGTACCACCGTGAAGTACAAGTGGCATATCACCTACTTTATCTTTAACAGCTTCAAGTGTCTCAAAGCTTAATCCTTTCCAGTTTTCTGGATATTTACCATGAATATTACCAATACCTGCTGCAAGCATTGTTACACCAAGATCTGCAATCTTCTTACATTCATCTGGATCTGCACATTCACCAGCACCGATAACACCGTCTTCTTCTCCACCGATTGAACCAACTTCTGCTTCAAGTGACATATTGTTCTTTTTGCAGATTTCAACTAATTCTTTTGTCTTTGCAACGTTCTCTTCGATTGGATAATGTGAACCATCAAACATAATTGATGAGAATCCTGCTTCTACACATTTTAAACATCCTTCATATGAACCATGATCTAAGTGAAGTGCTACTGGAACTGTAATATTTAATTCTTCAATCATTCCTTTTACCATTCCAACAACTGTCTTATAACCTGTCATATATTTACCGGCACCTTCTGATACACCAAGAATTACTGGTGAGTTTAATTCCTGAGCAGTTGTTAAAATTGCTTTTGTCCATTCAAGGTTATTAATATTGAACTGACCTACTGCATATTTTCCTGCTCTGGCTTTCTTTAACATTTCTTCAGCTGTAACTAACATCTTATTACCTCCATATACTAAGAATTTTCATGTTTCTTTGTATATTATACCCTAGTTTTGATAAAAATGGAATACCTAATAATTAATTTTTTAACAAAGTATGTTAATTTTTTATCGTTTTATTATTTTGGCTGCTTCGACCATGTTAATAAGACTTGCTTTTGTCTCTTCTTCGCCTCTTGTCTTAAGTCCACAGTCAGGATTAACCCACAATTTGTCTTCATCAATCCATACAAGCATCTTCTTAAGTGCATCTACTATCTCTTCAACTGATGGAACTCGTGGTGAATGAATATCATATACTCCAGGGCCTACTTCTGTCTCAAAATTATTAGCTTTTAATGATTCAAGTATCTGTAAGTCTGATCTTGATGCTTCAAATGTAATAACATCAGCATCCATATCATCTATTGCTGGAATAATATCTGTAAATTCACTGTAGCACATATGTGTATGTATCTGTGTATCAGGTTTTACACCGCTATGAACAAGTCTGAATGCCGGAATTGCAAAATCAAGATATTCTGTATACCAGTCAGATTTTCTAAGTGGTAATTTTTCTCTTAAAGCAGCTTCGTCAATCTGAATTACTTTTATTCCATTCTTTTCAAGGTCAAGTACTTCATCTCTTATTGCAAGTGCGATCTGTGCTATTGACTGTTCAATTGATATATCTTCTCTTGGGAATGACCAGTTAAGAATAGTTACAGGACCTGTTAACATACCTTTTACAGGCTTGTCTGTAAGTGACTGTGCATATACTGACCAATCTACTGTTATTGGTTTTTCTCTGTATACATCTCCCCAGATAACCGGTGGTTTTACACATCTTGTACCATAAGACTGTACCCATGCTTTTTCTGTGAAAAGAAATCCTCCAAGTGATTCACCAAAATATTCAACCATATCATTTCGTTCATATTCGCCATGTACTAATACATCAAGTCCTATCTCATCCTGCCATGCTATACACTGTGCAATCTTCTTCTTATTAAATTCTATGTACTCTTCTTTTGAAATATTACCTTTTTTATATGCTGCTCTATTAGCTTTAACATCTTTAGTCTGTGGGAATGAACCAATTGTTGTTGTAGGGAATTTAGGAAGGTTAAGTACTTTCTTCTGTAATGCCTGACGTTCACTTCTTAATGGAAGTCTTACATAATCAGCATCTGTTATAGCTTCATAACGAGCTTTAACTTCTTCATTCTCTTTAACTCTTGTTCCATTGAATAACTTCTGGTTATTAATATATGTCTCTTCATTATTAATATCTTCACTGTCAGCTAGTGCTTTTAATTCCTTAAGTTCTTCTAATTTTTCAATTGCAAATGCAAAATGTTCAAGATATTCTTTTGCAAGTTTTGTCTCATTCTTAAGTGTAAATGGCACATGTAAAAGTGAGCATGATGTTGATAATACTGTATTAATTCCGGCTTTCTCTAATTCAGCAAGTTTTTCAAGTGTTATTTTATAATTGTTTCTCCAGATATTTTTACCATTTATAAGTCCTGCAAATAATACTTTATCTTTAGGGAAACCATATTTTTTAACAAGTGCATCTGTCTGTTTGCCTTCAACAAAATCAAGACCTACTGCATATACCGGAAGATTTACAACTGTTTCATAGGCATCTCTTATATCACCAAAGTATGTCTGTATAAGAATCTTTACATCTTTTGTATCTTTGCATACTTCTTCATATACTTCTTTAAGAAGTTCTATGTCTTGTGATGTCATATCATATACAAGTGCAGGTTCATCAAACTGTAATAATGTAATGCCTTCTTTTTCTGCCGTTGCAATTAATTCTTTGTATGCGGCTGCTACTGCGTTTTTAAAATCTGCGGCTGTTTTATTACCTGTATAACGGCAGAGTTTTAAAAGTGTATATGGTCCTGTTAATACAGATTTTGTATTATATCCTTCTTCTTTTGCTTCTCTGAAAAGTCTGAATAACTTATCTCCTGCAAGTTTTACTTCTGTATCATCTTCTACTTCTGCAACAATGTAATGATAATTAGTATTAAACCATTTCATCATTGCAAGTGCCTTAACATCACCTTTTTCTCCCTGATATCCTCTTGCCATTGCAAAGTAAGTGTCAAGGTCTGAAAGTCCTAAATCTGTGTATCTCTTTGGAATAATATTAAAGAGTACTGCTGTATCAAGAAATATATCATAGTAAGAAAAATCATTAGATGTTATATAATCTATTCCTGCATTCTTCTGTGCTTCATAATGCTCTTTTCTTAATTCCTTTGCTACACTTTCAAGTTCTTTTGCATCTATCTCACCTTTAAAGTATTTTTCTGATGCAAACTTTAATTCTCTTAATTTTCCAACTCGTGGAAATCCTACTATCGATGTCTTCATAATATTGTTCTCCTCCTGTTTCTATATCGCTTATACAAACCTACGCATCCGTTTATGCAACGTTAATCTCACATAACCTCTGTTTTTTCATATTTTATACAAAGTATTGTCATTTGTATAATACCTGTATTCTCTGCCTTGCCATAGTTTCATCCTATATCAAACCCGTTTCTGGCTGTTTTTTCTTACTTTTCTTCTTGCTATTATTTTTCAAATGTATTACGATAGTAATTTAGAACTTTAAAAAATTAAGAAAGGATACAAATGAAAAGATATGGAAAAGAAATACAAACTATCTCACTATCTCTATAAATATCGTGTTAAATATATTCTCGGTATACTAACACTCTTTGCTGTTGATATAATCAACACATATATTCCACAGTTTACAGGTGAAGTAACGGATGGACTTACTGCCAGAACACTTGATATGTCAGGTGTATACCACCTCATTATTAAGATTCTGCTGTGTGGTCTTGCCATTGCACTATGTCGTTTCCTGTGGAGATATTTTATATTTGGTTCTGCAAGAGCTATTGAATATGATATGCGTAATGACCTCTTTGCACATCTTGAGACTCTCTCAATGAATTATTATAATAAAAATAAAACAGGTGATCTTATGGCTCATTTTACAAGTGATCTTAATGCTATAAGAATGTCTGTCGGTATGGCAGTTATATCTTCTTTTGACTCTATATTTATGACTATAATGATCCTTATTAAGATGTTCTTTAACATAAGTATATCACTTACACTACTTGCATCTGTTCCACTTATAATTATCGCATTCGCAAGTATATGGTATGGCAAGAATATTAAAATCCGTTTTGAAAAAAAACAGGAAGCATTCTCAAATCTTACTGATGTTGCCAATGAAGATATCTCGGGTGTAAGAGTTATAAAAGCATTCGTAAGAGAACGTTCAAGGCTAAAAGAGTTTGCAAAATATAATCAGGACAATATGGATAAAACTATGGATGTTGTTAAGTTACAGGCTGTAGCAATACCACTTCTTGACATCATCACTGGTCTGTCAAGTCTTATAACTCTTGTATATGGTGGTTCACTTGCAATTATGGGTAAGATAAGTCTTGGTCAGTTTATCGCATTTAATCAATACATCGGTATGCTTGTATGGCCAATGCTTGCAATCGGTGAGAGTATTACTACGTTCTCACAGGGTAAAGCTTCTCTTAACAGAGTATATTCTATCTTCAGTGCCAAATCTGAGATTATTGACAATGGAACTTATGACAAACCTGTTATGGGTGATATTGAACTTAATCATCTCTCATTTAGATATGAAGATAAAACTGTTACAGCACTTAATGATATCACACTTAAAGTTAATAATGGAGAGAGTCTTGCAATCGTTGGTAAAACCGGCTGTGGTAAGACAACTCTTGTCAATCTGCTTCTTAGAATGTATAACGTTGACAACGGAATGATTAAGATAGATGGTATTGATATTAATGATTACAAACTTAAGCATCTAAGAGAAAGTTTTGCTTATGTATTACAGGATAATTTTCTATTCTCAGATACTATAACTAACAATATCGGTTTTGGTTCTTCACATCCTACAATGGATATGATTACTAGTGCAGCCAAAAATGCTCTTATCCATGATAATATAATGGATTTTAAAGATGGTTATGAGACTCTTGTCGGTGAACGTGGTGTTACAATATCAGGTGGTCAAAAACAAAGAAGTGCCATTGCACGAGCTCTTCTAAAAGATGCACCTATACTTATTCTTGATGATTCACTGTCTGCTGTTGATACTGATACAGAAGAAAAGATCCTTAATAATCTATCACAGATTAGAAAAGGAAAGACAAGTATCATAATCGCACATAGAATAAGTACTATTATGAACGCTGATAAGATTCTTGTACTTGATGATGGCAATATGGCTGAATATGGAACTTTTGATGAACTTATTAAAAAAGGCGGCATATTCGCTACAATGTATGAAAAACAACAGCTTGAAAAACAGATTGATAGCGATGAATCTAACGAAGGAGAGGTGAAATAATATGGATACTCTTGATCTTAACAAAGATAATATTGATAATATTAATAAAACACATGTTTTTAGACGTCTTATACGATATATAAAACCTTGCCTGCATCTTTTTATCGTATCCCTTGTACTTGTTCTTATGATTACAGGGTTCGATCTTGCAAGACCAGTTCTTCTTGGTGATGCTATTGATGAATATATTCTGCATGATACAGATACATCATCTGACAATATTAATAATCAGTCTATAAGCACTAATTCTTTGGCAGATAATAGCAGACAAAAAGATCTTGCCGGTATAAGAAAAACATCAGTAATATACCTTATACTACTTATACTTACGTTCATCTGCAACTGCTTACAGACTCTTTTGTTACAGTATACAGGTCAAAAAGTTATATATAATATAAGGCAGGAGGTATTCGAACATACGCAGGCTCTTTCACTTCGCTTTTATGATATTAATCCTGTAGGTAAGATTACTACAAGAGTAACTAATGATGTCGAAGCCTTAAGCGAGATGTTCTCTGGTATCCTTGTAAAACTTTTTAAAAACTTTATAAAGATTATAGGACTTGCAACAGTTATGTTGTCAATCAATGTAAAACTTGCTCTGCTTGCATTTATTGTACTTCCTTTCGTTGTTATAATTACTATAATATTTAAGAGAATATCAAGAGCTACTTATCGTGTCACAAGAAGTAAAATAGCAATGCTTAATGCTTACCTGTCAGAACATATATCCGGTATGAAAGTAATTCAGATATTTGCAAAAGAAGTTTCAAAATATGATGAGTTCGAGAAAAAAAGTCTTGAATTATATAATGCCAATTACAGAGAAATGATGGTATTTGCAGTATTCAGACCTATCATATACTTTATATCAATAATCGCTCTTGTTACTGTTATTGGAACCGGCAGCCATGCTTTCCTTAATGGAACTATTACAATAGGTACTTTATATATCTTTATTCAATATATAAGTTCATTCTTTGATCCAATCCAGGAACTGGCTGAACAGTTTGGTACACTTCAGTCTTCTATAGCTTCTGCTGAGAAGATATTCACACTTCTTGATGAGAAACCTCAGATTGTTAATCCTTCTAACCCTATTCCGGTTAAAGAAGGTATTAACAAGATTGAATTTAAGCATGTATGGTTTGCTTATGATAATGAGAATTATATTCTAAGAGATGTAAGCTTTACTATCAATCCCGGTGAAAAGGTAGCTTTTGTCGGTGCAACAGGTGCCGGTAAGTCATCAATTCTTAACCTTATCGGAAGATATTATGATATTCAAAAAGGCGAGATCCTGATTGATGGAATTAATATAAAAGACATTGATAAAGATGCACTTAGAAAAAGAATTGGCCAAGTTCAGCAGGATGTATTCATCTTCTCAGGTGATATTAAGAGTAATATCAGCCTTAACAATCCTGACATAAGTTATGAAGATGTTGTTAATGCAGCCAAATATGTCAATGCAGATCATTTTATAAGTAAACTTCCAGGCGGATATGATGAGCCTGTCACAGAACGTGGTCAGACATTATCACAAGGTGAGCGACAGCTTCTGTCATTCGCAAGAACACTTGCTTACAATCCTTCAATTCTTGTTATGGACGAAGCAACTGCCAATATTGATACAGAAACTGAGATTCTTATCGAAGAAGCTCTTAAGAAACTTATGTCAGGCCGTACAACTATTATGGTTGCACACAGACTCTCTACAATACAACATGCTGATAAGATTATGGTAATGCACAAAGGTAAGATTCGTGAATCAGGTACTCATCAGGAGTTGCTTGCAGCAGGTGGACTTTATAAAAAATTATATGAACTTCAGCAAAAATAATTTATATTATTTTAAGTTTCGTTTTACTTTTTTAAGTTTTCGTCCGATATTCCTTCTATATAAAGGAGGGATACGCTTTGGGTAAGATTATCAAGCTGGAGTGTCCTGCCTGTCACCACTACGAGGAGATTATATTTAACAATGATAACAGTGATAAGGAACTTGGACAGATTATATCCAGATTATCAGATTATGAATTTGATATTGCACAGCAATGGCTTAAAGAGAATGAAATTAAATCCTACAAATCAGTTTCAGTTTTAACTTTTTGTCCAATATGCAAAAAACTTGAGACTTCAAATATACTAGAAATTACATCATTTAGTGGTAACAGAAAATCATTCGGTCTTAGGTGTGATACATGTCATACCGAAAAAGATATCATAGATATCGACAATTATATTCCATGTCCCGAATGTGAGAATAAAATGAAAATCGTGGAGATGGGCTATTAAAGCCTGTCTCCACGATTTTTTATTTTATCAAAAGTTCCATATTAAGAAATCAATATTGGTATGCTTAATGTTGCTGCTTTTTCTATCTTCTATTTCTTATTCTACTATCTTTTATATACAATCTCACTGCCTATAATTGTATATCTGACTTTTGTCTCGATATTAAATGGTACCCCATCTGTAATTACAAAGTCAGCATCTTTGCCAACACTAATACTTCCAACTCTATCTTCAATTCCAAGATGCCTTGCCGGATTAATTGTTATCGCTTTTAATGCATCAAATGGATCCATTCCTGATTCTACTGCAAGTCCTGCACATAATGGAAGATATTGAAGTGGAATTACAGGACAATCTGTTATTATTGATACATTAAGTCCGGCTTTTGACAATACTCCAGGTGTCTTAAAAGTCTTATTTTTAAGTTCTACTTTTGTAGCCTGACCAAATGAAGGTCCAACAGCAACCGGATAATTATCTTTTACAAGTTCATCTACAATAAGATGTCCTTCTGTACAATGCTCAAGTGTAAGATTAACATCAAGATCTTTTGCAATTCTTATTGCTGTAAATATATCATCTGCTCTATGTGCATGTGCTTTTAATGGAATCTCTTTATTAACAACCGGAAGAAGTGCCTCCAGCTTGTAATCAAATGCCGGCTTTTTACTTATATCTTCTCCTGCTTCTTTTATCTTAGCATTATACTCTTTTGCTTTATATAACATCTCTCTAAGTTTTGCTGCTGTTGTCATTCTTGAATATATACTCTTTGTCTTATAACATCTTTTTGGATTCTCACCAAATGCACATTTCATCGCAACTTTATCTTTGACAATCATATTATCAATACGCTTGCCATAAGTCTTAATCGCTGTGAATGTACCACCAAGAACATTAGAACTTCCCGGACCTGTTGCTACAGTTGTAACTCCTGCTTCTCTTGCATATTCAAAAGCCTCATCAAAAGGATTAATTCCATCAATCGCATTAAGCTGTGGTGTTATAGGATCATTAAGTTCATTATAATCCTGACCTTCGTATCCTATTCCATACCCATCAAGTCCAATATGACCATGTGCTTCAACAAATCCCGGATATATATGAAGACCTGTCGCATCAATAACTTCTACTTCTTTGCTATCTGCTACATCTACACTGCCCGAAATTGATATAATCTTTCCATTCTCACAGACAATATCTGCTGTATATGGTGTCTTATTAACCGCATCATGTACAAGTCCATTCTTAATAACTAACATAGCTTCATCCTCTTTTCATGTCATTTATTATCAAAGTATATTACACTCAAAGCAAACGCCTTGGTGTTTATTGCTTAAATAGCATCTTATACTACTTAATTCTTCTTAAAATCATCTACAACTCTATAGCTGTTTTTGCCATATTTCTTAACTCTATATAATACATCATCTGCTTTACTCATAAAATCCCATAATTTATTCTGGCCATTAGGAACTTTTACGAATGCTCCCTGTGATAATGTAATATATTCATTAACTTTTGAATCTTCATTAACTATTGCAAGATCAGCTACTTTTTGTTTTATTCTTCTTACAACTTCTCTTATCTGACGTTGTTCCATTCCTGTAAATACTATTACAAATTCATCACCGCCATACCTCGCCGGATATACATGCTCATTCTTCTCTCCAAGAAGCACATGTGCAATAGATTTTAAGCATTCATCACCTTTTAGATGTCCATATCTGTCATTATACTGTTTAAAAAAGTCTACGTCTATAAGTGCAACACCATACAATGATTTTTCACTATATGCTTTTTCAAACGTCATCTCCGAATAATTATTATATCCCGTTCTGTTAGCAAGACCTGTAAGTTCGTCTGTCTCTGCTTTGATACGCATCTTCTCACTATATTCTTTAATCTCGTCTATCTCAACAATCGTATCATTAAGATTAGTTCTAAGATTAATTATATTCTTAATATCTTTGTTATGATTTTTAATCTTATTATCATAACTTGCAAGAAAAGCTTCTGAACATCCTATATACTCAGGAAACTTTTCCATCTTAAGATAGTATTTCATAAGAATTCTCTGCACACTCATCATACCATCCTGGAATTCTTCATCTTTACAATCTTTATAATAACTCATTATGTTCTCGAATTCATCATATCTATTTATTTCAAGAAGCATATCGCAGAACTTAAGTGAAGTTTCATATATCTCAATAACATATTCTTCAGTTTTCATTGCTTCAACAGCTAATGCTATATATCTGTCACGCTCTGCATCTTTACCTATCTTATGATCATATATTGATGCAAACATATATATTGGCACTTCATCAACACTTCTGTAACCATCTTCATGCACAGATATTAATTCAAGCAGCTCTTTTACTATTCTTCCTGCATCATCATATTCGCCCTGCAGCACATGAATCTCTGCTAATGACTGTAATACTGTAGCTTTGTTAAAATAGTAAAATTGATTCTGTTTTGCATACTCATAATATGCGAAACTCTCTTTGTAATATGACATTGACTTTTCATAATCCTGAATCTCAAAAAATAAAAGAGCAATATTACCTGTTACCATAGCATATTCATAAAAAAGTCCGGCTTTTTTGGCATATTCTGCTGACTTTAAGTAATTTTCAATAGCATAAGCATAATTCTCATCACTTCTATAGAGTATTCCCATAATATTATATGCTCTTGCTACTATATCTTTTGCATCAGCTCTTGTACCATACAATAGGCTTTTTCTTCCATATTCCATTGACTTTTCATAATTAGCCATATGATAATAATATTCACTCATATAATAATTACCATAAGCTAACAGCTTATCATCTTTTAATTTTTCTCCGATCATAATAAGACCGGAACAACTAGTGTTAACCCGGTCGTATGCTGATACTCTATCTTCCATTATCTTTTTGACTAAGTTTCGGACTTCTTTGTCGTAGTTTTCAAATCCTGATATCATTAAATCACCCTTTGTCTTTGTGTTTGAAATAATATTATGTCTTTAATTACGATGTAAATGTCCTATTAAAAACTTTTTATCCAATCTAAATAGTATTTATCAATTCTAGATATTATACAATTACATCTCATGTAATCTATTTTACAACATATTCTCAAACCTGTCAGTAGGAATTGGTTCACTAAAGAACATTCCCTGTCCTATCTTGCAATTCATATTTGATATAAATTCAATCTGTTCTCTTGTCTCAACACCTTCAACTACGACTTCCATATTAAGCGCATCTGCAAGATTAACTACATTGCGCATTACCATTGTATTTCTCTCAGCAAAATATTCTCCAAGAAGAAATTCTCTGTCAATCTTAAGCACATCAAAATTCAAATCTGTGAGAAGGTTAAGAGATGAATAACCTGTTCCGAAATCATCAATTGCAGTTGTGATATTACTATTCTTCAACTGGTTAATAGTCTCCCTAAGTCTCTCATATTCAGCAATATATGCTGTCTCTGTGAATTCTATCTCGATAAGGTTAAATGGTACATCGTATTTTCTCACTATACCTATTATCTTATCGGCAGTATCTGTATTTAATAAATGCTGTTTAGAAAAATTTACTGCAATTCGCACAAGTTTTTTACCTTCATGCTGCCATCTCTTTATATTACGACATACCTGCTCTAACATAAAAAAGTCTGTTGAACATACAAATCCATTACTCTCAAATAGTGGAATAAATTCTGCAGGTGTAAGTATTCTGCCTTCATATCTCCAACGAATAAGTGCTTCTGCTCCTACAAGTTCATTATCAGCAAGTCCTACTTTGGGCTGATAATATACCAGAAAATCTCCATGTTCAAGTGCTTTTTTCATGCTTCTCTCAAGTTCTGCAAGTATAAGATTCTTATGTCGCTCTTCTTCGCTATAATAAAATGCTTTTATGTTCTTATGTGCTTTAGCTACGCTAAATGCATCAAGTACTTTTTCCATAATATCTGTAAAACTTGTATCATCTTTTTCAATATTACATATTCCTATATATGTTCCTATTGTAACAGTCTCTCCGTCAAGATTAACATCATACGCTTCAAGCATCTTAATATAATGTTCAAGATTATCTTTTTTTACAACTGCACAGAAGCTGTCACCACCTGTTCGGCAAAACATCTCTCCATCTCGCATCTTGTCTGACATCTCTGTTGCAAATTCCGCTATAATCTCTGTTCCTCTGTCATAACCATACATTCTATTAACTACTTTAAATCCACGAAGATTAATATATAATACTGCGAATTCAGTTCTAAGGCTTTCTTCATCTTTTAAAAGTCGGGTTAAGAATCTCTTAAAGCCATTATAATTAAATATACCTGTATCTAGATCAAGTACTATCGAATTCTCATATATGAGTTCAGCACGAAGTTTTGTTATAAGCCAGGCTGCGTATGCATCACATAGAAGATTAATAGTATCTGTATCTGGTAATCTGTCATCTTCCATATATGTTCTGAATATAACTTTTCTCAAATCTGTTACTTTATATTCTTTTGCAAACACTTGCTTTACTCCATCACTTTCGTAAAGTTCTCCATTATATATAAGATATTCTGCTGTATCCGTTTCTGATATAACATAACTTGCAACAATGCTCCTCACTCCTGCGTCTTCTGCCATTGTATTAAGTTTAAGCTTTAATCCATCTGTTAGTGTTCCATCATCTAGTAATGTATCTAGCAGTGAAGTTGTTACTTTTCTTTTCTTCATATTACATCTCCATAATTTTATACGAATTATTCTACCCTTAGGGCAGAGTTTATACAAGGGGAAATATTTCCCATTTTTCAAGACGAATATGAGTTTTTAGAACTATATATGTATAACTACTATGCCTGCCTGCTTATAATTTCGATAAACTTGTATGTATCAACCGGTTTTGAATAATAATATCCCTGAATATCATCAACTCCCAGTTCATACATCTTCTCAGCCTGATCTTTTTCTTCTATTCCCTCTGCTACTATCTTAAGATTCATACTATGTAACATAGAAACTGCAAATTCAAATGCAATTTTTGCTTTTTCACTTTTAAAATAAGACCATACAAAATATTTATCAATCTTAACTATTGATATTGGTAATCCGATAACATAATTCATATTTGAGTATCCAGAACCATAATCATCTATTGTAAATGATGAACCTGCAGCTATAAGTTCATCCATATTCCTTATGAATATCTTTTCTGATTTTATCGCCGCTGTTTCTGTTATCTCAAGATTGATAAAAGAAGGTGATATACCATATTCATTCATTATATCAATCAATATTTTTGCAAGATTCTCCTGCATACACTGCACAACAGACAAGTTAACTTCAATATATTCTATTCCATACTTTGCCGGATTATAATCTCTTATCATCTGGCATACTTTTTCAAATACTACTTTGCCAATCTCAAGTATTCTTCCATTCTGTTCTGCTATCGGAATGAACAACTCAGGAGATACAAATCTGCCTTCCTCATCTCTTATCCTTACAAGAGCTTCTGCTGATATATATCTTTTTTTGGCATTGGAATAGATAGGCTGATAATATACATCTATACTTCGTTCTTCTATCGCCTTTTTCACTGCATACTCTGCCTTTGTTATCTCTCGTTTTTCTTTTAATTTTTCATCATCGATCTCGATTATGTTCTTATTACCGTCTTTTTTACATTTCATCAAAAAGTAGTTAAGTGTATCTGATATTACATCAGAATTGTCACAACGTTTTACATAGAGATAACATGCATTAAAATATACTTTTAATGATACTTCGTTTATCTTCCATGACTTTTCAAAGCGTTCTTTAATCACTTTAAGATGCTCTGTTAACATCTCCATATTGTCGTATACTATTGTAAATTCATTTTCCGTTCGTTTAAAAACTGTACAATTCTTATTTTTACATAAAAAATCTACTATCTTCTTTAGCATAATGCTGGCATTCCTGTATCCAAATGTCTCATTTATAAAGCTATAATCATCTATTGCAAATACAAGTACTGCCATTCCCTTATCTTCTCTATTTATCCTATTTGCAATATATGTATATAATGCATTTCTATTAAATGCACCGGTGTCTTTATCTATATTACGCTCTGGATTCTCTATCTTCATATACATATAGACAAGTGAGACACTCATTGAATATCCAACAAGAAGCCTCTCGTTGTTAAAAAACTGTACTGTCGCAGTTACAACCCATACTACTATCAAAAAAAAGATAGAATATCTCTTATAATCCGGCATCATCTTCATATATTTTATCATATATGCTACTACTATACCTACATATACTATTACTGCCAAATATGTAAGCATAACTGCCGGTCCATACGTATATACTGTATTAATATCCTTATGATACTGTATTGGAAGGATACACTCTAATACTATATATATGATAAAAAATAATATATATACCATTTTTAATGTATTTTTTACATTTTTAAGTGTTCCAAACACTGAATATATTGTATACAAAAGCACAGATACTGCTACTGTTACTACTGATACAAGATACATCTTGCATATTATATCAGTAACTATATAAGGCATAGACTGTCTGTAATTAATTGCTATTACCGACAATATATCAAGGCACAAGCTTATATAGACTGAAGCAAAAAGTCGTAAAAAATATCCTTCACCCAAAAGATTGAGTGCTCTTTGTCTTGCATACATAATAAGTATTACTGTTAGTAAAATTATCCCTGCTATCTGAAACTGTATATTAAATACCATTTCTTCCTCCACTCATTCTCCGATTCTTATATAAAAAATTGTTCTATACCGGTCTAAAACCTTCAAATATAAACAAAGCAAATTTGTCTTTCACTTCATCAAGTTTCTGTTGTGAACGTATCGTCCATGCTACCGGAAGACTCTTGAATAACTTTTTGCATATTCTTCCTGACAATTCATCCGGATATTGACAGTCATAAGATATAAAATCCGGTCTTCCAAGAAAATTGAACATAAGATGTCCAAGCACAAACATATATGGTCTTTTATCTCCTGACTTATAAAAATCACTAGCAAGCTGACCTCTTAAAATATGTGGCACATTCTTCTTAAACCATCTCACTGCAAGTGGATGAAAAGATTCTATACAATATACTCCTTTATAATCTTTTAGTACTCTATATGCTTCTTCACATACTTTTGTATTACCATTTTCACACTTTATCTCGACTATAAGTGGTACTTTAGCATCAACTATATCTAATACTTCCTTAAGTTTTGGTATCCTTTCCTTAGAATTAAAAAGTTCAAATTGCATAAGTTCATCATATGTATAATCCCATATATATCCCGGCTGTTTAAGACCTCTTTGTATCTTCTCATCATGATATACAACCGGAATATTATCTTTAGTAAGAAGCACATCTAATTCTATTCCATAACCATTTGCAACAGCAGCCTTAAATGCCGGTTTTGAATTCTCCGGTGCATCTGTATTATTGTCATGAAACCCTCTGTGTGCATAATAATGCTCCATAAATGGACTTCTGTCCGGTCCACCATTCACTCTTGGCATTATAAGTAACAGATATGAACCTGATAACATAAGCAATGTCATAATTATGATTAATATTGTCTTCATAACTTTCTCCCATTCTCATACCATACTATTTCGTTAATATACATACAACTTCAACATGTTTTGTAAAACCGAACATATCTACTGGTGTACATTCCTTAACTCTGTAACCTTTTATTGTAAAATAATTAAGATCTCTTGCCAGTGTCTCTGGATTGCATGATATATAAGCTATCTTATCTGGAGACATTCGTGCTACTGAATCCATAAACTGTGTAGTACTGCCACTTCTTGGTGGATCCATTATGACTGCATCAATCCTCTTTCCCTCGCTTGCAAGCTCAAGCATATAATCACCTGCATCATCGCAGAAGAAACTGACATTCTTAATATTGTTTCGCTTTGCATTCTCTTTAGCATCTTTAACAGCTTCTAAGTTAAGTTCAACACCAATTACATATCTTGCATTCTTACTTACTGCAAGTGATATAGTTCCTATTCCACAATATGCGTCAATTACTGATTCTTTTCCTGTAAGACCAAGCCCATTAATAGCTGTCTTGTATAGCATCTCTGTCTGAGATTTGTTAACCTGATAAAAAGATCTCGCTGAGATTCTAAATGTATATCCCATAAGCGTATCTTCTATATATCCTTTTCCGTACAACACTTTCTCATAATTGCCAAGTACCATACTTGTAGCTGCAGGATTAATACTCTGTATAACAGTTGTTATATCCGGATGTAATTCAAGCAGTTTGGCTACAAAATTTTTTCTTGAAGGGAAATTCTCTGTCGGTGTAACAAGAACCACCATTATCTGCCTGCTTGACGCACCACGTCTTACCATGACATGTCTTAAAAGACCTGTATGTCTGTCTTCATCATACGCCTGCATCTTGAATTCATTAGCTAAATTTCTGATTGTAAGAATTATTTCATCTGCCTTTTTATCATTAATAAGACACTTATCAATGGGAACAATCTCATGTGTTCCTTCCTTGTATATACCGGTTGTAATACCACCCTTTTGTGTTTTTCCAAAAGTTGAATGAACCTTGTTCCTGTAATTATAAGGATAGTACATTGATGAAATCTCATTTACTTTACAGAATTTTGATAAAAGTTCTTCTATATACTTCTTTTTCTCTCTGAGTGTCTGTTCGTATGACTTCTCACACATCATACATCCACCACATTTATCATATGTACATCTTCTTTGTTCCATAACTCTTAAATCTCCATTTCTAAAAGGCTTAGCCATGTAAAAAAATGTTATTTATTCCTTTTTTTTACAAAATAATTATTTCTAGGACAAGATTAACATATTGTTAAACGATTTGCAACTCATTGGTACTTCCAATTTTTTACATTTTAAGATTTTTGTATACTTTAGCAGAAATTTTTAACTTATAATACAATTCATAGGCTTTGAGCTTTTAGCAATTAACAGATATAAGCCAAAGCATAGACAAAATAATATGAAATTAGATAAAATCGCATAAGTTCTATATTAATTGCGTCCGGATTGGTATATATCAACAAAAGTAATATAGCAGGCGTGTTTTTGTTGACACATATCAATCCGGACGCAATTTTCAGATTACATTATTAAATTTTCAAATATATGTTTTAATAACTACAATAATTATATTGGATATATTATATCTGCATTATTATATTATCATAATCAAATACCGGACCTCTATCAGTCCACTCTACTCTCATAAGCATTGCATGTCTATTCGGATCTCTTAATGGATCTCCTTTTATCTCTTCGTATGTTCTTGCATGGAATATACATATATCATCACCATTCTCATCTTTAACAAATGAATTATGGCCAGGTCCATATATTCCTCTGTCATAATCAGTCTTAAGAACCGGATATCTTTCTTTTCTCCATATATGTGGATCTAACAGATCATCATTAATATCAGCACTTAATAAGCCCATACAATAGCAGGCACCTGTTGCACTTGCAGAGAACGTAAGATATATTTTATCATCTTTTATAAGTACTGCCGGACCTTCATTAACCCAGAATCCAACTCGCTCCCAATCATAATCAGGTGTTGTAAGAAGCACTTGTACTGTCTTAAGCTTATTAGGAGTATCCATCTTAGCAATATATAGATTAGATACCATCTTGCCTACGCCAGTCTTCTCTGCCCATACAAAATATCTCTCACCTTTTACTTCAAAAGTTGTCGCATCAAGTGAAAATGCCTTAAATGAAAACTCATCTTCATCAGCAGGCTGCATCATTCCTAGTTCTTCAAATTCATCCTTCATAGGATCTCCCTTACAACACAGTACATAAGGTCTTATCTCCCATATATCTTCAGCTTTACCTGCTGCAAAATATATATAGTAGCATCCATTAATATAATGAAGTTCCGGTGCCCATATATGTTCGCTCATTGGTCCGCTTACATGCTTCTCCCATATAACTCTTTCACCCGCATCTTTTAACCCATTAAGAGTATCTGAACATCTTAATATGATCTTATCATACGCCGGCACAGATGCTGTAAAATAATACTTTCCATTTATTCTTGTGACAAAGGGATCTGCTCTTTGGATAATAAAAGGTGTATTCCATTTATTCAATTCCCCATTAATACGTGCTTGCATAAAAATACCTCCGAATTCAATTATTTAACTAAATACTTAATTATTAAACATTTGTCTAAAGTATAAGTATAGAATAATATTCGAAGGTACTATTGTCAATATGTTTTTTAGCTTTATTTTAATTATTATGTTTTTTTCTCAAATAAGCTAGTGGATATAGGCATATAACCATAATTAATGCTACTACAAAATCAATCACCGAATGTTGCTTTATAAAAAATGTTGAAAGGCATATACTAAATGCAAGAATAGTTGACGCTGTCTTTATTATAATCCCTTTTACACCTGTTATATATTGCGTCTTTAAAATTGCAAGATTCATAACAAGTGACACATAACAGTGAAGACTCGGACATACATTAACAGGTCTGTCATTCATATATATCACTCTTACAAGTTCTAAAAGTGCACCACTGCCTTCTATTGTATCCGGTCTAAAATCAATCGCAGTCGGATATATTATATATATCATAAGACTTAGTATATCACCCATAAGAAATAATAATGTAGCTTTCTTAAACTCCTCAGTTGATACTATTAACAGATATAAAAATACAACAACCACATATACATACCATAATACATAAGGTATTACAAAAAACTTCACAAAAGGAATCTTATAATCTATTGGCAGACTTATATAATTCCATCTTGTTACAAACTTCTGTAGCAAAAAATATATTACAGAATGTCCTATTAAAAAACTTAAAAGAAATATACCATATTTATACTTTTTCTTTAACTCTCCCAATTCTCTCCCCCGCTTTTACAACAGTCTCTATATTACTGTTACTATTATTAACTATTTCCTCATCAATTATTACTGTATCTTTTTTAACAAGAAGAACTATTGTCGAACCTCCAAACTCGAACATTCCCTTCTCATAACCTCTTAACTGTTTACCGCCACTATGAATGTTACTTATCTTACCTACTAACAATGCACCGACTTCAACCTGAATAATCGTTCCAAAATTCTCAGTAAGAAGAACTGTATACTCCCTTGCATTTCTCTTATATACATTATAGTGTTCAAAAGCTATCGGCTGTACTGTATGAAGTTCACCTTTTATGAATCTGTAACCATCTTCATAACAGTCATCTACATAAAAATATCTGTGATAATCATCTACACATAGTCTGAATATCATACATAGACCACCTTCATATTCCGGAGCTGATATATCGCCATCTAGCAGATCATCTACTGTATAATATGAATCTTTAATCTTAAATACACTCTTTTCATCTATATTATATACAGATAATTTTGCATCACATGGGCTTACAAAACTTTTTGGTTCCCTATCAAATTCTCTGTTTGATCTTTTTATTTTTCTTGTAAAAAAATCATTAAAAGATTCATATTTCTTATCTTCATATTCAGAAAGATCTATATTGTTACGCTTTACCATACCAGGTATCAGGCACACAGAAAGCGGTGAATCTAAAATATGACCCACCGCTCTTGATATAATAGGAAGTGTAAGTATCTTCAATATACCTCTGCCTATAAATGTACCATATAAAAATCTAAGTATGGGATTAGCTTTATGTTGTGAAACTGTCTGTCTTTTTTGCATGATTAAATCCCTTTCTGTCTCATAATTGTCTTGATTATAAATACTACTGCACATATACCAACAGCAACCATTATTTTCATCATCTTCATATCCGGTTTTCTTATCTTAATCGGACTTATAAATGCAATCGCAATCATTCCAAGAACTATTGTATATGCAAGTGTAAAATGTATAAAATAGATTCTCAAGCAGAACAATAATGGAATTATAAGTGCTGATGCTGTAACAGGAAGCCCTTCATAATATTCTCTTACTTCACTTGTATTAGCTTGTCTCTCTTCTTCTGTAACATTATAATATGCAAGTCTTATAAGTGCATTAAGTACATATACGCACAGAACAAGTATCTGTATCGGTCTTCTCATTCCTATTGCATATCCTACCATTGCAGGCAATACACCAAAGCATACCAGATCACTTAATGAATCTATCTGAATTCCGAACTTTTTCTCTGCATCTGTTCTGTCTTTTTTAGTTCTTGCAACTTTACCATCGAACATATCACAAAAACCTGAAAAAAGCAGACATATTATCGAAATTACAGGATTACCTGATGCAGCCATACATATTCCCATAACTGCTGATACAAAACCTGCATAAGTTAATACTACCGTATAATTATAAAAACCTATCATCTTATTACCCTTTCATTCTCTCATTCTCCCGAATCATCGTACAATCCTAACAAACTATATCTATTTTGTAAATAGTCCTTTAGTCCGCAGTTAATATTATTACTGTGCGGGAGTCTCTTTAAGTGCTTTTAACTGTTCTTCTGCATTAACAAGTGTATCAATATTAGTTACATACTTCTTCGCAGTATCTGAAAGTGCATCATATTTGCTTCTTGCTGTCTTAATATCATTCTCACTCTCAAGAGTCACTTCTCCGATTGCCTTAATAAGTGCGATAACACTCTTTGAATTCTCTTGTGCAAGTGCTTCTTTATTCTCTGTTCCAGGAAGTCTATATACGATTACAGGATCTCCTTTTTCTATATATTGGAAAATCGTCTTTGCAACATCCGGTGGCAGATTGATACATCCATGTGAACCACTCTTCTGATATATAAATCCTCCAAACTTACTTCTCCATCCTGCATCATGAAGACCAATATCCATATTAAATGGCATCCAATATGATACTGGTGTTGAATAATTCTCACCATTAAGTGTTGCATCACGTTCCTTGTATGTTATCGAATATGTACCTGATGGAGTTGCATGTCCATTCGTCTCTGTTCCTGATACAAAATCTGACTCTATAATAAGCTTTCCATCAACATAAAAATATAAATGCTGTGCTGTTATATTAATCTCAACATATGTACTGCCATAATCTTTGTCACCATGTGACTCGGCTGTCTGCTTGTATTCCGGCTCTCTTGTAACCTGTTCTCCTGCTATTATAGAATCTTTGAGTTTCTGTGATTCAGTTATCTGATCCATCCACCATCCATAATCTCCGCCTTCTACAGTTACAGTCTGTCCATAAGATGTCTTAAATTTTCTATTTGTAAATATTGTATTATATTTGCTTGCAAGACTCTGAATATAATTAGCAATCGCAGTATCATTAAGTGTAACATTGCCATCTTCATAAGATACCCACTCACTAATCATATCGCCATTAACTTCCTCTATCTTATCACCAAAAGTATATCTGATATCTGCTGATACATATTTATTAAGTATATCACATATATTCTTAAGATTCTCATCTTCTGATGTAATCTGTGGTGCTTCATAACAGCCTGCTGCATCAATATCAACTTCCTCACTAAGTGACAAAATCGCTGAATCAAGTGTCTCTTTAAGCCTGTCTTTATTAACAAGTGAACCCTGTTCTTGTGGTACGACTGTATACTGCCCATCAGAATAATCCGATATATGTGCATCTACAGGCTGTACTATTCTGCTCTCATCACTAAGGCACATAAGTCCTGATACAACATCTTCATATTTCATCTTATCATATACAATGAGTTTTTCAAGTTCTACATCCTTCTTCTTGAATAATGATACAATCCATCCTATTGTATTCTGCTTTTTAACATAATTACTAAGTGTATCATCGAATGTATTCTCAAGACCTATATCAGAACCAAATATCACTTCACTATTATCATTACGTTCATTAATCTTAATTGAATAATCAAGCAGCTGGCTGCTAATCATATCTTCAACCTGTTTAACTGTCTTACATGATACTTTCATTCCATTAACCTTTGTTCCAAACAAAAAACGATCTTTGAAATATACAGCTACCATTGAATATGCAAGCAATACAAATAATATTGCAATTGTAACTACTACTGTTATTATCTTGGTTTTATTATTCTTACCTTCCTTAACCATTACACTAATCCCCATTTCTATTTTATCTTCTCTATTTTCTTACAATATGCGTATAGTGTCAATCCATTTTTTTCTTAAGATTTCTTACAATTTTTTACAAAAAACACAATATTCATCATTTACAGGTTTACATAATCCGATATATGATATGATTATGTAAATTAAACTATCGTAACATCTCACTAAGCGTTTTTTTATAGCTTAGGAATTTAGCACCGTAAAAACCAGGAAACCGGTACTAGTTTTTTAGTACTTATTGACTATATCATTTAAATTTGCTTTTTGGGATAATGTTATAGAAGTGTGTCATATTTTTGTAATATTTCTGTAACATTCATGAAACTCGCAGACATTTGATATTGATATCAGTATGCGTAGCATGTTCGTTATGCTATTACTTACATCAATATTCACGTTATTCAAAATATGGAGGTTATAAACATGGTTGCAAAACTCAAAAAATTTCGTGCACTCATCGCTTTAGCCGTTGCATTAATTGTTATTACAGGTGTTGCTGTATCAACTAATGTATTCGCCGGTTCAGGTAATACAACTCTTCCGGATGGCGTAAGTGCAAGCGTAACTCAGGTTGGCGGCTGGGAATCTAATGGTGAGAATTACTATCAGTTACAGCTTACAATCAAGAATAGCTCATCTAAGAATATTAACAGTTGGGAATTCAATATTGATCTTCCAGATGGTGCTAAGATTAATCAGGACTGGTGCGGAAAAGGCTCAATTGAAGGTAACAGACTTACTGTAGCACCACTTGACTACAATAAGACAATATATACTAATAATGAAATAGTATATGGCTGTATTATCTCTTCAAAGAAAGCATATACACCAACTTATGAAGCTGTCAAATTAGACGGCAAAACTTATGTATTATGTGGTAAAGGTGAAGTAACAACAGAACCTGCCGGCACAGATACTACTGAAGAAGTAACAACTGAAGCTGCTACAGAAGCACCTACATCATCATCAGGCGAGACACTTCCTGACGGACTTACATATTCACTCAATGTTACAGGTAGATGGCAGTCAGGTAATGATTATTTCTATCAGATGCAGTTAGTTATAGATAACAAATCTAACACTACAGTTAACAATTGGTCATTAGACATTACTATTCCAGGAAAAGGCAGCTTTTCACAGGGATGGTGTGCTAACTATACATATAATAATGGTATACTTAACGTAACACCTTTTGATTATAACAAATCAATCTCAGTTAATTCTAAGATTGACAACATTGGTTTCATTATCTCATCAGACAAAGAAGTTAAAAGCTTTGAATCAGCTTTAACTGTTGATGGTAAAAAATATGAAGCAGATGAAAAAGTAACAGAAGCTACTACTACAGCTTCTTCAACTGAAGCTACTACTGAAGCTAAAAAAGATGAACCTACACAGGCTCCAACAGAAGCTCCAACAGCTGCACCTGCAGTAAAACCTACAACTGGTACACCTGTTGCTAACCATGGTAAATTAAGTGTAAAAGGAACTTCAATCGTTGATAAAAACGGTGACAAATTCCAGCTTCGTGGTGTAAGTACACATGGTCTTGCATGGTTCCCACAGTATGATAACAAAGATGCTTTTGCATCATGGGAAGACTTCGGTGCTAATGTTGTAAGACTTGCTATGTACAGTGACAAGAATGCAGGCTTCTCAACATCTAACTATCAGTTAATCTACGATGGTGTTGACTATGCTACACAGCTTGGCATGTATGCAATAATCGACTGGCATATCTTAGGTGATGGTAACCCTAATACTAACAAAGCTGATGCAGTTAATTTCTTCAAGACAATGTCAGCTAAATATGCTAACTATGACAACGTAATCTATGAAATCTGTAATGAACCTAACGGATGTTCATGGAATAACGATATCAAACCTTATGCAGAAGATATAATTGATATTATTCGTGCTAATGATAAAGATGCTATCATCATCGTAGGTACACCAACATGGTCACAGGATGTTGATGAAGTATCAAGAAATCCTATCACTGGAGAATCTAATATTATGTATGCTCTCCACTTCTATGCTGCAACACATACAGATAATATAAGAAATAAAGCTCAGACTGCATTAAATAATGGTCTTCCATTATTCGTATCTGAATTCGGTATGTGTGATGCATCAGGTAATGGTGGCAATAACTTTACAGAAGCTTCAAAATGGATCTCATTCCTTGACAGCAACAATATAAGTTATGTATGTTGGAATCTTTCAAACAAAGCTGAGACAAGTGCACTTATCTCATCATCATGCAATAAGACAGGTAACTTTACTTTAAATGATTTATCAGAAAGTGGTAAGTGGTTTGCTAACATTCTTACAGAGAGAAAATAGAACTAAACTGATTTTCTTTTTGAAATGAATTATTAATTAAATCACTAATTAAAAATCCTTACTTTAAATGTTTGTTGAAATATTAATTTGAAACACTTTTTTAACCGGCACTGCCAACTAATCCCCAGGCAGTGCCGGTATTTTAATTTTATATAATTTTATTCTATATTATATTTTAATCTCTTACTAAAAGCTTTACTATCTCCGTAAGTCCTTCTTTATCTTCTTCGTCAAATCTTGCCGGAACAACACTGTCCATATCAAGTACACCTATTATCTCACCATTCTTATTATACATAGGAATTACAATCTCTGAATGTGTATTACAATCACATGCTATATGACCTGCAAAGCATGACACTTCATCTACAACCTGTGCATTATTCTCTTTCCATGCAGTTCCACATACGCCTGTACCATAAGTTATTCTGCTTACTGCAGGTCTTCCCTGGAATGGTCCGACAACAAACTGTTGCCTGTCAATAGGTTCACTCTTCATACTCTGAGCAATAAGATAAAAACCTACCCAGTTAACTTCACTATATGCTTGTGCCATAACTGATGATGCATTAGCAAGAACTGCATAAAAATCTTTTTCATCACCTGTATATAATCTAATTTGCTCTGCTAATAATTTGTAAAACTCTTTTTTATCCTCTGGATATTCAACTTCAATGTAACTCATTAATTCTTCTCTCTTTCCTATAATTATCTAATATAACAAAATATGTTATACCATATTTTACTTCCACATAATATACTTATGCAATACTCCTACATAAGGTATCTGAGATTGCTTTTTTTAAGTTCTATCCTATAAGTACTTCCTTGCCATCAAATGCGAATCCATAATGTAATATTCTCTCTTTATTTACTCCAAGAGTAAGTAATTCCTCATCATAGTTATTCTCTTCTATCTGTGTAAGTGCCGCTTTTACTGTCTCTTCAAGTGTTCTCTCCTTACGACTGCTTCTTACTTTAAATTCCATTATTATTCCAGGAAGTTCTTCTCTCTTTGGTATCATCATAACATCATATCTTCCAAATCCACTCTCTCTATTTGATCTTAGAATATAATTCTCTGTCTGCTCTGCCATAAGCCCAAGCACAAATCCATGATAGAATCTCTCCGGCTCCTGATATTCTCCTCCAACATCAAAAAAACTGAATGTCGATAGTGTTATTCTGTTCATATAAGCATTCATACTCTCTATATCACCTTTTATAAGTGCCTGCACCAATCTTCCATAAGATTCCTGCACACTTCCAAACCAGTCAATGAACATCTGATTAAACATCGCTCTTGTCTCAAGGTTAGTTATCTTAAGATGATACCATGGTGTTCTAAGTTCGCCCCTGTATTCAACTTCACTGGCTGTAAGATATCCTGATGCCATCATAAGACTCCATATTGCACTGTCATTCTTGCCTAACTGGTCAAATACTATCTGTTCGTCAAAATTAACTACTATCTCTTTGTCATTTAGCAAATCTTCCATCTTACACTTTATATCAGATGATGCTGTTCTTATTATTCTATTAATCAGACTGTTAGAACTTGTATATGCCCAATATGCACGATACTCTCTCTTATCAAGATAATTCGTTATCGACCATGGATTGTAGATACCACTTATATCTCCGAATGTAAATCCATCATACCACTTCTTAACTTTTTCTTTTTCATCAGACATATTATATACTTCAAGTGCCTTATATACTTCTTCTTCTGTGAATCCAAAACAGTCTTCATACTCTTTAGAAGTTGTCGTAACTACATTAAGATTATTAAGATCAGAGAATATCGACTCTTTAGATACTCTTGTGATTCCTGTCATAAGTGCACGTTCAAGATATGGATTGTTCTTAAATGTTGCATTAAAAATACTTCTTATAAATACTGCAAATTCATCCCAGAATTCACCAGTATAAGCCTCCTGCATCGGTGTATCATATTCATCAAGAAGTATTATTACTTTCTTACCATAATATCTATTAAGATACATACACAAAGCATTAATCGACAATGAAGCTTCAGCATCACTCATATTCATAGTAACACTCTTATATTGCTCTTTTTCATTATCACTTAATAAATCCCAGAGAATCATTTTATTCTGTTCATAAAGTCTTGCTATAAGTGCCTTTATATGCATCTTAACATCATTCGCATTGCCTTCTTTAACGCCTGCAAAGCTTAAGAATATAACCGGATATGTTCCCTGAAGTTCTCTGTATTTTCCATATCTCCATATATTAAGATTATTAAAAAGTCCACTTTTTTCTGAATATTCAACAGAGAAAAAACATTTTAGCATATCCATATTAAGAGTCTTACCAAAACGTCTCGGTCTGGTTATCAAAGTTACACTATCACCCGACTCCCACCATTCCTTAATCATGCTAGTCTTATCTATATAAAAATAATTATTTATAATTATCTTTTCAAAATCCTGATTGCCTATCGTTACAACCTGTCTCATTCTCTCCACCTCTTCTACTATTCAACCGTATATATATACTACCACACCAATATCACATTTTACAAACTTATATTTAATTTACATAACTAATTACCTGCATATAGCAAAAACATAGACTTAAAGTCTTCCCTAATCTTCTAACTTATAACAAAAAAAGATGGCTTGCCATATAGCTAACCATCTTTTTCTATCATACTATCAATCTGCTACTTCTCAATCACTGCAACTTTAATATTCGTCTTATCAGCAGAATATATTCTAATCTCTATATTCTTCTTACCCTCACAGTAATATGAAGTATACTCTCCCTGTGTATCTTCACTTACAATTATAGCATTCTTAAGCTGACCTGTAATTACTTTTCTAGTTGTCTGTGATATCTCATTACCATTAGCATCTGTTATCTTAACTGAATAATTATCAACATATTTTCGTGCAAGTTCAAGCTTGCCACTTATATCTATATTCTGCATATCATCATCAGATTCACTTTTGCTTGCAAATTCAACCTTGCTATCAGTAATATTATCCCCTGTATTACTAATTCGACTTATTCCAAATACGCCAAGCGACACGCACAATATAACAGCTGCTGCCGCAAGCACCATTCTCTCATAATAGACTCTAGGTCTTTTTCTTCCTGTTGGAAGACTCTTAAGACGTTCTGTCAGCTCATCTGAAGCTGTAATCTTATCTGAAGCTTTTGCAAAATCTTTAAAAAATTCTTCTTCGTTCCACATTACGCATCGGCCTCCATCATCTCTTTTAATCTCTCACGTCCACGATGTAAATAGGATCTTACGGTCGTTTCCTTAGTCTTCATAATCTTCGCTATCTCATCAGTCTTTAACTGTTCATAATAGAACAGATTAATCGCTACTCTATACTTCTCTGGAAGTTTCATAACATATTCATAAGCATATCCCTCATTATGCTTATCTTCGTATGAAGCTTCTTCTAATGCATCAAGTCCCTGTGTTCTTCTGTTCCACATAAGATTAAGTATAGACTTACCTCTGTTAGTCGCAACAGTAAGAAGCCATGCTTTTAAATGTTCCTCATCATTAAATATATTACCCTTATTAACTTCATATATCAGTTTTAAGTAAGTATCCTGGACAACTTCCTCAGCGTCCTCTTTATTACCCATTCTAATCATAGCAAGTCGCATAAGCATATTTGAATATTTATCCACAATACTCTCAAAACTATATGTACTTTTTCCACATTGTATGTCCACTTATATACCACCTTTGTAATCTGAATGTATCTAAAACGTCCATTCTTACAGATGTAGTTACAATAATATATTCACAGATATTGTAAAATAATATCATTGTAACCTCTGCATCTGTAAATCCAACCACATTAGGATAATAAATTTTTAATATTAAATCAAGTTTTTTTTAATATTTTATATGATTTAATTATACAATGTTCTTTTCTGTTATAACCACTTTGCTAATTATCATCTCTACTCCCCAACTAATTACGGGATATATAATATAAATAATTCTAATTTAATCACATACATTCTAATGTCTAATTAGTTAAATCTTATACAATGTAATTAATCAAACATCATACATATAATATAATTAATTAGTTAAGTTTCACATATATCATGTCCTGTGCATACATATACTTACATGATTCTATATTAGCTTTAGTAAGTGCATCTGATATGATACCATCAACATCATCCTGTGTTAAATCTGATGCTGTACGGACAACTATACTATCTCCACCTTTAGTAAGTTCATTAGCAAGAATATCAGCTACTTTTGTTTTATCTTCACTATAAAGACCATTAACATTGTAATATTCATAATCCATACCTTCTGAAGTATATTCTGAAGCTACATTATCCATATATGCTTCTGTACTCTTCTGTACATATAATGATGCTACATCATCTGGAAGGTTAACATACATATTTTTAATCATATCGCTGTCATTATTAGTTACATCTAACATATACCAGCCACCGTCAAGTTTTACTCTGTTCCATTCATGATTAACATTCTGCATCTTACCAGTCTCAATAATAGCTTCAAGTCCACATTCCTGTGCTATAAGAAGAAATGCTTCTGCATAAGATTCACATACACCTACATTCTCACATAAGATACCATAAGGTGTGAATGAATTAGGATATTCATATACAACATTATCATCAATAGTTCCTTCATCACTTATTGCTTCTAAAATCTTATCATTATAAGCTGCATTCTCACACAGATAATCATTAATTGCTATCTCTTTCTCATAATCACTCATTCCATCTTTTATTATTGAATCAGATATCTCTTTTGCTTTAGCAAGAGAATCTTCCTGCATCTTGTCAGTAGCATCTGCATCAAGAACATAACTTATAAGAAGATCATTATTAGCATAATCAAGTCTTACATCATCAATAATACCTATAAGAGGATTCTGATTATATGCTTCAAGATAAGCATCAAGAAGATAATCACTATCAGAAGCTTCATTGAATTCAGAAAGACTAATTTTCTCTTCATGATTTAACATATTAACTGCAAGCCACTCACTTAATGCATTATTAGCAGTTATTTTAAAATCATGATTCATCTGTATTGATGAATTAGTACTACTAGTATCTTTAGTATTATCTTTAGAAGATGCTGATTGTGATTCGTCTTCCTTAGTATCTTTTTCTGTTTCTTTATCTGTTGTTTTTTCTGTAGTTTTTTCTGTAGTTTTCTCTGTTACGTTCTCTTTAGTAACTTCTTCTGTTTCTTTATCTGTTGACTTTTCTGTATCTTTCTCTGTTACATCTTCTTTAGTATCTGTCTCTGGTTCACCGTCTTCTGTATATTTTTCATCATCTTTATTATCAGAAGTTCCATTATCATCTACATCATTATTAGGAACATAAGGTATATCAATAGTTGGAGTTACAACACCTGACTTACCACTAATCTCATCCTGTCTGTCTGTAAGTTCTGACATCTGTGCTCTGAATGTATTTTCATCCATTCCGTCAAAACTTATACTCGACATTGATATATTAAGTCCAACAATTGAAGGCTGAATATAACCACCACCCGCTGGATAGAATACTATCTCTTTGTCACGATAATCAATAGGATATTCTGCAAGTGATCCATCAAGCATCTCAACTGTTACATAAGCAGGAAGATCAAGCACATTATGAATTGTATAATTATTTTCAAAATAAAAATCATGTCTTACAGGTATCTGATTAGCAATATCATCAATATCAACAATATTACTCATAGGAGATAATGTTCCGTCAGCTTTCTTAGCTACTACAAAATAGCCGCTGCCAGTCATAAGTGTAGTATTCATTGACATTAATTTACCTTTATCAAATGCAGATTCTGAATTAGGTCTGTCTTTAGCTGACTGAAAGTCATAGTAATTACATACTGTCTTATCTGTTGTATATTGAAGCCTTGCATAATCCATATCATAATAATATACATCATAAGAATCAGCACCATCAACAGCTGTCCAGCTAAGTGAATATACTCCATCTGTACCAACTGACTGTGTAAGTGTAGATGTCTGCATCTCATTCTTAATTGTAAATACTGTAACTATTGGTTTATCAAGCTTACTTCCATCTTCTAATGAAACATACTGTACAAGATAGAACTTACTCTTAGCTCCCCATGTTCCATCCTGTGCAGACTCACTTTCTCCATTCACGAGATCAAAAGCAAGTGTTGGACTGATCTTTATTGTTCTGTCTGAATAATCATCATCAATATTAATACTTACTTTTCCAATATCTTTAAAGTCAGGATCAGTAAAGACTGCAAATGTCTCTACAACACCTGCATCCCAAAAGCCTTCAGGTACATCTGTATATTCAAATACATAATCCTTAGGTACATTATATACAGGCTCTGCATATTCATAAAGCTCACTTGATGCATAATTAGCTTTGATATCAAGTACAGTCTGATTTCCTGACTTTTTAGCATCAGTCTTTTTCTCTGCAATCTCTGTTTCTACTTCTGTCTTTTTGTCAAAAATATTATCAACTTTTGTCTCTTTTGCATTCTGGCAGCCTGTTGCCATACTAAGGCACAATGTAAGTGCCACCATTTTCTTCCAATTTTTTTTCATCTTTATATCTCTCCTTTTATATAAGTGCATTGTCATCTTAATAACTAATCTTCTTAATATCCAGATAAGTCCTGGTTAATCAATACACTACATCCCTCTTTTTATATCTGTTTCTTAAGCGCTTACATATATAACACTTTCTAGAGATACAAAATGTTGCAAAAAAAGAAAAAAATTTTTTTATTTTTTTAAAATGTCATCAACAGCTCTCTTAACTTCGTCTGAAACCCCAGTAAACAAGCCATTCTTAAGACTTACTGACTGTGATGTCTTCTCTTTAATAAGTTCATCATTAGCCTTAATATACTCCTTAAATTCTCTTGCTGAGATAAGTGTACATCCCTGCCCCTGAATAATTATCTGCTCTAGTCCATCTGACGTTACAACAGTTACATCATATCTTCTTCCATTCTCATGTGCGAACTTCTCAATATACTGGTCTGCTGTCTCTGCCTCCTTAGTATATACAACATGAATATTATGATAATCAAAAAACTCAGTCTTATGATTCTCCACTCTATAAGCATCAAATACAACAATAAGATTACACTTCTTAACTCCCTGATAATTGCACATAATATCAAGCAGTCTGTCTCTTGCTCCGTCTATATTAGTCTTAGCTAACTCATTAAGATCATCCCATGCAAATATAACATTATAGCCATCTATAAGAAGATACTTCTCTTTGCCTGCATTATTCTTAACATTCTTCTTAACGCCAAAATCTCTCGATATAGCGAATTCCATATCTTCTTTAACACGCTTATTTCTTCGCCATTTGGCATTAGATGCTCCTCTGTTGGCAAAAAAAGTCTTATTAATGATATCATCTATCTCATCAAGATCTATAACACCCTCGGATACTCTGTTAAGAGGATTATTCTCTATTATATCAAGATTATTCTTATTCTTAACTGCAAGAACACTCTCAACGTGCATATATGAATATACTTCATTCCATGGTACAAGATATCCCGAACCATGTGCACAAAATACTGATCCTGTAGGATTTGCAATGTCACTTTCAGAATCATAATTATACTTAGCAATAACTTCATCTTCATTATGACATAGGTCATACCCTTTAAGCGTAAGATTAAGTCTTCCATGACCTTTTGAATAAGCTATCACTTCATTCTGATAATCATGCATAAGTGATACCGGAGCACTTCCTGTTATAACAGCCATTCCATTAGAAGTTACAGGCATCTCAAACTTGCCATGCATCTTCTCAATATCCATCATTGCTCGTCCAATATTAACTTCCGGAACTTCAAGTCTGAACTCATAATAGGGCTCAAGAAGTCTCGACTTAGCCATCTTAAGACCTTGTCTTATCGCTCTGTAAGTAGCCTGTCTGAAATCACCGCCTTCAGTATGCTTAATATGCGCTCTTCCTGTTACGAGTATAATATTAATATCTGTCACCGGCGAACCTGTAAGAACACCTCTGTGTTCTCTCTCTTCTATATGTGTAACAATAAGTCTCTGCCAGTTCTTATCAAGAATATCTTCACTGCAATCTGTATATACATTCACACCACTTCCACGAGGAGCAGGTTCAAGTATAAGATGAACTTCAGCATAATGCCTTAGTGGTTCAAAATGTCCAACACCTTCAACTACATTCTCAATAGTCTCTTTATATACAATATTACCTGCACCAAAAGTAATATCAACACCAAATCTCTCTTTTATAACACTCTTTAATATCTCAAGCTGGACTTCTCCCATTATCTTTGCCTGAATCTCTTTTAATTCCTCATCCCATACAATGCTAAGCTTTGGATCTTCTTCTTCAAGCATTCTAAGTTTTGGCAACATCTGTGTCTCACTTATACTATCCGGAAGATTAATCTTATATGTAAGAACAGGCTCTAGATAGCTCTGATTGTCCGAATATTCATATCCAAATCCTTCCCCACAATATGTATAATTAAGTCCTGTTAGCGCACATACCATTCCTGCACATGCTTCATTGACAGTCTCATACTTATCACCGGAATACAGCCTAATCTGATTAATCTTCTCTCTCCATTCTCTGCCATCCGTATCTCCTGTTAATTCAGTCTTAACTCTAAGAGTTCCACCGGTCACTTTAATATGAGTGAGTCTTGTTCCATCAGCTTCTCTTGTTATCTTATATACTCTTGCTCCGAACTCTTTGCTATACTCTGGTCTAAGTGTATATGTATATAATCCCTGCATGAACTCATCAATGCCTGTAAGCCTTAATGCTGAACCAAAAAAACATGGAAATATCTTTCTCTCAACAATAAGTCCCTGTATATCTTCAATACTAACAGTCATATTATCAAGATAATCTTCCATGACATGTTCATCACTCATCGCTATATTCTCATAGAATTCTTCACTGTCTGTATCTGTAAAATCAACACATGAATCTGTGAGCTTCTCTCTTATATCTTCAAGTATCTTCTCTTTATCTGTTCCATTCTGATCCATCTTATTAACAAATATGAATACAGGAACATTATATTCCCTAAGCAGTTTCCAAAGTGTCTCTGTATGTCCCTGTACACCATCTGCGCCACTTATAATAAGTATCGCATAATCAAGCACTCTAAGTGTTCTCTCCATCTCTGCTGAAAAATCGACATGTCCCGGTGTATCAAGTAATGTTATATCAAGGTCATCAATCTTAAGTTCTGCCTGACTTGAGAATATTGTTATTCCTCTCGCACGTTCAAGCTCGTTCGTATCAAGGTGCGCATCTTTATTATCTACACGACCTATCTTCCTTATCGCACCAGACTTATACATAAGTCCTTCGGACAGAGTCGTCTTACCTGCATCAACATGAGCAAGTATTCCAAATATTAATCTATTCATAAAAAATCATCCTATATTCTTAATTATCTGGTAACTCTGACATATATATCGTTATTATCTTAATCTTACATACGTCTTATTACACCAATTCAGTATACAATATTTTGATACTCTGCACAAACAGATTTAGCATAAAAGCAAAAAGGTCTTTCTATAATAAATTTACTCTATCATAGAAAGACCTTATACATTGCGAATCATTCAATTATATTATATCCCAAAGTTATCATTCAACCATTACATTATATTCCTGGCTAAACACGCCTATATCATTGACAACTTCAGCATATATATGTCCCAGATTCTCCTGGTTATCAAAATTCACATCAACTTTGCCATCTGTTCAATTAACATCTGTGCTACTATTTCTTATACCATCTTTTGTATACCATATAAGTTCATTATTATTAATAAACACTACCGAAATTTCTCTATCATCCACAACATTCTCATTCTCTTTAGAATAGCTCTTAAGTCTTCCATCACTAATATTAACATATACAATCATATCTTTCCAAAAGGCATAATTACTTATATAATTATCCATAACTTTCTCTTTGTCACCTGTTTTAAGATTATATCTTATAAGTTTAGATGTCCTATCTATATAGTACAGCCAATTATCCTTAAGCCCACATTCACTTCCTGCTTCGTCAATAATCTTTTCTTCCTTGGTCTCTATATTATATAGATGAATACTGTCTATCGCTGTATATACAAGAAGATTACCTGCCACGAATTGAAAGTTTGGCAACATAACTTCATTATTAACCGTTACAATATCTTTCATATCAAGATAGCTATCTTCTTCTGTTTTGCTCTTATATATACACTTTGACAAAAAAGTCTCCTTATCAAACTTGTATATTGCAAAATAAGTCTCTGCATCATTATCATAGTCTACACTATAATATATATCACCATCGCTTATACATACTTTACTAACAAAACTTCCATTATCATATATTTTGTCTATTGGCTCATTATTAAATGGAATTGTAGCAGTACCAGTATCAATTACATAATTCATATCTTCCATTTTTATACTATAATCATCACATATCATACTCTCATATGCCAGACAATCTCCGGGAGAATATATAACATTATCAGTATTATATCCTGATGAACAACCTGTTAATGGACACAACATAATTATTATTGCAGCTACTTTTTTTAACTTTATAAAACGTTCATTATTCTTCAAGGATATTTTTCTTTGACCTATTATTATACATACTATTAACATCATAATAAATATTAAAGAATATCTTGTAAGTTCTCTTCTTCCATATATACACAATTCATCCATATAATCATCTACACCTGCAATATAACCACCATCTGTTACAAAACCTGATGGCATTAATAATTTTAATCTAGTTGATTTACTCATAACCATTACCGGAATAATTGTATATATAAACAGAAAAATATGTGTGAAAAATCTATTTCTAATAAAAACAGAAAAAACAAAACCTTCAAATATTAAAAGTGACAATCCTAAAAACCACTGAAACACCTTTAACATATATATTACTATTAATGAACTATTAAATACAACATTCTCAAACACTTCAATATTATGGACTTTAACCAAATAATCATTAAATCCCGTTCTCACAAGATAATATACATATTCTATCACACCCATAAATATACTTATAATTGCCGCAAATATTATCAATGCAACTATTTTACTACTATATAATCTCATTTTTCCATTCTTACTTGTTGATGTAATCATATCCATCCTGCTCTCATAATCTCTTGTATACACAGGAACCATCACAAGTATAATAAGCAACAAAAGTCCATATCTTGTAATCTGACCTGCCAATAGATTAACCCATGAATTAGGATATATTATTCGATCTGCATCCTTAGAATTAGTAACATAATCTGCCTGATTTTTTATATAATTGAGAACTCGGATATCCTTTTGATAAGGTACAGTCTTTACAAGTGTTTCTTCAAATTCAGCAAATGACACTTCTTTATTATCAAATGCTTTTGAGATCTTGTCTTTATAATCAAACATATCATTTATCTCATGTATCTTTGTATCAAGTGCTTCAATCTTAACATCATTAATTATCCCACCATACTCGCTAAGATACTGAGAATAGATATTATAGTTTCTTTCATTAAATGCTTCACATCGCAATGTTCCTGCATTGTTAAGCATTACTATCTCCAATCCAAAACATAATATTATATATATCCAATTTTTCCTGCTCCTAATAATACTCTTAAATTCATACATCCACATAATATTCTTCTCCATCATCTGTATATATTATATCACTGATTTGTAACATCTTAATATAACTAATAGCATTAACATAGACACTAGTGGTATAATTCCTATTAATATCATAATGCTAATGTCCGTAAATAGATAATCTTTAATAATATACACATTTCTACTTCTAAACATTCTATAATTGTCAAAAGACTTAACCGGATACCTCAATACAATACTTAGAATAAAAGATAAGCCATATGCCAATATCGTATTTCTAACAAGAAGAACACATATTGCCACTATCAGTGACACCACAATACAACCTAGTATTTTAAGTAACAAATCTATTAGCATAGCCGATATTATACTACCATTATATAAAGTATCTGCATATTCTTTTACACTATAAAGCGGCTGTGATATACCATCAAACCTATATATAATATAAAAAGTAATCAATTCAAGTATTCTAAAGAAAATCTCTGATATTACTGTTATAATCAAAACACTAATTACTTTAATTACATTAAGTCTATTTTTTCCATAATATGTTGTATTAACAATTCTATACATCTCTGTTTTTCTGTCATTAATCCACAGTATATTGATTGACATAATTATGATTATAATTACTATTATTGTCGAATAATCATATTTTAGATATTCATCTATTCCATCTGTTTCATAATAGCAATCTATATGCCTGTCTCGAAATATATTCGCAATACATATGCTATTAATATATCTATTCTGTTGATTAATAAGATTATATGTATACGCATTATCAAGTGCCATATCCACAACATCTTTTGCACGCTTTTCATAATCTCTATTATTGTTAATTGTATTAATCGCCACTTCAGGATACAGGCCATAAACTTCCATATTCAACTTGGCTTCCTGTAATGTATTCACCTTTTCACTTGTTATATCTCCACGAATATCATTATATAATCTACGATAATTATCATATTGTTTACTACTTATATAATTAATCTGACCAATATTCTTACTAATCATTACAAATATATCAAGGCAAAAAAATAAAACCAGAAATACCACAATAAATTTGTTATTCACTATTTTTTTAAGTTCATATCTTATCATTGATTCTTATCTCCCAATTATCCATCTGTTCACAATATCAATCAGTATTGTAAAACACATAAATTAATATATATCCGTCCTCATAGATTAATACTCTAGTTACAGCATATAATAGAGAAATACATCTTCAAGTCCAGGCTCTACAATAATCGCATCAGTTATATTATCAAGAAAACCTCTCACTTTATAACTTCCATCCTCATATATTGCATTACTAATTCTCTGCCTATTAATCCTATGATACTCATCTTCACTTATCACTGCTTCTTTTACTTTACCATTAATATTATTAATAAGATTATCTGATGTATCTATTGCAAGTATCTTTCCTTTATGCAAGAATATAATATTCTTTGCAACATTCTCAATATCAGGAATTATATGTGTTGCAAGAAGCACTATCTTATCTTTTGATAAATCTGTCAAAATATTACGGAATCTTATTCTCTCACTTGGATCAAGTCCTGCTGTCGGCTCATCTAATATGAGCAATTTAGGATCATTTAAAAGAGCCTGTGCAATTCCAAGTCTTTGTCTCATTCCACCAGAAAAAGCCCCTATTTTTTTATGTTTTTCATCTGATAATCCAACAAATTCCAAGAGCATATCTACCCGCTCCTTATACTCCTTTTTTTTCATTCCTTTAATAAGTGCCATATATTCAAGAAAATCCTTTGAATAAAAGTCACTGTATAATGTTGGAAATTGTGGTAAATATCCTATATTATCATAATAGCTATTTCCAAGCTTATTAATATCCTTGCCATTCCATGTAACACTGCCATTTTTAGGTCTTAGCAGACCTGTTATAAGACCAATAAGTGTTGTCTTACCTGCACCATTCTCTCCTATAAGTCCATATATTCCAGCTTCCAATTCAATATTAATATCATAAAGTACCTGATGTTTTCCATAGAATACATCTGCATTATTAACATTAAGCATACTCACACCACCTGTCAGTCTATTTTTTTAAAAATAATTTATCGGATATTATCGGTGATATAGTACTGTCCTTATATTCACCGTCCGCAACTGCAATTGCATATACTATAGAATATTTGCCAATATCCATATCAGATATATCTGCAGTCACATCTACAACAGATAACTTACCATCCTCGACTGTAACTTTAGCACAATCATGTCCGTCAAATGCTTTAACTACTTTATTATCAACAAAAAAATACACATTATACTTATTATACTCTCCACCCATAATATCAATTTTTATGTTAATCTTATTATCTTCTGATTGAATCCATTTACTATTTTCATCTTCTCTTTCGAATCTAAAATATGCTTTACTACTAAAAGGATTGTTATCATCCGATATCCCATTTTTACTCTTAAATTCTTCACTCATATCCTGCTTATTATCCATTAATACATAATCCTTCATCTCTACATCTTTAACTACATCAAACGTCTGCGCAACCGGTGAAGAAGTTCTAAAACTTAATCCTTCATCTACAGTACTCTCTGTTATTTCATATGTTGGATTAAGCAAAGACATTATATCAACTCTGACTTTTTCATCTGCCCTAGATGAGATTACATCTAATGCTATATCATACATACCCTCTTCATCTGTATTAATAATATTAACAGTCTGTTCTTTTTCTCCATTAATTGATACTGGTTGAAGATACCCATCTACAAAACAGATAACTCCCATATCTACATTCGGCTCTGATGTACTTAGAATAATCTTATCTTTAACAATTCCATTATCATCTGAACTTAAAGCCACATTATCACTCCATCCAAAACTGGAAGTCAGACCATTCAATCTATCTGTATCATTATATATCTGTTCTGATGTTTCAGCACTCTCATTAACATCACTAACTTGTGTCATATTATTTACTTTCGTACAGCCTGTTAAAGCTGTCACTAATACTGCTTCTAATATTAAAAAATTTTTTAAAACCTTTTTATTCATCATATCCTATTCTCCCTGCTCTTTTTCTTCATCTATATATTCTACTAATATTCAACTGTATGAACTATAATATCAGCTCCGTTTTTTACTTCTCCATCATATTCATAATTCATAATAAAATTATATTTTTCACATATCTTGGCATATATAAACCATTCATTTTCTTCATTATCAATTACTTTTTCTACTTCACCAGTTGTAACATCATATATTCTTCCTATCATCTTAGCATCTGTTATCATAACTTCACCACTATTTGACAATACTATTAATTCTGCTTCCTCGCTGTCTTCAAAGTTTCTCTCCTGCTCATCGCCATTAATAGATACTACTGTATACTGCGTTGTTAGAGTACTCTGCTGACCATATATTACGCTCTCTTCTCTGTCTGTAATAATAAGAGTATTATCCGCTGCAATAATTCTACCAGCTTCTGTATCTAATGTATCTTCTGCCTTATCTGATAATGCCATCTTCAACACCCCATAACTACTCTCATCTGCATTGATTCCAAAATAACTTACCTGCGCATATATGAATTCATTATTAATAATCTCTATTTTATCAATATCTATTATCTGATTTCCATAAACTGTATCTTCGTCAAATCTCCTTATACTCTTCTTCTCTCCATCTCTATCTTCTATAAATGAATTATCTGCCATCTTATAATAATACATTGCATCATTATTATATGTATATACTCCAGATATATCATTATATTCTGCTATCTGATTCATTGATGTATCCAATACAATGACTGTTCCACTATCTAATATATCAAGTATATTATCAACTAATATTCTATCATTATGAATATAAATATTCTCAGTATCTCCTGCTTTTATATCAATCTTCTTGCTATTACTTTCACCGGTTTGCATATCATACCTAAGAAGTTCTATTCCTGTTTCTTTATCTGAACTTAATATATATGCATAATCTTCATAAAAATCTATTCCTCTGATAATAGCATGTTCTGATATTTCATTTATTTTATTTTCTATAGATGATATTATCTCTTTTGAAGTCTTTGATTCATATAGACTATTCTCTTGTGCACTATCTGTTACATTATCCATGGTACTATCTGTTGTTACATTAATATTTTCATTAGCAGTATCACTATTTTGTACACTACAACCTGATATTATAAATGTTAATACTAATACTACCCAAAAAAACTTTGTTCTCATAGCTATTTCTCCCTTAGTTTTATATATTTATTATTTCACATTACTTTTTTCATAAAATTCTCTTCTTTCTGTTGTTTATTGTTTTTTTAATATTATGCATTCGTTTAAATACTCTAATATTATTTTACACTATATAAACCATAATTAGACAAACAGCAATTGCTATCATTTTCTCCTATCTCATGATATAATCACTGTTTGTCTAATACACTGTAATTATATTTCTATTAATTACTCAACTATTACATTGTACTCTTGGCTGAATATTCCTATCTCGTTCACTACCTCAACATATATATGTCCGAGATTCTCCTCATTCTCGAAATCAACATCTACTGTATATTCTGAACCATCAGTTTTATTACTTCCCACAGCTAGTAATTTTGTCTCTTCTGTCATTGATGAGCCGGATGGCACAAAGAATACCATCACCCTGCTAAAATAATCATCACACTTCACAGTAACCTTAAATTCCTTCGAGAGTTCATAAAATCCATCTGCATTTTTACTAATAATATTGCCATCTGCATCTGCAAACTCTACCTGTTCAATAGCTATTCTGTCTTTCGTAACGGTTGTATCCGCAACTGATTCTTTGTTTTGAACATCTGACTTATTATCAACTGCCGAATTACCACAACCAGTAACTAATACCATGCTAACTAGTACTGCCAACATTGTTCTCTTCATAAAAACACCCTCTCTCTATTTTTTCATATAAATATTATCTTATTGTTGCCCATTCGTCCATGTCGTTCGTGTCGTTTAAGACGTCGTTCGTGTCGTTTTGCATATTTTTGTATACGCATTATCCGACATCAATCGTCTTCTTCTCCATTACACAGCAATTCGTGAAATTTTCTGGTAAATATCTGCTTGTACTTTCTCCCTACTGGTATAATATGGTTTTTAATTCTTATTATACTAGTAGTCCTGTCATATGTATCTATCGCTTTCATATTAACAATATACTGCTTATGTACTCTCTCGAATTCTTTTCCCCAGCTAATTACAACATCTTCCATGGAGTATTGTCTTGTATATATACATTTATCAGTGCAATATATTATTAATACATGTGCCTTAGATGTTATGTATAATACATCTTCTTCATATATATGATGTATCACTCTGTTAACATCTGTCATTTTTATTTTACTACTATCAATATTACTTATCTTCTGTAATTCTTCACTTCTTTCTACTAACCTAATCCCTCTTTGCATGTCACACCTCATTTGCTTTATATATATATATATATATATATTGTATCATACACAATTTAAAAAATCTCACATTTTGCGTACTTTGCACTTATTCTTGCGTACTTTGCATTTTTAACACTTTCTCCATAATTTATTCACCTTTATTTTGCATTTTATCCATCATTTATTCACAATATGTTCGCTTTTTGTGTTTTTCTTTTTAGAAGTTTTTAGATTTTTTATCATTTTTGTAATTCTTGTCGCATTTTAAATTAGAATTGTATATCCACCATTGTTGTGATTTTTAACTGCATCGCACGCATTTTAATATACCAAAAACGCTATGCTGAATTTTAGATATCTAAGAAGTTAACTTAACCTATCTGAATTTTGCATAGCGTTTTTGTATATTATATTATTGCATTAACTATTGTTATTGTTCTTTATCTCCAATCCACGTCTATGGCATTTAATGCTTTTTCTCTAAGTGTTGCAAGCCTTTTTAATGCTTCAATTAATGTATCATCTTTCTTAGCATAGTGAAAACGAATCAGATTATGTACATCTTCCTTGAAGAAGCTTGAACCCGGCACTGCTGCCACACCTACATATTCTGCCATCCATTCACAGAATCTGACATCATCTTTTACGCCGAATTCACTTACATCAACAAGCACATAATATGCACCCTGTGGCTCTGTAAATCTAAGTCCAAGCGATTTAAGTCCTCCGACAAATAATTCTTTCATATGTGTATAATGAGCTTTGAGTTCATCATAATAACTATCATCAAATAGTAACCCTGTCACTGCTGCTTCCATAAGTGGTGCTGCTGCTCCTACTGTAAGAAAATCATGGACTTTCTTAACTCTATCTGTAATTTTTTTATTTGCAATTACATATCCAAGTCTCCATCCTGTAATCGAATATGTCTTAGATAATGAATTACATACAATTGTTCTCTCTCTCATACCCGGAAGTGATGCCATATATATATGTCTGTTCGGCTCATATACTATATGTTCATATACTTCATCTGTTATAACATACGCATCATATTTTTTAGCAAGTTCTGCTATTATCATTAGTTCATCGTATGTAAATACTTTACCGCATGGATTAGATGGATTGCATAGTATAAGTGCCTTTGCTCCCTGTCTGAATGCTTCTTCAAGAACTTCTCTGTCAAAGTTGAATTCTGGTGGTACAAGCGGTACATATATAGGCTCTGCTCCGGATAGAATAGTATCTGCGCCATAATTTTCATAAAAAGGTGAGAATATCACAACTTTATCTTTTGGATTAGTAATACTCATCGTTGCCGCCATCATAGCTTCTGTGCTTCCACAAGTAACGACTATCTCTGATTCAGGATCTATATTAATTCCTGAGAAATGTTCATATTTTTTAGCAAGTGCTTCTCTAAAATTCTTCGCTCCCCATGTAAGTGCATACTGATGAGGACCACTCTTTGCAACTTCACTTAATCTGTCCGTAATCTCTCTTGGTGGATCAAAATCCGGAAAGCCCTGTGACAGATTAACTGCACCATATCTATTAGCGATTCTTGTCATTCTTCGTATAACTGAATCTGTAAAATTCGCTGTTCTATCACTTAATTCTCTCATTTTTTTACCTCTTTCATATATTTTATTATACATTTGTAATACTCTTAATCTTAGCAAAACTACTGTATAATCTTAGTTTCACAAGTACTTTTATATCCACTCTCGTCTAATCTTAGCCCATTTTGCATCTCGACCTTCTACTATATGCTCTATATCTTCATCTGTAAGATGTGCAAATCTTGTCTGACATCTAAGATATTCTGATACGTCTGTGAATTCTTTTGGATCTCTGTTAAGATGAAATTCTCCATCATAATATTCAGCAAGATACCATAAGCCACAGTCAACCATCTTCTTAGCTGCGTTAATCGTCTCATCAACTGGTATTCCCCAGCCTGTAGGACATGGTGCTATTACATGGATATATGATGGTCCGTCAACTTCTGATGCTCTTTTTACTTTTGCAATAAAATCTTCTATATATGCAATACTTGCTGTTGCTGCATAAGGAATATCATGTGCAGCTACTATCTCAAACATATTTTTCTTATTCTTAAGATTGCCATGTTCGTTCTTACCTGCCGGCGTTGTTGTTGTTCTTGCCCCAAATGGAGTAAGCCCACTCTTTTGAATTCCGGTATTCATATAAGCTTCGTTATCATAACATATATATATCACTCTATCGTTGCGATCTATTGCACCTGAAAGTGCCTGAATTCCAATATCAGCTGTACCACCATCGCCTGCCATTCCAAGCACATGATAATCTTTAAGTCCAAGTGCTTTAGCACCTGCTGCCATTCCCGTAAGAATCGAACCTGTTCCTGCGAATGTTGATATTATAGCATTATTAGCAAAACATAACTGTGGAAAATTGAATCCAACTGCTGACATACATCCTGCCGGAAGTGCAATGAATGTTCGCTCTCCAAGTGTCTTTAATGCCATTCTTACTGCAAGACTTCCTCCACATCCTGCACAGGCTTTGTGTCCATAGAAGAATTCATTATCTGTTATATTTCTTGCATTTATCTTATCTGACATCATCAACAACCCCCAGTCCAATCCATACTTCTTTTTCTTCATTACCTTTTATAAGTGTCCCAAAGCACTCTTTTATATCTTCATAAGATATATCTCTTCCACCAAGTCCACCTATGAAATTATATGATGGTACTAATACACCATTTCGTATAAGTGCAGAGTTGACATTCGTATATACAGTTCCTTCATAACCAAAAGATATATCTTTTTCAAGTGTACCTATAGCTTTTGCTCCTTTAACAAGTGCAGCTATCTCTTCGTGTGGAAATGGCCTTACAAATCTTATCTTAAGTACTCCGACTTTTATTCCTCTATCCCTAAGTTCATCAACTACTTCTCTTGCAATACCTGTTATACTTCCAAGTGTTATAAGTATGTATTCTGCATCTTCTATCCTGTATCCTTGTGTCATCGTTCCATGACTTCTTCCAAATATCTGTTTAAATCTCTCATCTGCTTCTTTTACAACATCTTTTACTCTTAACATTGCTTTGTGATGCAGAAGATGGAATTCTTCATTGTCTGCAGGACCTACAGAGAATCCCATATTAACAGGATTATCAAGATCCATCTTATTATCAGTGACATATGTAGGCAAGAATTCATCAGCCTGTGACTGTGTTGGAATATCTACCGCTTCATAAGTATGTGTAAGTACAAAACCATCAAGGTTCACCATTACAGGTACCATTACATCTGTATGCTCTGCTATATAATAACTCATAAGTGCCATATCAAGACTCTCCTGTGCGTCTTCTACATACATCTGTATCCAACCTGAATCAAGCTGTGATAATGAATCTCTCTGATCTCCATATATATTCCATGGAAGTGCTGTTGAACGATTGGCATTCATCATTACTATAGGAAATCTTCCACCTGCTGCATAAGGGAGACATTCAGCCATATATAGAAGTCCCTGTGATGATGTTGCTGTAAAGGTTCTTGCTCCTACGCTTGCTGCCCCTATGGCTGCTGACATTGCTGAATGTTCTGATTCTACATGTATGAATTCGCTCTTAAGACTTCTATCTTCCACCATCTCTGATAATCTCTCTACTACTATTGTCTGTGGAGTTATAGGATATGCTGATATTACATTAGGCTTTGCAAGTCTTATTCCTTCTGCAAAAGCGTCATTACCTGATATAAATTTTCTCTCACCCATCTTATTCATCCTCCATCTGTATTGCTGTTATAGGACAAGTCTTTACACATATTCCACAACCTTTGCAAAAATCATAATCAATATCTACTTTACCGTCTTTTTTAAATATAACTCCATCCGGGCAATACATATAGCATCTAAAACATCCTACACACTTGTCTGTATTGACAACAGGTCGCTTACTTCTCCATCCACTATTCTTAGTAACAAGATGACCAGCCTTATAGCAGGTTGCCTGTGGATATTCTGACAATTTCTCCGGTCTTTTATAATCTGTTAACTCAGGCTTAATCATTGTTATTACTCCTTTCAATAGTGATAATCTCATCTATTACACTCTTATTTTTCTCTACTATTTTCTCCGGAAGATAATTCTTAAGCACTTTCTTGGCACTTTCGCTGTCAACGATATGTGTATGTGCAATAAGTGTCGCAAGCATCGCTGTATTGCTCACTGCTCTGCCTATTATCTCTTTTGATATACTATCTGCATCTATTGCTATTACGTTCTTATCTGTATATCTATCTATATCTTTAGTATTAACGAAAATAAGCCCGCCTGCTTTTAGGTCTTCTTTTGCAGCCGGACTATATAATGTCTCATCAAGATATATAATATAATCGCCTTTTGTAATAACACTTCTATCTGTTATCTTCTTATCATCAATCTTAGTAAATGCCTGTATTGGAGCTCCTCGTCTCTCTGGACCAAATGAAGGGAAACTAAGTGCATATAATCCGTCTGTAACTGCTGCCGCTCCAAGCAATTTAGATGCTGTGAATGCACCCTGTCCACCTCGTCCATGCCATCTTATCTCTATCATGTCTTTACCTATCCTCTCACTCATATTCTATCAAGTGTCTACATTATCAAGTACTTATAAGACTTATTATCATTATTAAGTAATCATATAATTATCCTTAATTACAAGTCTGATATTCTTCTATGAACTTTGCAAAATTGTCATATTCTATGGCTCTTAGTTCTTCTTGTGTCAGATTGAACTTCTCTAGCTTATATAATTCTTCAAATGGATTCCACATTGGAAAATCACTTCCAAAGAATATGTGGTTTATTCCATATTTGTTAATCATCGCTCTTAATTCTTCATCTGTCATAAATGATATAACACTTGAAACATCAAAATACACATTCTTACTGTATGGAAGTGTATATGCTTCTTCAAAGTGTCTGTAACCTCCAAGATGGGCTGCTATTATCTTAAGATTACTTACTCTCTCAATTACTTTTCTAAGTCTTAATGGATTGGAATAATCTACATTCTGATCTCCCATATGGAATAATACGAACATATTACGTCTTGCAATCTCTTCGTATATGTCAAACATCTTCTCATCATCAATATTAAACTGCTGAAAATCAAAATGGAACTTGACTCCCTTAAACCCAAGTTCTTCCATTCTGTCTAATTCAGCTATATAATCTTCATTATCTCTATGTAGTGTTCCAAGCCCTATAAGGCTATTATCTTTGTCACATATTGATGCAATAAATGTATTAATACTCTTTGTCTGAGATGGAACTGCAGCCGGTGAACACACCAGCTGCTTTACTATCTCATATCTGCCTGTATCATCTGTTCCACTTACTTTTTTTAATTCATCATAAGTTCCTTTTGTATACATTGGCAGATTATAGAACTCTCCAACCGTTATCTTAGCTTTATCAGCTATCTTATCGGGAAATATATGAGTATGTGCATCTATTACCTTATATATTTCACTATTTTGCTTCATATTTTGACTTTCTTTCATCTATTATTCTCTTTGATTTGTGTTCTGAACGTGTGTTAAGTCCTCCATCTTCATGAACAACAACTTTATCTGGTTTTACACCAATTCTTGCTTTTAATGCCTGTGATACTATTGCTGCAACTTCTTCATCTGTCTGTATATTATCAGCATTTTTCTCTATCTCTACTGAGTACTTGCAAGTATAATCTTTATCAAATACTCTTATTAAGTATTCTCCTGTAATTCCTTTTAATTCTCTTATAACAGCTTCAATATCACTTGGGAATACATTAACTGCTGATACAATGAACATATCATCTTTTCTTCCATTAATGTGTATTCTTCCATGTGTACGTCCGCATGAGCAAGGTGTATTATCAATCCATCCTATATCTCCTGATCTGAAGCGAATCATTGGTCTTGCATGTTTTCTTAATGTTGTATATACAAGTTCTCCGACTTCACCCGGCTTTAATACTTCTCCTGTGTTAAGATCAACTGTTTCAACAAGTATCTGATCTTCTGCTATATGAAGTCCGTCTTTGGCATCACACATAGCTGCACATGCTCCGAATATATCTGATAATCCGTAGAAATCATACACTTGTGCACCCCACAGATCTTCGATTGCTTTTCTTGTTGACTCTATTGAACCGCCAAGTTCTCCTGCCACAATAATCTTCTTAATTGCAAGGTCTTTCTTAGGATCTATTCCGGCTTTGATTGCCTTCTCTCCTAACTGCCATGCGTATGATGGACTTGTCCATATTACTGTTGGCTGGTATGTCTTAAGAATGAATAACAATCTCTCGCTTGGAAGTGTTCCACCCCATATACATAAGGCTCCAAGATTCTGAGCACCTATTACGTCAGGTCCTCCTACATATAATGAGAAGTTAAGTGCATGCACATATCTGTCATTAGGTCTCATACCTACCTGCCAGAACCATCTGCTCTCTGTCTCCTGAAATTCATCAAAGTCCTGTTTTGTAAAAGGACTCATTGTCGGTACACCTGTTGAACCTGTTGATGTTGAGATGAATACAACATCTTCTTCAGGTACTGCTGCAAGCTCTCCAAGAAAGCTTCCAACTCCCTGTGTATCTCTCTCTGTCTGCTTATTAATAAATGGAAATCTCTCAATATCTTTAAGTGTCTTAATATCTTCAGGTTTTACCCCTGCTTCATCGAATGTTCTTCTGTAATATGGAGAATTCTCATAAGAGAATTTTACTATCTCTTTAAGATCCTCTAACTGTTTTTCTTCAAGTTCTTCTCTTGGAAGTGTCTCTAACTTCTCATTCCAATATTTAGAATATTTCTTAACTTTCTTATTACCATCAATTACTTCAAATTCTCTTTCTTCTTCAAACTGTGTATATGCTTCCATTTGTTTTCCACCTTTCATCTCTTCTCATAACATGTTAATGTTCCTCATATTTCAAGCCTATATTCCCTATAGATTAAGTATGGATTGATTATACATGATTTTTTCAAAAGGTGGTAATTGCTAAATTTTATTATGTGTTATAGATTAACCTTATAACACATCAAAGCACATACTGTTCATATTTTTTAAGTTCAGTAATATACATCTCGCCAAGACGGCTAAGTGGCATCTTCTTTCTCTTAATGTATCCTATTGTCATAGTCTCATCTTTAGCAAGCGGTATTGCTGCATAGTCATCACCATTAAGTTCCTGACAGATTATTCCTGAACATAATGTATATCCATTAAGACCTTTCATAAGATTTAACATTGTAGCTCTGTCATCTGCTTTGATTATCTTCTTGTAATCATATGTACTAAGCACTTCTTCTGCAAAATAGAATGAATTATTCTGTCCCTGTTCGAATGAGAGACATGGATAATCTTCTAATTCTTTCATTGTCACACTTTCTTTACCTGCAAGTGGGTTACTCTTACTTATATATGCATATATACTACAGTCAAACAATGGAATGAATTCCAGCTCGCTTTCTTTAAATATCTTCTCTATTACTTTTCTATTAAAGTCATTAAGATATAATATTCCTATCTCACTCTTCTGATTCTTGACATTCTCTATTACTTCTGCTGTCTTTGTCTCATGTACTGCGAACTCATATTCATCAAGCCCGAATTCTCTTGCCATTCTTATAAAAGCTTCGACTGCAAATGTATAATGCTGCATTGATACACTGAACTTCTTCTTAAAGTTCTTATTCTCAGTATATCTCTCTTCTATTAGCTTATAATGTTCAAGCATCTGTCTTGCATAGCCTAAGAATTCCTCACCTTCCGGTGTTATAACTATTCCTCTGTTAGATCTTAGAAAAATAGTTATATTAATCTCATTCTCAAGATCCTTTATCGTACTTGACAGACTAGGCTGAGTTATGAACAGTTCTGCTGCCGCTTTATTAATTGACTTATTATCTGCTATGCATACTGCATATCTTAACTGTTGTAATGTCATATAATATCCTTTCTACTATTTTAGTCAGTGCTAATTGCCAATCAGTACTTCTTATTGACAAGCTGTCATTGTGTTTATTTATGTAACATAGTAACATGTGAAAGTATTTTTTTCAATAGTATGTACCAACTAAAAAAATATCTTAAAATATCCTCCAAATATCCATCATATATCTACTTATTTTTCTGCAATAAACTATTTCTATCCTATCTAAATTGCCATTTTACTAAGTATAAATAATATTAATGTATATTATTAAATATTCTTTTTGTTACACTTTATTATGTAAAAACAGCTATGCCTACAAAATATATCTTAAAATCTATTATTAAGATTATTCTGTTATGCATAGCTGTCTTATTATTTATTCATATTCTATTTTACAAAACGTGTTAAACGTGCTCTCATCTCGTCTTCGCCAATTATATGATTAATTGTCCAAAGGTCTGGTGAATTAGCCATTCCTGTTACACCTATACGGATTACTTCTGCTATATCTGATACATTACCCTTATAGTTCTCAGGATTTGCCTTGTATGCTTTCATATCTGATGCAAAACCAAGTTTTTCTGCTGTCTCTTTTAACTTGTTAAACCATGCTGAATTATCTTCTTCATGGTTATATGAAGCAAGATATGTCTTAATTATATCTGATACAGTATCTTCATCGAATTTGAAGCTGTCTTTTATCTCTTCTGCAACGAAGAAATATCTTATCATATCTGCTATCTGTGTTGCATATTCAAAGTCTTTTCTTCTTCTCTTCTGTCCGATACCCATACATAATCTGAATACATTAAGCATCTTCTCTTTGTCGCTTAACCATTCAAGGACTTCTGTCTTGTCATTATTCTTAGCCCAGTCTTCCATGAAATCATACATCTCATATTCTGATAATTTAGAAAGTTCATTCTTACATATACTATGTAACTTATCTTTATCAAAAAGAGCACCTGACTGATTCATCTTATCGATTGAGAATGGGAATTCATTAATATCTTTATCAGGATATTTCTCGTGCCATTCTTCAAAGTTAGAGTTAAGTAATGTAAGAAGATATACTTTCATAGCTAATGGATGATATCCGTCTTTACGATAGTAATCAAGTGATAATTCAGGATCTTTTCTCTTTGAAAGCTTTCTCTTACCACCTGTCTCTTCATCTATCTTCATAAGATGTGCTGTATGACCATATTTTGGCATCTTAAAGCCTAATACATGGAATAATTCATAATGAATTGGTACTGATGCAAGCCACTCTCCACCACGAATTACTACAGTTGTTCTCATAAGATGATCATCAATCGCATGAGCAAAGTGATATGTTGGAACTCCATCTTTTTTAAGTAATACTACATCATGAATATTCTCTGGAAGTTTAATCTCGCCTTTGATACTGTCTACGAATGTAATCTCTTTTTCCGGATCTCCATTTGAACGAAGTCTTAATACATAAGGTTTGTTAGCTTTCAAGTTCTCTTCTATCTGCTCTAATGTAAGATTACGGCATGTTGCATACTTACCATAGTATCCTGTTAATACTTTTGCTTCCTCCTGCTCCTGTCTTACTTTTTCTAAGGCATCTTCTTCACAGAAACATGGATACGCAAGTCCTTTTTCTACAAGATCTTTGGCATATACATGATATATGTCAACTCTCTGTCTCTGCACATATGGTCCATACTGGTTATTAGGTGCATCATCAGGGAATCCTGCGCCTTCATCAAATTCAATATTAAAATATCTTAAGGCATTAATTATTATATCAACTGCTCCGTCAACTTTACGTTTCTCATCTGTATCTTCGATACGAAGATAGAATACACCACCATTACGATGAGCGATTCTCTCATCTGCAAGTGCGCTGTACAGATTACCAAGATGAATAAAACCTGTTGGACTTGGACCCATTCTTGTTACTTCAGCTTTCTTTGGCAGATCTCTTTCTGGAAATCTCTTTTCCATATCTTCTGGTGTAGCTGTTACATCAGGAAATAATACCTGCGCTAATCTCTTATTATCCATTATCTTTCACCTTTCATACTTCATTTTTTCGCTTTGCTAATTATATCATACAGTGTTTTTTTTTACAATTGTGTTTCCTTATTGTCATAAGTATCAAGAAAATGATGTTTCTCGCCTTTTGTCTTATAAGCTATAATTGTACTTAGATTAACATTCTCAACACTCTTGAATATATTCGCTTCAACAAATGGATTGCTCTTCTTCATCTCAGCTATAAGTCTCTTAACTTCCATTCTCTTTGATACACTGCTGCCATCAGGACGGCATGTTGTACATGTATCTGTAAAGCGGCATGCACACTGAATAAACTTAAGATTATTATAATCTCTCCAATGCTTTATATCGTCTTCTCTTATAAGATACATAGGTCTTATAAGTTCCATGCCTTCAAAGTTAGTACTGTGTAACTTAGGCATCATCGTCTGAACCTGTGCTCCATATAACATTCCCATAAGAATTGTCTCTATAACATCATCATAATGATGTCCAAGTGCAATCTTATTACATCCAAGTTCTTTTGCTTTGCTATAAAGATGTCCTCTTCTCATTCTTGCACATAGATAACATGGAGATTTTTCGATATCATAGACTGCATTGAATATATCTGACTCAAATATCGTAACCGGAATGTCCATAAGTTTCGCATTACCTTCTATAACCTGTCTGTTAGTCTCACTATATCCAGGATCCATAACAAGAAATACAAGTTCAAAATGGCATTTTCTATGTCTTTGTAATTCCTGAAAAAGCTTTGCCATAAGCATTGAATCTTTACCACCGGATATACATACAGCTATCTTATCTCCTTCTTTTACAAGCTCATACTCATTAATAGCTTTTGTAAACTTAGAAAAAATATCCTTATGAAATTTTTTCCTGATACTCTGCTCTATCTCTCTTGCTCTCTCTTCGTTCTTCTCTGCTCTTATACTCTCGGCTATATATGAATTATAACCGCCCTTAAAACTATATGCATCAAAGCCTTTTTCTCTTAACTGTTCTGCTATATCAAGGCTTACTACACCTCTTGCGCAGTAGAGTATTATCTTCTTATTCTTGTCAAAAGTATCTGCTCTGTCTAATACTTCATTCTCATCTATATATATAGCACCTTTTATCATGCCATACTCTGTCTGAATGGCATCTCGTATATCAATTAATATATAACTGTCACTGTCAAGCTGCATAAATTCTTCGTATGATATTTCACACATAATATTACCTGTATCTATCCTTTCTTACTCGCTGCTATTTTGGCAATTACAATTGTCAAAAACAGATCAATAACGCCGTTCTAATTCTACCGATATACGCTAGGTGTGTCAAGTATCAAGTATGCTATACTAGCTCTAACTTTCGAATCTGTCTGCCTGCTTTTTTAGGCAATTATTATTAGTTCACTTTTTTAACTAAATATGATATTCTATTACTTGCAATACTTTATAGACTAATTTACTCACAAAAGATGTTGTAAACTTAATTTAGATCCTATATATAATAAGTAATTACTATACTTCGCTTTTTGCAATTACTTATTATCTTATACCAAAAAGGAGGGTGCTATACAGTTTTTACACTATATGGCTGATATTTATATGATAAAAACAGGTAAAACCAGTATGATAAGAGATTATAACCAGACTCTTATCCTCGAAAATATTATAAAAGAAAAAGTTATCTCAAGAGCTTCTCTCTCTAAAAAACTTGGACTTACTAAGGCTACTATCTCTGCTATAGTTGACGTTCTCATTAATAACAATCTTGTAATTGAGACAGGCAATGAAGATACATCAAAAGGCAGAAAGCCTATTAACCTTATGCTTAATCGTGAAGCCGGATATGTAATTGCTATTAACCTTGATGTTGATAATGTAACAGCCGCAATCTCAGACCTTACAGGAGAGAATATACAGACTGACCGTTTTGCTATGGATATTAATCCGGCATATATTATTAAGAATCTTATCAATGTAATTGAAGGAATGGCAGGATATGTTGACGGTGGTCTTATTCGCATAAAAGGCATAGCCATCGGCATTCATGGTGTTGTGTTTGATAACAAAGTCAAATTCACTCCTTATTATGACCTTGGTGACGTTGATATAAAAAAAGAACTTGAAGAATATTTTAACATTCCTGTCTACCTTGAGAATGAAGCCAATCTCGCTGTAATAGCTGAACTTACATTCAGCAAGCGTTTTGACAACATGACTCTGTTAAGTATTCATACAGGCGTTGGTATCGGTCTTATTGCAAATGGTGAACTTTATTCAGGTTACAGTGGTCATGCAGGTGAATTCGGTCATACCACTATCGAAGTTGACGGAAGAGAATGTCCTTGCGGTAACAGAGGATGTCTTGAACAGTATATCTCTGAGAGAAGTATTCTAAGAGAATATAGAAAAGCTTCTAAGATATCTGATGCTTCTTTTTCTGATTATATAGAAGCTTATAAAAAAGGTGACTCTACTGCAATTGTCATAATGGATGAGTTCATAAAATATATGACAGTTGCTGTACGAAACATTATTAATATGTTCAATCCTGAGATAATACTTGTTAATAGTATTATTACTAATGAATGTCCTGAGATTACAACAAAGATCACTGATAGTCTTAATAGTAATCTTAAGAGTATATGTAACTTAGCACCTTCTTCCATCTCTAAAGATAATATTCTTAAAGGTGGAATTGCAAAAGCTGTATGCAGTTTTTTAAATATTAATAACCTTGATTTGCAACGCTATTGATTTATAGAATGCCTATAATTTATAAAGCATTTACAATTCATAAAGTACTTACAATTCATACAATATTTATTATAAGGAGATACTTAATATGGATAATTATACAACTGATGAACGTTTAAAGAAAATATTTGATTTTATATTAGAGATTGATAAAGAAAAGGAAATATTTCGCCAGACTTATCTTGCTGATGCTTCAAGAAAAGAAAATGATTCCGAGCATGCCTGGCACATGGCTATTATGACTGTTCTTCTAAGTGAATATGCTAATGAAGAGATTGATGTTCTTAAGACAGTTACTATGCTTCTTATTCATGATCTTGTTGAGATTGATGCCGGTGATACTTATGCTTATGATGAAGAAGCGAAAAAAACTCAGGCTGATAGAGAAAAAGCTGCTGCTGACAGAATATTTTCTATTCTTCCTGACGACCTGGCTGTTAAGTTTAGAAGTCTTTTTGACGAATTTGAAGCAAGGGAAAGTAAAGAAGCAAAATTCGCAAGAACTATGGATAACATTCAGCCAATCATGTTAAATGCTGCATCCGATGGCAAATCATGGGCTGAAAAAGGTGTTCATCTATCACAGATTCTTGAACGCAACAGAAGAACTTCTGAAGGTTCTTCCTCTCTTTGGGATTTTGCTTATAATGAATATATTGAACCTAATATTGAAAAAGGAAAAATTAAAAGATAATTATGAATGAAACTGTTAAAAATACTCCGCTTTTTAGTGGAAATGATCTGAATAAATTAATAATACCACTTATAATCGAACAGACACTTGCTGTAAGTATCGGTCTTATCGATACAATTATGGTATCATCAGTCGGTGAAGCTGCTGTATCCGGTGTATCCTTAGTTGACAGTGTTAATACACTTCTTATTCAGATTCTATCTGCACTTGCAACCGGCGGTGCAGTTGTATGCAGCCAATATATGGGGAAAAATGACAAAGAGACAGTCAAAAGATCTGCTGGACAACTTGTATATGTTATGACACTTTGCTCTGCATTTCTTATGCTTGTTGTTCTATTTTTTAACAGACTTATACTTCGTGGCATATTTGGCAAGATAGATGCTGATGTTATGAACTATGCAAGAATATATTTTATATTGTCAGCTATATCATATCCATTCCTTGGACTGTATAATGCCGGTGCTGCCCTGTTTCGAAGTATCGGTGACAGTAAGACAAGCATGATCTCAAGCCTTATTATGAATATCCTTAATATAGGTGGCAATTATATTCTTATCTTCATATTTAACTTAAGTGTTACCGGTGCTGCAATAGCGACACTTATAAGTCGTATCATATCAGCTGTATTTATCATGTTCCTTATCATGAATAAGGATACTATGGTTCGTATTGACAATATCAGATATCTAAAACCTGATAATTATATTATTGGAAAACTTCTAAAGATTGGTATTCCAAGTGGACTTGAAAATGGTATGTTCCAGATTGGCAAACTTGCTGTATCAAGTCTTACATCAACATTTGGAACTTCTGCGATTGCTGCTAATTCCATAGCTTCTAACGTAAGTTCTTTTTCTAATATACCAGGTAATGCAATGGGACTTGCAATGGTCACAGTTGTAGGAAGATGTATCGGTGCAGGCGAGCGAGAACAAGCGAAAAAATACAGTAAAAAACTTCTTATGTTCTCATATATGGGATTATGGACAACTAACTTCATTATGACTGTATTTGCAAAGAATATTGTCGGAATATTCAATCTCACACCAGAAGCCACTCATATTGCAATTAACTTACTTCACTCATTCTCATTGATTGCAATATTCATCTGGCCACTAAGTTTTACTCTGCCTAACACATTAAGGGCAGCAGGCGATGCCAAATTCACTATGATTGTAAGCATCTTCTCTATGTGGACTTTCAGAGTATTAAGCAGTTATTTTCTTGCCGGATATCTACGCATGGGCGTACTTGGTGTATGGCTTGGAATGTATATTGACTGGGCTTTCAGATCCGCTCTGTTCCTTATAAGATATTGTCGTGGACGATGGCTTGATATTAAACTTGTCTAATTGATAATCTAATTGATATAATTATCAACTCTAACTAAAAGATTTCCTAAAACTGTTAAACATAATTTTATGTTTGAAAGCTTAGGGAATCTTTTTTATAAGTATATTTCAACCTGCACTCTCTTATGTAGCTAATCTGGGGCTTCATATATTTTTATACCGGTTATTCACAGATATCAGTAGATGTTACACTTAACTAATCTAAATCTTCATATATTTTTATATTTTTAAATAAGTTTACATAATTTGATGTGATAAGCTAAAAAGACTTTTTTATATCGTTTTTTTTTGAAAAAAACTGACATTTTAATTGACATATCGATATATATCTTGTATTATTAAGATGTATCTTACATGTCACAGCTAATAAACATACTATTAGCTAAAGATAAATATAATGGTTGTGACATCAATAATTATTATTATAAACCAAAGGAGGGGCTTTCCATGAAACGAAAAATATTAACATGTATCGCAACAATCTTATGTATAATAATGGCTGTCGGATGTGGTAACAAAAGCACTACGGATGATGGAATTGATATGCTCATAGATGGTAATTCGTTTCGATACAAACCTTATCCATTTGGCTATGATTTTGCTAAAGCCAAATCAGATAATGAACTCCGAAGTGAAAACGAAGTCTGCTTAGCATTACAGGATGAAGTTACTATTCTAGGCGAAGATGGTGGCATTATTCAGTTATATAGTGATAGCAATTCTCATACTGAAGTAATAGGTGTCGCTATCAATTTCCTATATACAGATGGCAATGCACTAGAAGAATCACAAAAAGTATATGATAGAATGTTCGAAGAATTATCGCAAAATGCTCCAGCAGACTGTGAGACTCTTGATAAACGAACTACGGGTGATCTACTACATGTAACAGATAGCAATGATTCAACAATAACTCGTATAGCTCCTATATATGTATGGACAGATTCTCAAGGCAATACACTCTCATTATCCATGTTACCATATTCAGATGACTATTCAACGGTAATTATAACTCTCACTCGTGCAGGACATACGCTTATTGCACATTAATTAATTATTCATTCTTACCCAATACATAGTACTAATATTATTCATATTGTAACTATATAATGCATAAAATTAAAACAGGTGCAACGGAATCTCTTCCATGCACCTGTTTCAATTACTGTTATTTGACTAAGCGATGTTCTTATGGCAAGTTAACGTCTAAAGCGATATCAGCTTGCCTGACATCTTACGTTTTTTATTCTAACATAATGTACTTTAATAATATATAGTCCTTAAGTACGTTTTTTATAGATATTTTATCCCATATTAATGTACTAAACTACCAATTTTTAACCGATATTTTAAGATACACAGCCTGCCAGATATACTATATTACAAGCAGTGGTCTTTGCAATCGTCGGTACTTAGTAAGCTTATACATCGAAGATGTATAGCGAACTTAGTACCGCTACGCTTGCAATGAAGTGAGAACGCCCACTGTGGTAATATAGTATATCTGGCAGGCGTTTCATATAAAATCACTTTATTTTTTAACTATATAATAATGGAGGGAACTATGTATAATCAGAAACTGTCAGAATCTCTTAATCTTCTCTTATCATCACTACCATCTGCCACAGATTATGTTGAACTGATACTTATATATAATGGCGATATCAGTGAGATTACAGATAGATATAATATTACTATTCTGTTAGGTGGATATGCAACAGCTAATGTTATGATTAGAGATATTCCATCACTTGCTTCATACGATTATATAATCTATATATCCATTCCTGAACCAGTATTCTTCTCAGTACGATTCGGACTTATGAACTCATGCCCATTAAGTGGAGGTTCACAATCTATATCTTCACTAACCGGACGTGGTGTTATTATCGCTATTATTGATTCCGGCATCGACATATTCCATCCGGATTTTCTAGATACTGACAACTCAACACGAATCATCGCTTATTGGGATCAGAGTGTTGCCGGTACTCCTCCTTCTGGTTACAGATATGGTAATCTATATACATCTTCTGATATTAATCGCATTATTAATTCTTATAGCAATTCTAAGGCATCATCAATTACTCCAATTCCAAGAGATGTAAGCGGACATGGAACTGCTGTAGCCGGAATATGTCTTGGTAATGGTGCATCTTCAGATGGCGTATATGCCGGTGTTGCACCTGATAGTATGATACTCGCCGTCCGATTAAGAAGCAGTATAACTTCATCTTATCCTAATACTGCTGCACTTATGGAAGGAATTGATTTTGCTGTAAAATATGCCAGTGAACGTAATCTTCCTATTGTTATTAATCTAAGCTATGGTAATAATTACGGACCTCATGACGGATACTCGCTAGTAGGCAATTATCTTAACACTCTTAAGTCTTATGGTCGCAATGTTATTGTATGCGGAAGTGGTAATGAAGGTGCGTCTTCAATACACGCAGGTGGAACACTTAGAAGTAGTGAAACTGTTACTATTCCTTTTTCAATATCAGAACGTGAGACTTCGCTAACTATGGAATTATGGCAATTTTACGCAGATATGCTAGATTTTTCAATAATATATCCAGATGGCAGCAGACAGAATATAAGCCCCTCTGTTAATCGATTCAGATACCGTAATACGAATATTGGTATACTGTATGGTATGCCATCACCTATCTCCGTATCACAGAATATATTCTTTAAATTTGACAGTAATAGTTATTATATCGATGGTGGTCTGTATTCGATAGAGATTAAGGCACGTCTTATAAAAAATGGCAGATATGATATATGGATGCAAAGTGCCGGTTCAATTAACCAAGGTACTAACTTTCTATATCCGGACGAATATACAACACTTACAACACCATCGGATACTATGAATGTAATTACTGTCGGTGCTTATGATTATACTAACGATTCTGTCGCATTCTTCTCAGGTCGTGGATTCACAAGACTTCTATCTGCCATCAAACCTGAGCTTGTCGCACCGGGTGTTAATATAATCAGCACCAAATCCGGTGGTGGATACTCATCATACACTGGCACTTCTTTTGCAACACCATTTGTAAGTGGTGCCTGTGCACTTCTTATGGAGTGGGGAATTGTTAATGGTAATGATCCTTATATGTATTCAGACAAGATAAAAGCTTTCTTAATCAGAGGTTCAAGAAAGCTTTCATCAGTATCTATATATCCATCAAAACAAGCAGGATGGGGTGCATTGTGTATAAGGGATTCTTTTTTATAGATTATATTAAAACGTCTTCTCAATAAGTTCCTTATTAAGTCCTTCTCCTATTACTATTATAACTTCCTGTCCTTTTGCAATCGGGGTTATTGTCATATCCTTTCTGGTTGCATTAACTTCTATCCATGTATCATCTTCGCTATGAAGAAAACCTTTTACTCTGAATACATTACCATACTCTGTATTATTCATCATCATATTGGTCTTATCTTCAAACTGTTTTACCGTAAGTGTCTTATTAAGAAAATATATTGATTCAAAACCACTCTCATCCTGTGACCAGGTCTTCTTATAACTACTCATGTTATATCCTGAAGTACTTATATTATCAAAGTCTTCATTTGTAAGACTTAAAGTTTCTTTATATATCACAGCATCATCAATATCTCTGTTACATTTGCACTCTATAAGTGCATCCTTAATTCTTTTGACAGTATCTTTTGCCCGGTCTATTCCTGCTTCTTCAAGCCTTGTAAGAATAATACTACCTGCTACAGATGCCTGCGATGCAAGCAGATATCTTGAAGCTTCTGACAATTCACTCTCAAGACCTGCATTAACAAGTGTAATCACATTATCAATCTTGTACCACTTATCTAATGGTTCTTCATGCAATGTATCGAAGAATTCATCTACATCATATATTCCTGATGGCTCTACAATTACTCTGTCATATCCACACATTGCCATAGCTATCAGCTTAGTCTTAAATCGTCTTCTGTGACAATCCACATCGCATCCACCCGATACCATCTCAAGCTCGCACTTATCTCCTTCTAATTCCTGAAGTAACATCATATCTACATTAACTGCACCAAAATCATTTTCAAGTATACCTATATTCTCACCTTTATCCATAAGATATTTCGCATATTTTTTTATAAAAGTAGTCTTTCCTGAACCAAGGAAACCTGTAATCAGCTCTATCTTTACCATAATAATCACTCTCCTTACTTATAATACACTAATAATACATTTATAAACTGCCATGTGTCAACATCACACGTCCTTGTCTATTAACTATATTTTTTCAATAAAAATTAATATTATATTGACTTTTTACTATATGAGATGTAGAATATTTTATATAGTTTATTATCTAAACTAATTATTTTACGCAAGCACATTGACTCGTTGTTTGCATAAATACAACCGATTTAATATATATAATGTCAAGGACATAGACTTTTTGACCTTGGCAATAATACAACACAAAAAGGAGGCTTCTTTATGTACTACATTGGTGTAGATCTTGGGACTTCTGCTGTTAAATTATTATTGACAGACAACCAAGGTAATATTAAAAACTGTATCTCAAAAGAATATCCAATACATTTTCCTGCTCCAAATTATTCTGAACAGAATCCAACAGACTGGTACGATGCTGTAATTGATGGTCTTAGAGAACTTATAGGCGATGATTATGGTTCTCTCGTTAATGGCATAAGCTTCAGTGGACAGATGCATGGACTTGTAATTCTTGACAAAGATGATAATGTTATACGACCTGCTATTCTCTGGAATGACGGGAGAACTACAAAAGAATGTGATTATCTTAATAACTCTGTCGGAATTGATACACTTGCTGTTAATACTGCCAATATCGCTCTTACAGGCTTTACAGCTCCAAAACTTCTATGGGTTAAGAATAATGAATCAGAGAACTTTGCAAAGATAGCAAAGATTATGCTTCCGAAAGATTACATCGCCTATATGCTCTCAGGTGTATTCGCAAGTGATGTATCTGATGCTTCCGGAACACTTCTATTCGATGTTAAGAATAGATGCTGGTCTGATACTATGATTGATATTGTAGGCATTAGCAAAGATATGCTCCCAACAGTTCACGAAAGTTCTGATGTTATTGGTACTATCAAAAAAGAGCTTGCTGACGAACTTAAGCTTAACCCAGAAACTGCTATCGTAATAGGTGGTGGTGATCAGGCTGTAGGTGCTGTCGGAACAGGTACTGTCGGCAATGGTCGATGCTGTGTATCTCTTGGTACTTCCGGTGTTGTATTTGCTGCAAGTGATACATTTGGAATGAAGCCTGAGACAACACTTCATTCTTTTTGCGATGCTAACGGACATTATCATTATATGGGCGTAATGCTAAGTGCCGCTGCTTCTAACAAATGGTGGTGTGATGAGATTCTTAAGACTAATGATTATGGTGCTGAACAGAAGAATATTAGTACTCTCGGACATAACAATGTGTTCTATCTGCCATATCTAATGGGTGAACGTACTCCTCTTAATGATCCATATGCAAGAGGAACTTTTATCGGTATGAGTATGAATACTACAAGAGAAGATATGACACTTGCAGTCCTTGAAGGAGTTGCTTTTGCTCTTCGTGATTCATTTGAACTTATCAAATCTCTTGGTGTTAATATAGATCGTGTAAGAATTAATGGTGGTGGTGCAAAAAGCCCACTTTGGAAGAAGATAATCGCTAATGTATTCAATGTCCATGTAGATACAATTAATAGCGAAGAAGGACCTGCCTTTGGTGCTGCAATTCTCGCAATGACCGGCTGTGGCGCATATCCTGATGTTGTAACTGCTACTGATTCACTTATAAAAGTAGTTGGAAGCGTAAGTCCTGATACAGAACTTGTTGAATTATATAACAAACAATATGCAAAATTCAAGAAGATATATCCGGCTCTTAAACCTATATATAAAGAACTTGCTGATTAATACTCTTAATAATAGGTGGGTTGTCATCTGACAGCCCACCTATTAAAATTTATACTAATATTATATTTTATATTTTTCTATAAGCATTTTTTTAATTCTTCTATCTTATTTACACTGTAATTCATTTTTAGACACAAAAAATATACGTAAATGGAAACAAAAAAGTTTCCATTTACGTATAATATTATCATTATTATTAATTCTGTTTTTTAAAGTTGTCAACTTCTATCTTAAGTTCTTCTGCTACATGGTAGTTCTCGCTTACGCTTGTCTTAATACTGCCCATTGCACTTACCATATCTGATACGTTACCCGCAACAAGTGTAACACCGTTAGCTCCTTCATCTATAGCAGATGTCATATCTTCTATTCCTTTTCCTGCTACTACCATATTTTTCTCTATATCTGCTGCCTTATCTGAGAAGTCTTTGAGAATATTATTAACATTGTTAATATCTCCTGAATAGCTATTGGCTGTTGCTACATAATTATCATAATCAGCAATTACTTTTTCATCAATAACTTCTATCATTCTATTTGAATTATTAGCAAGGTCTGATACTGATGTTGTAACCATCTCACTTATCTGCTTAATATTATTAGCTGCAACTTTACTATTCTCTGCAAGTTCTCTAATCTCATCTGCAACAACTGCAAATCCTTTACCTGCTTCTCCTGCTCTTGCTGCTTCTATTGATGCATTCAGTGCAAGAAGGTTAGTCTGCGCTGCAATATTTAATATCTCGCCTGTAAAGCTTGATATCTTATCGACTTCTCTACTATTCTCAATCGACACTGTAAGCACATCTTTTATCTCATTAATTGCACTTACTACTGTCTCTTTTCCTTTTAATGCTGAGTTATAGCTTTCATCTGCTCTTTCTTTTACTTCATCCATTGAGTGAGAAGATTCTTCTGCCTGTTTTGCTACTTCTTTTATCGTTACTATTGTTCCCTGTGTTCCTTCATTAATCGTAGTAACTGTTGCTGCAAGTTCTTCCATACTTGCGGATAATTCCTGCATTGTAGCGCTTACATCTCCAAGATTAGCATTAGTTATACTTACTTCATCATCTATCTGTTTTGATTTATCTCTTATCTGTTCAGAGTTGCCATCTACTTTTGTCATCATTCCATCAAGCACACTATATAAGTATTCAAGTTTTTCATACAATACAGATATCTCTTTAGTTCCCATAAGTCTAAGCTTAGTAGGAACGAACTTAGTATCTCCACCTGCAAGTTTATCAATATTCTTCGCTGTCCACTCAATAGGTTTTGTAATTATCTTCGCTATTATATATAATGATACAATACTAATCAAAAGTATAAATGCCATCTCACTTAACATTCTTATCTTTAATGATTCAGCTGTTGCAAAATATTCTTTATAAGGTGATACCATACATATAGACATTCCTGTATCACCCACCTGCATATATGTATATACTTTCTTTTCTTTTCCAACTGTTGCTATCTCTACTCCTGTACCACCTTGTGTCATATCAACCATCATCTGTTTAAGATTATCAGAGAAGGAATCAACCATTGCCTTATCTTCTTCATTCTCCGGATTAACCCAGTTCTGTGCAAGTATAACATTCTCATCAGGATATGCTGATACTGTACCATCCTTATTTAGCATGAATACATAACTATTATCTGTCATCTTGTAATCTTCAAGTATCTCTGATATATACTCAAGCTTAACATAACCTGCAAGAACGCCTACTTTCTTTTCACCATCATATACAGGTGTTGAAATACCAACTATTTTGTTGCCTGTACTTTTTGAGAAACTTGGCTGTCTTATTGTTGTCTCTCCTGTTGACCATGGTTCTGTAAAAGTTGGTGAATCAGCTATTGATGTTCCATAATACTGTGAACCACCTGTATGTGCAATCTCTATTCCTTTGTCATCTGTAATCAGAAAATGTGACCATACACCTTCATCTTCTGCCATTATTTCTTTTAATAATGTTTCTGCTTCTTCTATATTAAGTGTTGTTACTCTAGTATCTTTTGCAGCTGTTATTACTACTGACGTATATTTTTCGATTTTTTCTTCTATATTGTCGCTTAACATAGATACTACCATTGCGCTGTCTTTTTCACTGCTCTTTCGAACTCTTTCATTAACTATGGTTTTTATATTTAACAACGTTATTATTGTCGGTAAAACAATACATATAAGTACGCTTACAATAATTACCACAGACAGTTCTTTTTTCTTCTTCTCCATATTAACCTCCTATATCTTTGCACAATATGATTATCGTATCATATCTTGTTATAACAGCTATGCCCATAGTATAACTAATTCATGTCATATTATAGTTTTGCTATTTTTCTATACTAACTTTATAAGAAGTTAATCGGACAAATTTTTGTTTTTTTACAGTCTTATTATAGCTATATACATCCTTTGTTTTATATATAATAACACTTTCTAATTCAATGCAATTCCCGTCTTTAATGCGAATGCATATATCACTTTTTCTTTCACTTTATTCTCATTGGTCTTATTAACTGCTTTTTCATAAAAATCAAGCTGTACTTGGTATCTGTCTATAAGCTCTTTTGCATCATTTGCTCTGTCTGTCTTATAATCAACAATAACTATCCTGCCATCTTCTACAAAATATGCATCAATAATTCCCTGCACAAGTATCTCTTCATCACCATTATATTCTTTTTCTATCTCACTATATGGCACGCTCATTACAAATTGCTGTTCTCTTACAAGTGTTCCTCTCTCGTATGCAGCTTTCATTCTCTGCCCTATATCGCTCTTTACAAAATAGAGAATGTCAAATGGATTAATCATCTCTACATATTCCTGTGGCATCTTGCCACTCGTCGCAAACTCTATTGCCATCTCTTTTATCATATCAGTATTTCTGCATCTTTCATAATCAAGAAGTTCAAGGAATTTATGATATGCTGTACCTCTCGTCGTTGCTTTTATCTCTTCCTTAGGTGCTAAGAATTCCGGCATCATAAGTTCTTCTTCTCCTAAGAACATGAATTCACTCTCTTCTTCGTCTACATTCTGTCCTATCTTCTTAATCTCTGATACAGACATCTTCGAGTGTATCTTAGTTGCAATAATATCATGATATACATAATTAAGCCTGTCGTTAATCTTATCATATAACATACTCTTATCATTGCCATATTCTTCTATTACATCTCTTATCGCCATATCAGATACTTCCTTATCAACAGTATTCTTGATAAGATCCTGTATTGTATAATATTCTATTGCGAATTCTGCATCTGAATTAGCTTCTTCATCACCATATCTTACTTCAAGTTCTTCTTCTATTCCAAATGCTCTTACAGTTGGCTTAATATTCTTATCTGTAAGCACTGCCGGCATAATAAAATCAAGATAATTTTTCGCTTTAATAAGTGTAGTATAACTAAGTCTGTCCGGATTCTCCTGTGCACTTTCGCACCAGCCTTTTAATGCTTTTGCCATTCCTTTTACACAACCTGTTATATATAGCTTTTCTCTTGCTCTTGTAAGTGCAACATATAGAACTCTTAATTCTTCTCCAAGAACTTCCTCTTTAAGTCTTGATGCAATAGCTTTCTTATAAAGTGTTGCTGTCTTAACTCTTTCTTCATAATCTATATAGTCTGTTCCTATTCCAAGATCCGGATGTATTACAAGTGAGCCTCTTGTATCGCTTGAGTTAAACTGCTTGCCACATCCACTTAAGAATACTACTGGGAATTCGAGTCCTTTACTCTTATGTATTGTCATAAGTCTTACTATATTATCACTCTCACCTGATTCTGAAGCTTCTCCATAATCTACATTATATTTTTTTAACTGCTCTATATATCTTACAAAGTTAAAAAGTCCTCTAAAGCTTGTACTCTCATACGCTTTTGCTTTTTCTACAAGCATATCAAGATTGCCTTTTCTCTTTATACCTGATGGCATAGCTGTAACGTAATTATAGTATCCTGTTTCAACCATAATCTCTTTAATAAGTATATGAATATCTGTATATACTGCTCTTTTTGAATATTCATTAATATAGTTGACAAGTTTACCAAGTTTTTTCTTTATGTCTTTATTCTTACCATTATCCTTATACCACATCATACAGTTATACATATTACCGTCTTTGCATTCTGTACGCATTATTGCAAGTTCATTAACTGTAATTCCTATAATCTGTGATTTCATAACTGCTGTAAGTGGTATATCCTGAACCGGATTGTCTATGACCCTTATAAAATTAAGTATTGTTGCTACTTCAATCGCATCAAAATATCCACTTTTTTGCTCACTGAATGCTGGTATACCTGCATCTGTAAGTACCTTAACAAATGTCTCTGCATATCCTCTTTGTGAACGAAGCAAGATTACTATATCTGAATATCTGACATCTCTTAATTCTCCTGTCTCTTTATCCGTTACTTGTGCTTTTATTTTGCCTGACATCATAGCTATAATCTCATTAGCTACAAGTCTTGCTTCTTTTTCAGCCTTTGTAAGTTCTTCATCTTCGTTATCGCTGCCACTTTCAGTAATATCTGCATCTTCTTTTTTATTTAATTTTACTTTTATCTCGCTATTATCATCATTATTAAGTATCTCTTCATCTGTATCAAGAAGAAGTATCTTAGTCTTTGCCCACTCTTTATCTTCAAATTCCGGATATAATGCACCTGTATATAGTGCTACAGATTCTGTATAGTCAACACTTCCTACTTCATTTTTCATTATTTTATAAAAAATATAATTAATTGAACTTAATACATTGCTTCGGCTTCTGAAGTTCTTCCTAAGTTCTATCTTCTGGTTGTCACTCTCTGTATCTGTATATGTGTCATATTTCTCCATAAAAAGTTCTGGTCTTGCAAGTCTGAACTTATAGATACTCTGCTTAACATCTCCTACCATGAATATATTATTAGGCATATCAAATCTTTCTCTTGAGATGCTTTTCATTATATAATCCTGAACAAGATTACTGTCCTGATATTCATCAATTAGTATCTCACTAAAGTTCTTACTCATCTCATCTGCTACTGCAGTATATGTAAACTCTTCAGTATTTTTATTATCATTCTTATGTTGTATAAGTACATTAAGTGCCATATGCTCAATATCTGCAAAATCTGCAATATTCTTCTCTTTTTTCTTCTTCTCAAATCTGTCTGTAAAATCAAGTACAAGATCTATAAGCATATTTACCGCAGATGCTGAATTCTTAATATCTTCAATTGATGTACTTAATGGCTGTGCAAAATAATCACTTCTTATAGATTCTACAAGTGCTTTTGCACTATCTCTAAGAGTCTTTGCCCTGTCTTTTAGATATTCATCATATACATTACTATTCTTAGTCACAACTCTCTTTAGTTTGCCAAAACTAAGTTGTGAGAATATATCCGAAAGTTCTGCGACTGTTTTTGCTTTTTCAAGAATATCTATATTATCAATATCTGATAGCAGTGTCTCTTCATACGGAAGTGGACCCATAGCTTCTCTTGATATTCTAAGTGCTGTATTAAGCATTCTTCTTGCATCTTTTAGTATACTTTTTACAGATGTCTTAATGTCGTTTGCAAATGCTGTATTTTCAAATTCTTCATCATTCTTAATCTCATAGAGTTCTCTGCATTTATTAAGCCATATCTTAGGCCATGGATGACTTGTTGAGAATGTATACAGGTTGTCAATTATATCTTCAAGTCCACTTACTTTATTACCACTTGAATATGTCTCAACGAAATCTATGAATTCCGGTTTTCCTTCTTCATAATAGTCTTCTAGCATATTTTCCATGACATCTGCTTTTACAAGCCCGGCTTCATCCGGATCTGCTATTCGAAATGATGGATCTATGTCTATTGAATTAAAATTATTACGTACTATATCAAGACAAAAACTATCTATTGTAGTTATCTTAGCTGTATGTACAAGTGATATCTGTTTTTTTAGATGTTCATTATCACTGTCTTCATCAAGTGCATTATTAAGTGCCACAAGTATTCTCTCTTTCATCTCTGCTGCTGCTGCATTAGTGAATGTAACAACACATAATTTGTCTATATCTACCGGATTCTTAGTATCTGTGACCATCTTAATTATTCTCTCAACAAGTACTGCTGTCTTACCTGAACCTGCTGCTGCCGATATAAGAAGATTACGATTTCTAAGGTCTATTACTGACTGCTGCTCCTTAGTCCATGATGTTGCCATATCTATTTATCCTCACTTTCCTGTATATTTGTATTGTCTATTTTGCCTATATTATCTGTATTCTGTGTCTGACTTACATTATCCTGCTTTTCTGTACTCTGTATCTGACTTACATTATCCTGTCTTTCTGTATCCTGCTCTGTGTCTGTACTATTTTGTTCTTCATCTGCTATGATGCATTTGAAGAATTCATCATCTTTAAAGCTTCTAAGTTCTCTATATTTAAAGCCCGGTATATTACGGTCAAATCCACATATTCCTTTGTAATCGCAGTAATCACAAGCTGTTTTACTGTCTTTTCTATATGGATTAACATCTGCTTTTCCATCAAGAATATCTTTTCCGAATTCTTTTATCTTATCTTTTGCGAACTTACACATCATATCAAACTTAGCTTCATCAGTAGCTTTAGAGTAACTGCTTAATCTGCCATCTTTATTAATCGCAACCGGAACTACATCCGACTTGACTCCTGCTGTAAGATTCTTATCAAACATCTTTAATACTTCAATATCTGAATTAAGAAGTCCTTCCGGTTTTAGTTCTTTTAGAATAGCTGTATCTATATCACCATCTGATACTTTGTCACGCTCAATAAGTGGATTCTTGATATTGTAATATAACATTCCTCCTGTTTTTACTTCTTTGCCTTTTTTTGCTTCCTCAAGTTCCTTCGCCGCATCAAGATATAATATTAACTGAAGCTGAAGTCCATAATATATCTGTGCAAAATCAAGTGTTGTCTTACCTGTCTTGTAATCTATTATCTTGATATATATCTTATCTTCTCTCTCGCACAGATCCAGTCTGTCAATTCTTCCTATTAACTTCATCTTTGCCTGTTTTTCTTCTATATCCATAATCATTGCTTTTGAATCTGCACGTCCAAAGTCAATCTCATATTCTCCCGGCTTAAATTCTCCGGCTTCTATCTGCTTAGTAAGTGCCCATACAGTTCTCCTTACAACTTTCTCAATTCTGCTTATAAGATATTCATTCTGATGTGAGCTTCTAAGTATCGTATTACCATAATCGTCTGTTACTTCTTTAACACTATCTGCTATAAGTTCGTTTCTCTTTTCTTCACTAATCTGTGTCCAATCTGCCCCAAGTGATTTTACTTTAATACTATACCTTAAAAGCGACTCATGATACAAAGTTCCCATGTCTGCTGCCACAAGTTCATATATCTTTCTTTTTTCAAGAAAGAGTCCGTATGACATAAAATGTGCAAATGCACAGGCTGCATACTTTTCAATTCTTGTTACAGAGCTTGTTATCTGCTTACCATATAATACAGCTGCAATAGCTTCGGATATCATATCATTACTATTATGTATAAATCTACAGTCACGTATCTTCCTAATCTCTTCACCATATTCTTCATTATCTCTATACCACTTATAAAGTTCACGAAACATCGAATTATTAATTATCACATCATTATCATTAAGTCCTTCTATCACATATTTAAGTGTCGCTTCTTTTGTTGTGACTATGTTCATATTCCATTCTTTTATATCTGTATCTGTACATATAATATCAGGAAACATTCTTCGTACCATATTAATAAGATATGATGGTCTTATTGCTTTACCGTCACTTGATGCTCTCGCATAACTAAGATATAGCATAGCATCTGCCTTAGTAAGATTAAGATACAGATAAAATTTGTCTATAAAAGAACTTTCTCTCTGTGTTGGTGCAAGCTCTACTCCTAATGTCTCAAGAACTCGTCTGTCATATTCTGTAAGGATTCCACCACCTGATGAATTCTTTGGAACAATGCCTTCGTTAACACCAATGAAGAATAGTACTTTTATATGATTAAGTCTTGTTCTCTCGATATCACCTGCAACAACAGAATCAATTGATGGTGGAATTACACCGACTCTTATCTCTTCAAAGCCAGCATCAAGAATTGCCGCATATTCTGTAAGCTCCATCTTCTCATCACCGAGCAGACTTACTATCTTATCATATAATGATATAACTTCCTTAAAACATAATTTGTATTCTTTTGCTCTCGCCATGTCTTTGTTATCTGTAAAATAGTTAATATACTCCTGCATCTTTGTCTGTATATTCGCTTTAGTCATAATATTAAAAAGTGCTGTTGTTATATCTCTCACATTACTATTTTTGTTACATATTATTGATACAAAATCGTCTGTGAATTCTATAACCTGTGCTCTTATCTCATTTATCTTATCAAGATCTACAGCTTTTTCTTTTCTGGTCTTATAATTACGCTTCCATACTCTCTTCCAGCTCTTTCTTCCTCTTATTCCTGTTGCAAGTATATAATTCTCAAGCATATATATATCATCATAACTAACTGGTGTAAGTCCTGTCTTTAAGAATCTGAATACACTCTCATAACTGTAATCCTGACTTGCCATAAGTATCGCACTTCTTATGAATTCTACAAGTGGATTGCTCATTATTCCTCTTTTATTATCTATAAAACATGGTATATCATATTCCTTAAAAGTGTCTTCAATATAATCTGCATATCTCTCCATATCGCCTGTTACCACTGCAATATCTTTGTATCTTACTCCACTGTCTGCAATCATCTTCTTAATCTCGCCGGCAACATATCTTACTTCTTCTGAAGGATTTATACTTGTAAGCAGCTTAATTGATTGAGGTTTTTCCTTGGTCTTACCATTATATACACGCTTGCCATATCTGAATATATTCTTCTCAAGGAAATCAAGTTCTTCATTATCTGCAAATCTGCCTGTTTTTCCATTACATATTATTGGTTTACAGACTGTAACATCACTTTCTTTTGCAAGTTCTGTAAGCTTATTTATCGTCTTCATACTCATATAGAAAAGATCATGTTCCCTAAGGCTCTTAAATCCGGTTGAATCGGTTGTTACAGTTATCCACACATCTTTTGCATATATCATAAGCTTTTGCACAATCTTATTCTGCACCGGTGTAAAACCTGTGAATCCATCAAATACAATTACACTTTTCTTAATAACCTCTGATCTATCAAGAAGCTCTAATAATATCTCAAGAATCTCTTCTGCTGTAATATATTTTTCATTAATATATTCTTTAAATTTATTATATATAAGTCTGATATCTTTTAATTTTGAACTTAAAAGCTCCCTACCGGTCTGTTTGTCCATAATCATATCAAGTTCTGATACTGATATACCATATTGAAGAAGTTCTGATATCATTGACTTCATCTCACTTGTAAATCCCGGTTTTTTAACGTTTTTCTTATATATAATAAGCGCATCCTTGTTCTCTTCTATCACTTTGCGAAGTACAAGATTCTTACCTGTATCTTCAAGCACAAGTTTCTCACCATATCCGACTTCATCCATTATTCTATATGCAAGTCTTTGGAAACTTAGAATATCTATATTCATTACACCATGATTTTCACTCATACTTACAATATCTCTCTGTGTCTCCATTGTAAACTGTTCCGGAACTACTACTATATAGTTAGTGTCCTTATCTGTTTTGGCACTCTCATTAATCGTCTTATACATATAATGTGATTTACCTGCACCTGAACTACCTGTTATCATTCTTAAAGCCATATTCATTCGCCACTGAAAGTTCCTAATATTATATTACAGTGACTTACCCCTTTCTATTTTTTATCATACATCATTACATATCCTTATAGTCGTTAGTTTATGATACTCTGCCTGTTGTCTTTATATATTACATATACTATCAGGCATATATCCTAGTTATACAGTATTATGTCCTAGTTCTTTAGTTATTTCACCAAATAATTAGTTTTCCAAAAAAACTGCTTATTTTTTATGCATAATTTAAGAAATCACAATGATTTCGTTATGTTAAGTTTTTCAATTAAATTTCTGCATATTTTTACTCCTTATATAATACAATATATTAAGTCCAATAAAAAGGAGTAATGAAAAATGAGTTCAAAAACACGACTTTATGTAATCAAATCAAAAGAATTAATATATACTACTCTATTTGTTGTAGTAGCCCTTGTCCTTGTCATTCTAATGGTCTGTATGTTCCTGCCTGATAAAAATAACAAAAAAAGCAGTAACAAAAATACTAATCCTACTATTTCTAACCTGCAATCTGAGACTACATCTGATATAACAAGCCCTACTATTCCTAATCTGCAATCCGAGACTACATCTGATATAACAAGTCCTACTATTCCTAATCTGCAATCTGAGACTGTAACTGACGTTACAAGTCCCTCTGTTTCTAATGTGCAATCTGAGAATACATCTGAAGTATTCTCATATACTCCCGGCATATATTCGTCCGACATTATTCTTGGAGGATATTATGTAAACCTCTCTCTTACAATAGACAATGATCGGATTAAATCTGTGGAGCTTAAGAATCTTACAGAAGCAGTTTCAACAATGTATCCACTTATTGAACCTGCTATGTCTGACATAGAAAAAGAGCTTCTTAGCTCTGGAAGTATTAAGAAGCTCTCCTACTCTGGTGATAACCAGTATACATATTCCGTTCTCGCTGACACTGTAAATAGCCTGTTAGATCAGGCTGTCAACCTCGTTAAGCCATAATGTTGCACACGCATCACTTGGCATTCTTAGATCACCTCTTGGTGATACTGCAACACTTCCGACTTTAGGTCCGTCAGGAAGACATGAACGTTTAAACTGCTGTGCAAAAAATCTTCGATAAAATGTTTTCAGCCATTTTAATATAGTCTCTTTGTTATATGCTCCTTCAAAAGTCATACATGCAAGTCTGTATATTTTTGAAGGACGCATTCCAAGTCTTAATACATTATACATGAAGAAATCATGAAGTTCATAAGGTCCTACAAGATCCTCTGTCTTTTGTGCAATCTCTCCATCTTTTGGTGGAAGAAGTTCAGGACTTACAGGTGTATCAAGTATGTCATATAATACTGCACTTAATTCTTCACTGCCACATGTATCTGCATAATAATTAACAAGATGTCTTACTAATGTCTTAGGAACTGACGCATTGACACCATACATTGACATATGATCTCCATTATAAGTTGCCCATCCAAGTGCAAGTTCTGACATATCACCTGTACCAATTACCATTCCACCTGTCTGATTAGCTATATTCATAAGAATCTGGGTTCTCTCTCTTGCCTGTGAATTCTCATAAGTTACATCATGAACCTCTGGATCATGTCCAATATCCCTAAAATGAATATTTACAGCTTCTTTTATATTAACTTCTCTTATTGTTGCATTAAGCTTCTTAGTAAGAAGTATTGCATTGTTATAAGTCCTATCTGTTGTTCCAAAACATGGCATTGTAACGCATGTTATATTACTTCTGTCAATATTAAGCATGTCAAATGCTCTTACTGTAACAAGAAGTGCAAGTGTTGAATCAAGACCTCCTGATATACCTATAACTGCAGACTTGCAATGAGTATGTGCAAGTCTTTTCTTAAGTCCCATTGACTGAATATTAAGAATCTCTTCACATCTTCTGTCTCTATCTGTTTTTGATCCCGGAACAAAAGGTGTTCTCGAATATGTTCTTGTAATGTTAGTATCTCTTAATTCCATTGCAAAATGTATTCTCACATAAGATTCATCTTCTTCCATCTCATAAGTTGTCATTCTTCTTCTCTCGCTCTTAATTCTTACAAGATCCACATCCCCATATATTATTCCATTAACAAATCTCTTTGATTCTGCAAGTATACTTCCATTCTCTGCTATTATATTATGTCCGCCAAATACAAGATCCTGTGTCGATTCTCCTTCGCCTGCATTAGCATACGCATACGCACATACAAGTCTTGCTGACTGGCCTGATATAAGCTCTCTTCTATATATATCCTTACCTGTTGTCTCATCGCTTGCTGATGTATTAACAATAAGTGTTGCACCATTAAGTGCATGTGATATGCTAGGAGGACATGGCACCCATACATCTTCGCATATCTCTGCTGCTACAACCAGTTCAGGCATATTGTCACATTGCAACAATATATTCATTCCCATAGGAACTTGTTCGCCATCAAATGTTATATTTTTAACAATCTTATTACCTCTTGCAAAATGTCTCTGTTCATAGAACTCGCCATAGTTAGGAATATTATATTTTGGTATAAAAGCAAGCACTTTTCCTTTATATAGAGCTGCTGCCACATTATACAGTTTCCCATCATTTTCCAAAGGCAGACCCACAAAAATAAGTGAATCATACTTAGAACTCTCTCTTTTTAATTCCTTTAGTGCATCTAATGCACCTCTTAGAAGAGTTTCCTGTAAAAATAAGTCATTACATGTATATCCGGTAATAGCAAGTTCCGGAAATACTATAACTCTCGCCCCATTATTATACGCTTCTTCCATTCTTAACTTTATCTGCCCTGCATTGTATAAACAGTCTGCTACCTTAAGATCTGGTGATACACATGCAACTTTTAAAAAACCATCTTTCATCTTATTACTCTCCTCTTTTTTATGCCTATGCCTATTTTTTGACACTCATATTTAATATAGTCCACAATGTATTATAAGACAAGAAAAAAGTGTTAGAAATTGCTAAAAAATATATGTATTTTGACTTGATTTTTTATGTATTTGATGATAGCATTAAATGTTGTTAGAGGTAAGGAGTATTCGGTATGAAACAAAATTTTAAAAAGCACATTTTTATTGGTGCGGGCGCTGTCTTATGTGTTGTTTTACTGTTTGTTATAGTTTTAACAACCGGAGTATTTGGACAGACATCTCCTAGCGAGATAAACAGCACCAACGGTTCCGCAACTGAAAGTGGAACAACTACAGGAACTAAAGAGACAAAAAAACACAGTGAAAAAGTTAAAACTGAAACAGAGAATGGCAAAACCCCAGTTAATAGTGAGTTACCATACTATATCAGTGTTAACAGGGCAGCTAATTGTGTTACAATTTATAAGGCTGGCAGTGATGGATATTATTCACACCCTTATAAAGCAATGATATGTTCTACAGGTAGAGATACACCTGCTGGCGTATTTTCAATTTCCGACAAGTATGTATGGCGACTTCTTGTTGGCGATGTATTTGGTCAGTATGCATCACGTATCTGTAGTGATATATTATTCCACTCAGTTCCTTATTATACACAGGATAAAGGCGATTTAGAAACAGCAGAATACAATAAGCTTGGTACAAAAGCCTCTCTTGGTTGTATCAGACTTAAAGTTGAAGACTGCAAGTGGATATATGATAACTGTCCACCGGGAACAATCGTAGAGATTTATGATGATGAGGCTAATCCGGGACCACTTGGTAAACCAACAATCTCAGAGATCCCACTAACTGCAAAATGGGACCCTACTGATCCGGACTCTCGCAATCCATGGTCATTCCATGTTAAATCACTTACTATTTCAGAAGAAAATGTTACTATCGAAAGAGGTTCATATTTTGATGAAATAAAAGGTGTAGTTGCCACTAACAGCGACAACTATTCCATTAATGATAGTATTCAGATTAGCGGAACGGTCAATGTTAACAAAGTTGGTACATATAAACTTACTTATACAGTTGAAGACTACTATGGGGGCTCAATTTCTAAGACAAAGACTGTTAAAGTTGTAGATACTGTAGGACCTCAATTTGTTAACGTTCCATCAACATTATACTGGTCTAATCCAGCAACACTCACTAAAGATGTTTTACTCAATGGCGTATATGCTGTTGATGGTAAAGATGTTATAAAATCCGGAATTACAGTTACTCATAGTGATTTTGTAATAGGAGACAATATTGTTACATATAGTGTATCTGACAGTGCAGGTAACAAGACAACTTATCAGGCTCATGTATATATTGATAATACTGCTCCGGTATTAACCCTTAGCAGTAATAAGAATATAAGTGATCATTCAGAACTTTCAAGCGAATCTTTAGCTACAAGAATCTCTGTAAGCGATGATATGTCAGGTGTTAATATGAGTTCACTCTCTATAACTGCCACACAGACAGGTGGTAACCTCTATACTATTGCTTATCAGATATCAGATTACTGTGGTAATGTCGCAACAGCATCTGAGACACTTACACTTATAGTTCCAGAGACAGAACCTGCTACACAGACTCCAGAACCTGCTCCTACACAAGCTGCTGCTGAACCTGCTACACAGGCTCCTAGCGAACCAGTAACAGAAGCTCCTACTGAAACAGAATCATCATCTCAGAATTCTTCACCAGAAGAAAGTGAGAGTGGTAACAACTAATTTCTAACCGAATATTAATATACAGTGCTTTGAATTCTATTCTTTGCCTGTAGATGCAGGAAGTGCAGATACATATAGCTATCTGCACTTTCTTTTTTATTACTATTCACTAGTGTTATCCCTTGTATTATTATTATTATTATTATTATTATCAGTGGCAGGCTGTGATACAGTTGCATTATTATCAATGCCATCTCCTATATCTTTTATTCCATTACCTATGCCATCTCCTATATCTTTCACACCATCACCAATACCGTCTCCTATATCTTTTATTCCGTCACCAATACCATCACTTATATCCTTGCTATCAGTTCCGATATCATCAATAAGTCCATTTTCTGTATTGCCATTATCTGTTGTTCCATTATTAATTTCTGTCGTATTCTGTGTTGATGTGTTAGTATCTGCTCCGGTTGTTCCTTTATCAGTTCCATTCCCGTTACTCCCATCATCAGTACAACCACCTAATAGTGCAAGACACATTATCATTGTTATACCTGTTAGAATTTTTCTGATTTTTCTCATATTCAGCTCTCCTTTATATGTTGGTTATTTTAATAATTTCAAATATACTGATTTTAATTAAGTACCAGTTATAAGTTATTATGATCTATTTTTTATAATCTATTCATAATTTTATGGAGAATACTTGCCGATATAATTTAATGGACTATTTTCAGATAATTCTTCTCAATATTGTATTATTGTTCTAAGTTAATTTTAATTTTTGAAATTTTATATATTTTATATCGAATGTTAACAATTCGTTCAAAAAACGGACACAATGATGACACATAGTACTTTTATACTATAAGAGAAGTGAAATAAGTAGTACTTTTTCATCCTCATATAGCCTTGATGCAAATCAAGGCTCCTCCCCGATAATAACAAATTTTTGATAAACTTTTTCATTATACTTTGGCCGGTGCCATTGGCACCGGCTTCCCTCCCCTAATTCGGGGCTTTTTTTATTTTTGCTCTTTGTCAGATCAGATATGATAAACCATACTTTTAATCTTTTTTCTTAGTATACTATTTTATTATTTATAATTTTCCTGTATAATTTTTCGTGTAAGATTTTTTAATATATGTTCTTAGACGATTAACCAATTACATCACTCATATTGTAAAGGCCCGGCTGTTTACCACTTAAGAACTTAGCAGCCTGTACAGCACCTTTTGCAAATATTGCTTTTGAATATGCTGTATGCTTAAATTCTATAACTTCATCCATTCCGGCAAATATAACTTCATGTTCACCAACAATAGAACCACCTCTTACAGCACTGATTCCAATCTCATTTTTAGCTCTTTTTACTCTTTCTTTGCTTCTGTCATATTTATATTCATATACATTATCAAGTGATTCATTAATTGAATCTGCAAGTGCAAGTGCTGTTCCACTTGGTGCATCAACTTTCTGATTATGATGTTTTTCAACTATCTCAATATCAAATCCTGCTTCTGCAAATACTGGTGCTACTGATTTTAATACTTTCATTAATGTATTAATTCCAACTGACATATTAGCTGATTTTAACACTGCTACTTTTTTGCTTGTCTCATTAACTCTGTTAAGCTGCTCTTGTGAAAGACCTGTTGTACATAACACTACCGGAATATTCTTAGCTTCACTATAATCAAGAAGTGCATCAACTGCTTTTGCACTTGCAAAATCAATAATTACATCTGCTTCTACATCACATTTTTCAATTGATGAGAATACAGGATAATTGTTATGTCCATCATCGTATGGATCTACTCCTGCTACTATTACAGTATCAGCATCTTCATTAACTATTCCGGTAATTACCTGTCCCATCTTACCATTGCATCCATGCATTATCACTCTTACCATGTTCTTATTTTGCCACAGACTATTCTCTTAAGTCTGTAACGCTCCTTTCTTTTTCATTATTAGTTTTTTGATATTTTTTCAATCGTAGTTATATAATTTACCTATCGTTATTACAACTAATCCCGCATCATCATAATATTCTATTCTCATATACTATATTAATCTTCATACCATAAAAGTTAAACGATTAATACACTCTATGCTTCATAATATACTATAACAATGCGGGGTTCATATCTTTATCTATATTTTATTATTTTATATTAATTCCGTAATTTACCATTGCATTTTTAAGTCTCTCAAGATTCTTAGGTTCCATCTCACAAAGTGGTCTTCTAAAAGGTCCTGCTTCCATTCCCATAAGATTAAGAGCTGTCTTAACAGGAATTGGATTAACTTCACAGAAAAGTGCATCGATAAGTTCAATCGCTTCAAGCTGTAATCTTGCACTCTCTTTTGTATTGCCTTTTAAATATTCAGCTACTATATCATGTGCTTTCTTAGGTGCTACATTAGATAACACTGAGATAACACCTATACCACCAAGTGAAAGAATTGGTACTATCTGATCATCATTACCTGAATATAAATCAATATCGCCATTAGTAAGTGACATAAGCTTTGCAACCTGTGATATATTGCCTGTAGCTTCTTTAATACCTACAATATTGTCAACGTTCTTAACAAGTGTTGCTGCTGTCTCTGGAAGTATGTTACATCCTGTTCTTCCAGGAACGTTATACATAATAATAGGTGTACTGTCTACACTATTTGCTACAGCTTTGTAATGTTCAATAAGACCTTTTTGTGTTGCCTTATTATAATATGGTGTTACTACAAGAAGTCCGTCAGCGCCATATCCTGCTGCTTCTTTTGATAAATAAATGGCTGTTTCTGTACAATTTGAACCTGTTCCTGCTATTACAGGAATTCTCTTATTCACTTTATCTATTGTATATTTTATACATTCTAAGTGTTCCTCATGAGTAAGAGTTGATGCCTCACCTGTTGTTCCACAGATAATTACGGCATCTGTACCATTCTCAATCTGATAATCAAGCATCTTACCAAGTCTGTCATAATCTACCTCTGTGTTCTCCTTAAATGGTGTTACAATTGCAACGCCTGCTCCTTTAAAAATTGCCATTTTTCTTTTCCTCCTAAACTTTGATATGTAGGAAACTAACCGAAAAAAAGAGCCAGCCCGGGGCTGACTCTTTAAGATAAAGTACGTAACTAAAATCCTAATTCGTTAAGTAGCTCCCCATCTGTTGATGACAGTCATATAACTATTAATCATATGCCCAGCTGGCTGCACATCAGGTTACAGCCTGCTTCGGCGTCTTTCCCTTTTCTCTGCAATCATCTATCCTGAATATATCATGCAGGCTACTAATGAAAAACGCAACCTCTACTTCTGAAAGTTATTATTGCTTTCTTATCTACAATATAACATTAACACTCTTCATTGTCAACGAATTCTATTTTACTTACGGACACTTCGTATGCCACTTTTTGAATGCTTTCACCATTATCTGTCTTCTTGGTATACTCACGACTCTGAATACGTCCCCATACTCTGATATGACATCCCACTTCAAATCTTGAGCAGTATCTTGCATTTCTGCCCCATGTTATACATGGAATATAATCAGATTTACCATATGGTCGATTTACAGCAATTAATAGATCTGCAATCTCTCTTCCAAGAGGAGTCTTTCTGTAAACCGGTGGCTTGCACACATATCCATCTAAATAGATCTGGTTAGTCTTAGCATATTCGCCTGCATTATCTGTAAATTCGATTTCTCTGGCAAAAATAGAAAGAAGTAATCTGTTTTTGTTATTCTCATGTCTGTTAAAAGATCTGAACTGACCAGATGCTTCAACTGTACATCCTCTGTAATCCTTTTTTACATCAACAAGACGTTCTGATACCATAATTGGTATTATATCAGCTGAATCGCTTAGTCTGTTGACTGAGACATTGACAATGTAGAAACCTTCTCCAAATACCTCATGACTGAATTCAAATTTGGATACTATCTCTCCTATAATGCTTACTCTGTTGTTTTCAATGACTTTATCCACCATCTCTGTGTTTCTCCCTTCTCAAGCAAATTATTGTGCTTCTTGTATTTGTCTGTAATTAATTGTATTCAGCAAATCCAACTTTTAGAACTAGTATTTCTCTTGCCTAAGAGTTTTTTACACTGTTTTGCCATACTATTACTGACTTTAATAGTATTCTGGAATAGTGAGTTTTTATTCCATTGCACACATTATATCAGCAAATCCTTTATTTTGCTAGAAGAAATCGACTTTTTTTAATTTTCTATATGATTATAACACTATACAACAATCTATTAATTGCTATTATGTGCGAAAAATGTTGCAAAAAGTGTTGTCTGATTGTATTATTTAGCTACTTACGGATAGATATTGACTGATTAGATTATTATATATTTTAAAAAGTGCTATCCTATTGGCATATTAATATTTTATAAAAAAAGTACTATCTGATTAACTTATTATGTTTTATAAAAAAAAGGGTTGTAATTAGCCTAAAATATGATAAACTAATACAGTTGCAATGTTCGTTGAAATTTGCGTCTTTTAATAAGAAGACGTTATCTGGAGGTTTTATTATTATGAAAAAGAAACGTGAAGATATTAGAAATATTGCCATTATCGCTCATGTTGACCATGGTAAGACAACATTAGTTGATCAGCTTTTAAAGCAGAGTGGTGTATTTCGTCAGAATCAGGAAGTTGCTGAACGAGTAATGGATTCTAATGATATCGAGAGAGAACGTGGTATCACAATTCTTTCAAAAAATACAGCAGTTTATTATAAGGATACTAAGATTAACATTATCGATACACCAGGCCATGCTGACTTTGGTGGTGAAGTTGAACGAGTTCTTAAGATGGTTAATGGTGTTGTTCTTGTTGTTGATGCTTATGAAGGTTCAATGCCTCAGACTAAGTTCGTTCTAAGAAAAGCTCTCGAACTTGACCTTCCTGTTATTGTATGTATTAACAAGATTGACAGACCTGAAGCAAGACCTGATGAAGTTATAGATGAAGTTCTTGAATTATTCATGGATCTCGATGCATCAGACGAGCAGCTTGACTGTCCATTCGTATACGCATCTGCTAAGAACGGTTATGCTATGTTAAATCTTGATGACGAACCAAAAGACATGACTCCTTTATTCGAGACAATCGTTAACTATATTCCTGCTCCTGAAGGAGATCCTGATGCTGATACTCAGGTATTAATCAGTACAATTGATTACAACGAATATGTTGGACGTATTGGTGTTGGTAAAGTTGACAATGGTACAATTAAAGTTAATCAGGATCTTTTACTTGTTAATCATCATGATGAGTCAAAACATCAGAGAGTTAAGATTTCAAAATTATATGAATTTGATGGTCTTAATAAAGTAGAAGTTTCTGAAGCTACAATCGGTTCAATCGTTGCTATATCAGGTATTGCAGATATTCATATCGGAGATACTCTTACTTCTCCTGAGAATCCTGTTGCTATACCTTTCCAGAAGATCTCAGAGCCTACAATCTCTATGAACTTCATGGTTAACGACAGCCCACTTGCAGGTCAGGAAGGTAAATATGTAACATCAAGACACCTCCGTGACAGACTTTTCAAAGAATTAAATACTGACGTATCATTAAGAGTTGAAGAAACAGAGACAACAGAATGTTATAAAGTATCAGGACGTGGTGAACTTCATCTTTCAGTTCTTATTGAGAACATGAGACGTGAAGGATTTGAATTTGCAGTAAGTAAAGCTGAAGTTTTATATCATACAGATGAAAGAGGTAAACTCCTTGAGCCAATGGAACTTGCTTATGTTGATGTACCAGAAGAATTCTCAGGTACAGTTATTCAGAAGTTAAGTTCTAGAAAAGGTGAACTTCAGGGTATGTCAGCAACTAACAACGGCGGATATACAAGACTTGAATTCTCTATTCCAGCAAGAGGTCTTATCGGATACAGAGGCGAATTCATGACAGATACTAAAGGTAATGGTATCTTAAATACTACTTTTGATGGATATGCTCCTTACAAAGGTGATATCCAGTATAGAAAACAGGGTTCACTTATCGCTTATGAAGCAGGTGAGACTATCACTTATGGTCTTTACAATGCACAGGAACGTGGTACATTATTCGTTGGCCCTGGTGAAAAAGTATATGGTGGTATGATTATTGGACAAACAGGAAAGGCTGAAGACATTGAAGTTAACGTATGTAAGAAGAAACAGCTTACTAATACACGTTCATCAAGTGCTGATGATGCTTTAAGACTTGTTCCACCTAAGATTCTTAGTCTTGAACAGGCTCTTGAATTCATCGACACAGACGAACTTCTTGAGATTACACCTAAGAATCTCCGTATTCGTAAGAGAATTCTTGATCCAACATTACGTTATCGTTCAAAAAAGAATGGTAAATAATTATGGATTTTTTGTATCTTCTTCAAAATTTAAGGACTACTCCGCTTAATATATTAGTACAGTTCATAACATATTTTGGTCAGGATCTTATTCTTGTATCACTTATATGTATAACTTACTGGTGTTTTAATAAAGAATATGGATATAAAGCATGTTTTTCATACTTCTTATCTGGTATTCTTATCCAGTCACTTAAGGTTACTTTTAGAATAAAAAGGCCTTTTTTGACAGACAAAAGACTTCATCCGGTTGACAGTGCAGTGAAAGCTGCAACCGGATACTCTTTTCCAAGCGGACATACGCAAGGTGCTACATCTATATATAGTTCTCTTGCTTTCTCACTTAAGAAAAGAATATACATTATTATATCTGGCATCATCATAATACTTGTAGGTATGTCAAGAATGTATCTTGGAGTTCATTCTCCAAAGGATGTTCTTACAGCTTTTGCAATAGCATTAGTATTAAGTATCCTTGTTGATAGATTCTATAATACAATATCTGCTAATATAAGACGTGAACGTATATTTATTATATCAGCCATTATTATATGTCTGTGCCTTATCATATATACTTTCGTCCTTGTCAAGACAGGCAATACTACTCCTTTTCTTGCAAAAGACAGTTTTGTAACACTTGGTGGTGCTATTGGATATTTTGCCGGATTCTATCTTGAAAAGAATTATGTTAGATTTAATACATCTTGTAAATCTATACCATTACACATTATCAAGGTTATTCTTGGCATGGCAGGCATCGTTGTAATAAAAACATTACTTCCACTTGTTACAGGCAAAGGAATGATTGCCAACACAGTGCGTTACTTTTTCATTGCATTTTGGCTTGCATATGTATATCCAATTATCATAAAAAAAGTTTTCAATAAAAATCTATAACTAACAAAAGCAAGGAATTATCGTTCCTTGCTTTTGTTTTGCCAAAATATACATTTTGAGCGAAACTCCAATATAACATACTAAAGATTGTCAGAATATAAATAACATCAACAAAAACACGCTCTCGCTAAGTGTTCGCCGTAGCGGTACTAAGTTTGTTGAAAGCCTTTGTCTTTCAACGCACTAAGTGCCGACGGCTTCCACATTGTTTTCTTTTGATGCTATTTATATTCTGACAATCCAATCTACGTTTCGATGAGTTTCGCATTTATGTTTTCGTAAAATATATACCTTTATATATTTTTTTACGTAAAAGACTTAAAAAATCTACAAATCTATGAAAGTAAAAACCAACAAGTTATAATACTAAAACTTAGCATAATTGTATATCGTAAGCCAATAAGCCATTTAAAAATCTCTAAAAAACCTATATTCACTACGTCAGGATTAATATATATCAAAAGAAAACAATATGGTAATCGTCGGCACTTAGTGCGTTATACACCGTAGGTGTAGAACAAACTTAGTACCGTTACGATGGACATTTAGCGAGAGCGTGTTTTTGTTGATATATATTAATCCTGACGTAGTGTAGATAACTTCCCTTATGAGATTTTTAAATGTATACTCTTTAGAATACGATGACATCTCCGTCTGATATGGCGAACTCCATATCTTCTTCTTTTTCTATGGTTACTTTGCCATTAGTGGCTTCTGTCATCTTCTTCTCAAATGCGTTAAGTTCTTCATTTTTTAATAGGCAGTGTGCAACTACCTTGTCAGAATACTCTGTATCCATTATTGTTATGTTATTCTGTGCTGCTATATATTGAAGCTTACCTATACCATTATAATCAGTTGTAACTTTATAACTTGCACCTTTTTGTTTTACAACTATTCGTGCATTATCAAGTGCCTCTTTAGCTGCCTGCTGGTAAGCTCTTACAAGACCTCCTGTTCCAAGTAAGATTCCGCCAAAATATCTTGTTACTATTACAAGACAGTCATGTATCCCTTCATTTAACAGAACAGACAGCATAGGTTTACCGGCTGTTCCCTGTGGTTCTCCATCGTCAGAATATCTCTGTATATCATTATTTTCGCCTATTACAAAAGCACTACAGTTATGCCTTGCATCCCAATACTTTTTCTTAGTTGCTTCTATTATTCTTATTGCATCTTCTTCCGTCTCGATTGGCCATACTTCACCTATGAAGCGTGATTTCTTCTCAATTATCTCACCTTTTCCGCCATCATATACTATCTTTATATTATCAGCCATACATTAAACCTCACTGTATAAATTATTTTTTGTTGTCAAAACTATATATGTTACAAAGTAATTTCATTTCTTAATTTATTTTAACAAAAACATATTTTAATGTACAGACTATTTTATTTTTGGTATAATAAGTCAATGGACATAAGTCAAAAAAATTAGGAGGCTTTTAAATATGAATTATGGAAAGAAAGGTGCAAGAGACAGACAAAAAAAACTTTCCAAAACTTCCAGGAAAGTAAAAAGCAAGTGTACTGTCACTGCTTTTAATATTGTAATCATCTGCCTGCTTGTTTCTCTTGTTGCTATTGCCTGCACAGGAATTGGTATTATAAAAGGTATTATTGATACAGCACCAGACATATCATCTATTAATGTTATGCCAAGTGGTTACTCCACAAGCGTATATGATAATAATGGAACAGAGATAGAAACTCTTGTTGCCAGTGGTGCTAACAGAGTATATGCAACCATTGATGAGATTCCTGTCAATCTTCAGAAGGCTTTTGTTGATATTGAAGATACCCGTTTTTATGAACATAATGGTGTAGATATAAAAGGTATTGCCAGAGCCTTTGTATTAGGTGTTAAGAATGGTGGTCACTTCTCACAGGGTGCAAGTACCATTACCCAGCAGCTGCTCAAAAATGCCGTGTTCAATGTTGGTGCTGACGAAAGCACTTTCGCAGAATCATTAAAACGTAAGATTCAGGAACAGTATCTCGCATTACAGCTCGAAAAACAAATGGACAAATCTGAGATTCTTGAATATTACCTTAATATAATTAACCTTGGTAATAATACTCTTGGTGTTCAAGCCGCATCTAATAGCTATTTTGGTAAATCAGTCAGCGAACTTTCACTGTCTGAATGTGCTGTTATTGCAGCAATAACACAGAACCCATCTAAATATAATCCTATCAGACATCCTGACAATAACAAAGAGAGACGTCTTGAAGTTCTTGATAAGATGAAGAAAAAAGGAGATATTACACAAGCAGAATACGATGAAGCTATTGCTGACAGTGATGCTGTATATGAACGAATCGGTGCTGTAAGTGTTGATAACGAAGAGACATCTTATTATACATACTTTGTTGATGAACTTACACAACAGGTTGTTGATGATCTTGTTACTCTCAAAGGCTATACTGAAAACGAAGCTTATAATCTTGTATACAGAGGTGGTTTAAGCATCTATACAACACAGGATTCAACTATACAGGCTATTGCTGACGAAGAATTCAATAATCCTGAGAACTTTAATAATGTAGAATATTACTCAATAAGTTACAGATTATCAACCAAAGATTCCTCAGGTAACATTAATAACTATTCTGAACAGAATCTTAAAGTATATTTTCAAAATGAACTTGGTCAAGCTGCATACAAACTTATATATGATAGTGAAGAAGAAGCTCTTGCTGATGTAGAGACATTCAAAGCAGCAATGCTTGCTAATGGAGAAGAGAATCTTGGTGAAGCTTTATCTTATACACTCCAGCCACAAGCTTCTATGACTATTATGGATCCTTATACCGGTGAAGTTAAGGCTATTGTCGGTGGACGTGGTGAAAAACTTGGAAGTCTTACACTTAACAGAGCTACTGATACTACAAGACAGCCCGGTTCTACATTTAAACCACTGTCAGTATACTCTGCAGCTCTTGATTCAGCCGGAATGTCTTTAGCATCTGTTATAGATGAAGCTCCATTCTACTACAAAGATGGCAAGCCTGTTGCCAGTTGGGATGGTGCATACAAAGGTCTTATGGATATAAGATATGCAATTGCATGGTCTAGAAATATACCTGCAGTTAAATTAATGACAGAACTTACACCAAAACTTGGTTTTGATTATCTCTTAAAATACGGATTTACTACTCTTGTAAGTGCCGATGAACCAATCGGAACAAGCCATGATGTTGTTCAGGCTCTTCCTCTTGGTGGTATTACAAAAGGTGTAACTAACTTAGAACTTACTGCAGCTTATGCAGCTATTGCTAATAATGGAACATATACCAAACCAAAATTCTATACTAAGATTCTTGATCACGATGGCAATGTTCTTATTGATAATACTGAACCTGAGACTCATACCGTTATCAAAGAATCAACTGCATGGCTTCTTACAAGTGCATTAGAAAGTGTTGTAACTAATGGTACTGGTGGTCGTGCTGCTGTAAGTGGTCAGCATGTTGCCGGTAAAACAGGTACAACATCAAGTTCTTACGATCTATGGTTCTCCGGCTATACACCTTATTATGCAGGTTCTGTATGGCTTGGATATGATGATACATCCACACTTCCTAATTCATGGGTAAGTGTAGCAGCATCAACATGGAGCAAAGTTATGACACGAATTCATGAAGGACTTCCTACTAAGGAGTTTGAAAAACCTGATGATATCGTATCAGTTCAGATCTGTAGTCAGTCAGGACTTCTTCCGGTTGAAGGGTTATGTGATTGTGATCCTCGTGGAAGCTGCATAAAAACAGAATATTTTACCAAGGATACTGTACCTACAGAATACTGTAACACACATGTAAAAGTTACTGTCTGTGAAGAATCCGGTCTTCCTGCTACTGATACATGTCCTAGCAAAGTTGAACGTATCTTTATTCAAAAAGAAGGCGGCAAAAATGATTCTACAACCGATGCCGAATATGTTCTTCCAGACGATTATCTGTCACAGACATGTAATCTTCATGGTGGCACAGCTGCACCTGGTACTACAACACCAGAAGCTACTACTGATGCAGGTGAGACAAAACCTGGTACTGAGAATACTACTAAACCTAACGATACAACCAAACCTAGTACTGATGCCACTAAGCCTAACAATTCTACAGAAGAGACTCCTACTAAACCTTCTGAAGAAACCTCTGCTTCCGATAATGATAATAATAATGGCAGCAATAATACTAATGGTGGTGTTAATTCAGGTGGAGATACTAATAAATCAGATGATAAAGTAAACGAATAGACTAACAAACCCGACAGAAATTTTTGTTTTCTGTCGGGTTTATTTTTATTATTTTTCACTTTTCTATTCCCTGATTTTATCTTTTTACTTATTATTTTCTGCTCTTCACTTTCTGATTTTATCTTTTTATTTTTCACTCATTTATTTTTTCATCTTGGAATCGAATATAAGTGATGCCACAAAGCCAATAATAAGTGCTCCTGATATTCCTACGGAACATTTTGAAAATCCACCTTTAAACAATCCAATAAATCCTTCTGCCAAAACTGCTTCTTTTACACCTTTGAACAAACTATTACCAAAACCTATAAGTGGAACACTTGCTCCTGCTTTAGCAAATTCAAGAAATGGTTCATATATACCCAAAGCTCCAAGAAGACATCCTAGACATACAAGTATAACCATAATTCTTCCAGGCAAAAGTTTCGTCTTGTCCATAAGAAGCTGACTTAATGCACATATTATCCCACCAGTTACAAATACTGTTATATATGTCATACTCATGTTTTTTTCTCCTTATAATTCTTTTTATCTAATCATTTACGAAACTTATATTTACAAACATATAATAGAATTTCTCTTCACTCTTTGCAAAGTCAAAGTTTCACTATTATACATTTTTTCGTTATATATATTATTATATCTAATTCTCTGCTTCGATAATTATGCCATGTGCAATTCCCGGAACACTTCTACCTTCATTAAAACTAATCGGTGACAAAAGTGCTCCGGTTGGAACAAACAAAACTCTATTTAACTTGCCATCCATTATCTTCTTATATATCTGAGCACAGAATGTAACAGCACTACATCCACAGCCACTTCCTCCACTGTGCGTATCCTGAATTACTTCATCATATATTCTAATTCCACAATCTGAATATACTCTTGATATGTCATATCCTTCTTTTTTTACAAGATCAATAACTATCTCTTTACCGACTTCACCAAGATCACCTGTTATTATAAGATCATAGTAACTCTCATCAATTGACAGATCCTTAAAATTCTGGCTGATAACATTACAGGCGGCAGGTGCCATTGCTGCTCCCATATTCATCGAATCTTTAACACCATAATCCACTATCTTACCTGTTGTAATGCCTTTTATGTGAACTTTACGCTTTGCAATATCTCTTTTTTCTATTATCGATGGCTCGGCACTGATAACTGCTGCCCCACAACCTGTTACCGTCCATGTTGCTGACAGTGGACGCTGATTGCCATATTCAAGTGGAAAACGAAACTGTTTCTCTGCACTGCAAAAATGACTTGATGCCATTGCAACAATATGATTGGCATATCCGGCTGCAACAGCCATAGAACCTAATACCATCGCTTCTCCAAATGTCGAGCATGCTCCATACAGACCAAATAATGGAATATTATAATCCATTACACCATAAGATGTCGCTATAAGTTGTCCAAGAAGATCCCCTGCATATATATATCTAATCTGTGCCGGTGTCATTGCCGCTTTATTAAGTAATACTTCAAGTGTCTGACGCTGCATCTCACTCTCTGCTTCATCCCAATTATCCTTACCAAACTTGTCATCATCACTAATCTTATCAAAGAGATGTCCTATAGGACCGTCCCCTTCTTTCTTACCAACAACAGAAGCCACCTCAGTAATATAAGGTGGCTTATCATACACTATACTCTGCATACCCACATACTGACTCATATTTTTCACTCCTTATTCTTTGTATTAAGATCCAGGTAATTACGCACTCTCATAATCAAATTACTGTAAATTACATAACCATTATTATTTTTATTAGGACTTAGATGATTACGCACTACCTTTATCCAGCTTATAAAAAAGCCTGACTAATCTACCTTTTCTTAGATATATAGGATTATTATTTGCAGTATGTAGATTTTTATTTATTTTATCTGTAAAAAATTCGTTACACCGGACTTTTACTTAAGCTATATCTATCTTAATAATATTCTCCGATTCATATATAAAATTCTCGTTTGTCACAGGCTCCTCCCACTACCTTTAGGTGGTTGGCAGTTGACTAATTAACTTTATTGAGATTATCTGATGTTTCTGCAATCTGATTATACAGATTAACAAGATACTCTCTAGAGAATGACTGATCCTGTGTAATTATTGCATTCTGTGAAGCTAACTCATCTGTATAATCACTAAGTCTGTATACCGTAACATTACCAAATCCTTCGTTAACATGTGATACTACCGGTTCAGCTTCATAATCAGATATTGTTACACTTCCATCTTCATTCTTTACAATATTAACTTTTGCCATCATTCCTTCCATACGATTAGATATTCCATCGCCATAATCTGATGTCCAGTTAACATAATTACCAAGTGAGTAATACACAAGAGTCTTATTATTCTCCCCTTCAATCCACTTAACAGGTTCCATAACATGTGGATGAGTTCCTATTACAAGATCTACTCCACATTCATTAAAAAGATTAGCATAATACTCTTGTTCATCAGTCTCATTAAGAACATATTCTGTACCCCAATGTGGACAGACAATCACAAAATCTGCCATTGTATGTGCTCTCTCAATATCACTTCTTATCTGTTCTTCATCAAGAAGATTAACAGCATAAGGCATGCCTTCAGGCATTGGAATTCCGTTAGTTCCGTAAGTATAATTAAGAATTGCAATCTTTATACCATTTTTTTCAGTAACATATATGTTATTCTTAGTCTCTTCACTATCATTTATTCCAAGGAAAGCTATATCCGGATGATTCTCTCTCCAATAATTAATACAATTATTAATTCCGGCACTACCTTTATCAAGTGCATGATTAGTTGCATGAAGAATAATATCAAATCCTGCATTAACAAGTGCATCACCAAGCTCATAAGGTGCATTGAATGCAGGATAACCTGATATTCCAAGCTCACTTCCACCTATAATAACTTCCTGATTGGCAATTGCTATATCTGCACTCTCTATATCATCTTTTACATTCATAAATAATGCATCAAAATTATATGTACCATCATCCCTCACTCCACTCTCAGCAACTCGTGTATGTAATAATACATCACCGACCATCACAATTGACACTTCATTGTCTGGCTGCGATTCGTCTTGTATATCTGTGCTTCCGCTATTACCTGATATACCTCCATATCCACCATTATATTCACTGCTTTCATTAGTATAATTGCTATTCGTACTTCCATTTATGATTTCATCTTCACTTTTTACAGCTTGTGTCGTATATGTATCAGACATATCAACACTCTTATTCGCACAGCCGGCACATACAAGAGATACCATTATAATAGCAGCGACATATTTTTTAATTTTAAAAATACTACACATATTACTTTTTGCACCTTTAGTTTCTTTGTTTATCCAATTCATATATAAAATCCTTTCGTTTGTCATAGACTCCTCCCACTATCTTTAGGTGGTTGGTAGTTGACTAATATATTTGATTAGTAATTATTGAACTTATATTGCAAACACTAATCATTAATGAGTGTCAATACAAAACTTATACATCTTAGAGTTCTGGCATAATCAGTATTGACACGTTAATTTATAACATAATTTTAATCCTACATCAAATATTTTTCAGTTTATTTTTTGCTATATTTTTCAGTTTATTTTTTTGCTCTTTGCACTTATAATAAAATATAAAGAGATTATAATATTATGGAGGATCTATATTTTGAAATTAATATCATGGAATGTTAATGGGCTTCGTGCCTGTGTACAAAAAGGATTTACAGATTTTTTTAATGAATGCGATGCTGATATCTTCTGTATCCAGGAATCCAAATTACAAGCCGGACAGATAGATTTTAACCCTGAAGGATATTATCAGTATTGGAACTATGCTGAGAAAAAAGGATATTCCGGCACTGCTATTTTTACCAAAAAAGAACCACTTAATGTAACATACGGAATAGGAATAGAGGAACATGACCACGAAGGACGTGTTATAACACTTGAATATGATAATTATTATATGGTTACATGTTATACTCCTAATTCCAAAAATGAACTATTGCGTCTTGATTACCGAATGGTATGGGAGGATGATTTTCTTAATTATCTTAAAGTTCTTGACGCTAAGAAGCCTGTTATCCTGTGTGGTGATCTTAATGTTGCCCACAATGAGATTGACCTTAAGAATCCTAAGACTAACAGACGTAATGCAGGATTCACTGATGAAGAAAGAAATAAGATGACTAATCTTCTTAATGCAGGATTTACTGATACTTTCAGACATTTTTATCCTGATATGGAGAATATATACTCATGGTGGTCATATCGTTTCAAAGCAAGAGAGAAGAATGCAGGATGGCGTATTGACTATTTTATAACATCAAAAAGTCTTGATGAGAAACTTATAGATGCTAAGATTCATACTGATATATCAGGTTCTGATCACTGTCCTGTTGAGCTTGATATCAATCTGTAAGCAACAAGCTAAAAGTCTTTCTATATTAAACATTTTATATATAAAAGACTTCTTATCTATACAGTACAAGCTATGATGCCAACCCGATTTAGCAATGTTTCCTTTTTGCTAAAAATCTTTATATAAAAAATATATGTAGCGAAATCCCATAGGCAAGCCTATCATTTTCGCCACGAATATATAGCAACACGCAGATTATAACAAAAGCTATCACCAAAGCAAGATTGCCTGAGATTAGACATGTCGTCAGCCATGCTTAATATAAATGACTATAAACATTATATATGGCTCAACTGATACACCCAATCTCAGGCAATCTCTTTTTGCGAACACATCTTACTCTGTAATACAATACTATACAATAATCAGAGCTTTTCAAAAGGAGAGCGCAGCTAATCTCTCTCACTCCTACTGCGCTTGTGTGTCCGACTTTGCTGACTACATCCGTACTTCCAAGGAGATGGATCATTTCATTTCGGGAATCTGATAACAATATGAAAAGATTTATAAAAAAAACCTTCTGTTAGACGCTTACTCTAACATACATAGTATATTACTTTTTCTCTACGATAGCAATACTTTAATTCGTTAAATATGCAAATTTTTGTATATTAATGCTTTTACCCATTACTTAGTTGAATTATATCAGTCCAAACACGAAGTATATAAGCCCCAAAACAAAACTACTGAGTATCCCATACAATATTACCGGACCTGCTATTGTGAATATTTTACAACCAACTCCAAATATCCATCCTTCCTTCTTGAATTCTATTGCTGGAGCTGCAACTGAATTGGCAAATCCGGTTATAGGTACTAATGCACCTGCACCTGCCCATTTAACAATTGATGGATATACATTAAGACCTGTAAGTATAACACTCACTGCAATAAGACTTAATGTAGTATATAATCCTGCTGTCTCTTTATCTACTCCAAAGTTCATATATACATCTGTAAATATCTGACCTATCACACATATTATCCCACCTGCGATAAATGCATGAATACAGTTCATTAAAGTATTATGAGTAGGTGTTACTTCTTTTACATACTCATTATATTCCTTGTTACGCATATCATCGTTAATCTTTTTTACATTATCATCCATATCTATTTCTCGCTTTCTTAATATAATATTAGATAGTCATACAACAAGTAATATTCATAATTATCATTTCTTAATCTCAACTTTCTCAATATAGTATTAGATAATTATATATCAACATTGTTCATATCTGCTATGAACTTGATAATCAACAAATATTTTAAAAATGACATTTTTTCAATACCCTATTTCAGATCTGTCATCTTATATAATACACATAACATACAATTCCACCTACAGCTTTACCAAGTGCAAATCCTGTAACCATAGCAGTTATTCCTATCTTAAGTTTTAATCGTCTAATCATTATCGGAAATACTTTTATCGTCTCTGAAAGTGCCATCGCCATTGCACCGACAAACATCCCATATGTCAGACCTGTTATAAAACACATTACTTCACCAAGTCTTAATGATATATGATATACCCATACTATATTAGATAATGCTGCACCAAATATAATACAGCTCTCATATACGCCTATATACTGTTCAGTTCCCGTCTTAATTGCAAATCTTACTATAACGCCAAGAACTGTTATAAGTGCAAAGAGTCCACCTGCAACACCTGCACCTGAAGCAAACGCAAATATAAATAGAATACACTCTTTTAATATCCCCATACCGAGTACATCTGTAATACTGCTAATTGGCATCCTTAATCTCCCCTTTTGCATCAGCATCATTAATTACAGCTTTATTAATATCTTCTTTGTAGCTCTTAAGCTCTACTTCAAGTGGTGTTGGATCAGATGAAAATCTATGTTTAAAAATATGATTATAAAATCCCATTATTCCTACAAACAAACCGATACAATAACCAAGTTCAAGTGTAGTTGTCCCATCACTCTTTCTGCCTGTAAAAAGTTCATACAGAGTCGCAAATATCTCATTAACACCAACATCATTATTATATGCTATTATAGAATATGATGCTCCCATGAATACAAAAAAGCCTGTAAGAATCACCTTTATTATATCTCCCTTTGTACTCTCATTCGGATTATAATCTACTATAAATTCATTCTCACCTATATTACTAATCTGATACTCCGGGAAACTCTCATTAATCATCTCTATTATCTTCATCACTGAGAATACTATTTTCTGTGGCTTCTTATCCTTAAAAGTTATTACTCGCAGGACTTTTATCTTAGACTCAACATTACTGTCAGAACATATAACAGTTCCAAGCATACCAATATTAATCTTACTCTCGCTTACCTTTATCTCCTGGTCGAATTTGATATATATAATATTATTCATAAGAATTCACCCCCTATATTGCATAATTATATTATTACGTTTTTTATTATTATGTTTTTATATTATTGCGTTTTTATATTATTGTGTTTTTATATTGTTGTGTTTTTTATTATTGTGTTTTTATATTATTGCACTTTTATATTACTGTGTTTTCATATTATTACGCTTTTATATTACTACGCTTTTTATTACCGTGCTTTTTTATTATTACGCTTTTATATTACTACGCTTTTTATTACCGTGCTTTTTTATTATTACGCTTTTATATTACTGTGTTTTTATATTATTACGCTTTTTATTACCGTGTTTTTTTATTATTACATTTTTATATTACCGTGCTTTTTTATTACTGTGTTTTTATATTTTTACGCCTTTATATTATTTTGTATCATTATATAATTGCGCAGTCATATAATTTTATAACAAAATATAATAAATATAAATATTATTTTTATGCTGCACAAAATAATATTTTAGCAAATGATTTTTATTAAAATGTATGTTTACATATAATATTCTATCCTTATTAGATTTTTTTATGCACATATTATGTTATTATATTTTCATATGGGAAATGTATATATTTATGTAGAATGTGCGAAGATATATACTTTCATATATAAAATTGCTTTCGTAAGCCGATAATCCATTTTAAAATCTCTGAAAAAAATATACTAGCTACGCAAAGATTAATATGTGTTTTTGTTGACACATATCAATCTTTGCGTAGCCCCACAGTCTGCCTTGTATGATTTTTAAATATTCAATTATTATGAATTGACAAAATTCTCTATTATCTTCTTTCCATGCTCTGTATATATAGATTCTGGATGGAACTGTAATCCTGTAATATCATAATCTCTGTGTCTTATCGCCATAATCTCTCCATCATCAGTTGTAGCTGTCACTATAAGACAATCCGGTACTGTCTCTTTTACAATGGCAAGCGAATGATATCTCGCAATCTTAATAGGCGAATCAATCCCTTTAAACAGACCTGTTCCATCATGATTAATAAGTGACTGTTTGCCATGACATATCTTCTTAGCATAACTTACAGTTGCACCAAATGCTTCGCCTATACACTGATGTCCAAGACATATTCCAAGCATCGGTATCTTTCCTGCAAAGTATCTTATTACTTCAAGACATATTCCGGCATCTTTTGGAGCTTTTGGACCAGGAGATATAACTATCTTCTCCGGATTCATCTGCTCAATCTCTTTAATTGTTATCTTGTCATTTCTCACAACTTTGATATCCGGATTAAATGTCCCGATATACTGATACAGATTATAAGTGAATGAATCATAATTATCTATTAATAAAATCATAAGTTCTCCTCCTTAACAAGTGTAGTGGCAAGTGCCATTACTTTATTACAACATTCCTGATATTCTGACTCTGGAACTGAATCTGCAACAATACCTGCTCCTGCCTGAAGATATACTTTATTACCCTTTTTTATCATAGTTCGTATCGTTATACAAAAATCCATATTGCCATTAAAATCAATATACCCTGTAGCTCCGCCATAAAGTCCTCGCTTTACTTCTTCAAGCTCATCAATTATCTCCATCGCTCTTATCTTAGGTGCACCACTTAGTGTTCCTGCCGGTAAAAATGAACCTATAAGATCAAAAGGATGATATTCACCTGATTTTCTGCCTTCAACAAGTGACACAATATGCATAACATGTGAATAATTCTGAATCTCCATGAATTTAGTTACTTTTACAGTACCAAATTCTGCAATCCTTCCCATATCATTTCTCGCAAGATCTACAAGCATTACATGTTCTGCTCTCTCTTTCTCATCTTCAAGAAGCTCCTTACTAAGTGCTTCATCTTCTTCTTGTGTCTTTCCTCTTTTTCTTGTTCCTGCTATTGGGCATGTATATACTTTATTATCAGACTGTTTTACAATCATCTCCGGAGAACTTCCAATTATCTCAAAATCACCAAAATTAAAATAATATAGATATGGTGACGGATTAAGTTCTCTAAGCCTCTTGTACAGTGCAAAACCATCATCCTTAGTCTCTATTGTCCATCTCTGTGATAGAACAGTCTGAAATATATGACCTTCCTTAATATAATTCTTAATCGTATTAACTTTTCTGCCATAAGATTCAACAGTATCTGTCTTATTAATAATCTTGCCATCAAGAGATACTTTATCTTCTCTCACTGTCTTAGTTCTTACAGCTCTCTCTAGCAATTCTCTTGCACTATCCATAGCTCTTAATCGTCCTTCCTGCGAATCTTCATCAAGAACAACTGCACTCATAGTCTCAGCTACATGATCAATTACAAGAAATCTCTTTGCAAACATAAACTGTATAGTCTCTATTCCTATCTCATCCGGATTCTCGTCTGGAAGTTCTTCTACATATTTTACAAAATCATATCCCATGCTTCCAACGAATCCACCACCAAATGCCAATTCGCCTTCATCTCTTAATATCTCAAATCTGCTGTAATACTCTTTTATCTTCTCATAAGGATTACCTTCTAATACTTCTGTCTCTCCATTCTTTCTTGTAATCACAAGTGAATTACCTCTAGACTGAATAAGTTCATCAGGTTCTATTCCTATAAAAGTATATCTTCCATTATTCTTATCATAACTTTCAAGGAGATATCCTATATTCTCTCTTCCAAGGCTTTCATATATCCCTATCGGTGTCTCAGATGTGATACTCACTGTTTTTTTATAAACTCGCAAAACATATTTCATTATATTTCCTCCTAGTATTTATAATCTTAAGCAATCAAAAACTCTGCTTATCCTTATACAATATGCTGTCACCTACATAAATCAAAAAATCCCCGGCATATATTTAACTTAACATATATGCCGGGGACGATTATACCGCGGTGCCACCCCTCTTACAGATAGCTGATATACATAATATAAAAATATACAAAAAGGCAGGTACTTTCAAATACTGAAATATACCTGCCACCAGTTATCTGTCAACTTACGGAATACTATCATATTCCTCCCCCTGTAACGCGAGGACGCGTTCACAGCTACTAAGATTAAGACTTAAGTAATACTTAATCTGTTCACCAGACATCTCCCAAATCCATTCTCATGAATCTTTCATACCGTTTCTCACCATACCGGCTCTCTGTGATGTGATCCTCCATGATACTACTTTTGTTCATAGATTTTCTCTTCATATTTGTTTAGAATTCTATCACTATACTTTAATGAAGTCAACTGTTTTTTTATCACCATAAGTGTTTTTATATATATGAAAATGTATTTTTATATACCACTATATATTTCTATGCTCTAAATGTATTCTCTCTTTTCTATTCTAATCTCACTATTTTCATTCGTAGCCAATTCTCATTATTTTCTTTTCGTATTCTAATCTCACTATTTTCATTCGTAGCCAATTCTCATTATTTTCTCCATATTCCAATCACATTACTCTCTTCTTAAGTTTTAGTAATATCTTCTTCTCCATACGGCTAATCTGAACCTGGCTTGTCTTATATCTTCTTGCTATATCAGACTGTGTAAGTTCTTCATAGTATCTAAGCCTTATTATCTCCTGTTCCTCTCTTGTCAGACTCTTAAGAAGCTCTGATAGTAACATACTGTCTATAAGCCTGTTCTTCTCTGTATCTTCTGACTGAATATTATCATTATCACTCATCACTTTTTCAAGAAGACTCATCTCACTTCCATCATTACCATATACCGGCTTATATATAGACTCTACCTGACTCGCAGCTTCTATCGCCATTACTATATCATCAGTATCTATCCCAAGCATATATGATAACTGAGCAACTGTCGGTTCTTCTCCTGTCCTCTTAATATACTCATCTGTTGCTCTCTTAACTTTTATGCCATTATCCTTAATCTGCCTTGATATCTTAATTATTCCGTCATCTCTTAAATGTCTCTTAATCTCACCCATTATAAGTGGAACTGCGTATGTAGATAATCTGACTTCCATATCAGTATTAAAGTTATCAATCGCTTTTATAAGACCAATCGTACCTATCTGAAACAGATCTTCATTCTCTGTTCCTCTTCCGGTAAATCTCTTCACTATACTCCATATCAGCGGTGTATTATCAATGACAAGTCTGTCTCTTGCCTCTTTATTCCCATCGTGCGCCAACTTAATAAGCTCATTGGTAGAAATACCGCTTATATCCACACACTCACCCTTTACTATCCTATTATCTTCTTCATATATACACGAGTTCCCATCATAGGCACTGATACAACTCTAAGTTCATCCATGAATGCTTCCATGAATGCAAATCCCATTCCGGAACGTTCTTCATCAGGCTTAGTCGTATACATAGGTTCCATTGCCATACTCACATTCTCAATCCCAATTCCATCGTCACTAATCTCAAGTTCAAGTATACCACTCGAATTCTGACTGTATAATAACTTCATCTTCATCCTGATTATTCCATTCTCATCACCTTCATAACCATGAATTATACAGTTAGTCACAGCTTCCGATACTGCTGTCTTGACATCTGATACTTCCTCAAGAGTAGGATTGAGCACAGACATAAAACCAATCACTGCTATCCTTGCAAAAGATTCATTCTCAGATCTGCTCTTAAATCTTACTTCACATTCATTATCACACCCGGTTAATAACTTTTCCTCTAGCTGCATACAATATCCCCCTTATATTCTCTGCATACATATAAGTTCATCCAAATTGTCGAATACTTCAACTATTTTAAACAAACCACTCATTCTAAATATTCTCTTTACACTTTCATTAACTTCAACAGCGTATACTCTTCCTCCGGTTTCACTAAGAACTTTATATCGTCCCATAATAAGTCCTATCCCTGAGCTATCCATAAAAGTTGTATTGCAAAAATCAAAAATGATATTCTTAATCTGACAGTATTCTATATACTCTTTTGTATCATTTCGTATTATCTCAGCCTGATGATGATCAAGCTCTTTATCAAGATGCACAACAAGACTATCTTTATATACGCTATACCTAGAATTCATAATACTCCTTTCTTATATAACATAGCCATAGGGAGCATAGAAACTTATATTATTCAAACATACAACCCAAACATCACTATATTGTAATAAATCATAATGAAGCGAAAGTGCCTCTTATGATAATATAATGAAAATATTGACGTTCTCTTTGAAAAATAACATAAAAAAGGCGATCTCTTAAGAGACCGCCTATAAGTGTCTGTGACAATCCCTAACAACTAATAACCTAGATTCTGTGATGAATAAGTTGCCAACTGTGTATCAGGGAAATTATCTATAACGTATTGGTAATATGGAGCTGCGCTGGCTGCGTCTCCAGATTTCGAATATGATCTTGCCAGATAGTAATTAACTTCTGCACCTGTTCCATCTATCTTATAAGCTCTTAACAGATTATCAATCGCTACAGGGAAATCATTAGAATTATATGCATCATAACCTGTCTGATAGAGAGAACTAAATGCCTGTGTTCTTGCTGTCTGGTATATTGTATTGTAAAGTGTCTTTGCTGTCTCTGAAGGCATTGAATCAACTGACAGATTAGCAATCTGTTCACCTGCTTCAACTACATTGCCAGATATATAGAGATTGGCAACGCTTAATATTCCTTCATATTGTGCAAGTACACCTGTCTCGCCGGTATATTGTGTCGCTGTTGCTACAGCATTATCTCGTTCGGTTGTAAGCTGTTCAACCTGTGTCTTTAAAGAATCAAGTTCTGAAGTCTTATTAGCAAGGTCATTACTTAATTCATTAATCTCCTGCTGCTGCTGTTGTCTAAGTGCTGTTGTTCTCGCCGGTAATATAAGTGCACCAAGAAGTACTGCACCAATTACAAGACCAATGAGTATACATACAACATTCATAAGTCCATTAGCCGGTTCCTTATACGAATTACGAGGAACAATCATATCACTTCCTGTAATTGTAGTCTCAGGCTTAAATACTTTCTTCTCTCCAGGTGATCTCTTCGGTCTGTCATACGATACCGAATCTTCAGGATCTGCACCGAGTCTTGTATCAACAGCTGCAATATACTTAAGAGTAAGCGTATTATTGCGATCAATTGCTATTGCTTTTTTCAATGCTTTTCGTGCTTTATCAAATTCTTCTGTTTTTATATATAAAAGTGCTAAAAGCTGATGACCTTTTACAAGGTTTGGATTAAGATTAAGCACTTTTTTTAACTGAATCACTGCAAGATCATCACTTCCCTGCTTAGCATATAGAAGTGCCTGATTATACTTCTTGATAGTCTGATTAATAACATCTAACTTATTAGGATTAGACTGTACTGCCTTAATATAACTATCAGCTATATTCTTCTCTGGCTGAAGATTCTTACTTATAACCCACTCACTAAGTGCTGATACAGCTTCACCCATCTCAAAATATACAAGTCCAAGAAGATTTCTTGCTTTTGTATTAAGTTTATTAATTCTTACGCTCGTTCTAAGAGCCACAACTGCACCGGAAAGATCTCTTACCTGTGCTTTTGCAAGTCCAAGATTATAATATTCATTGGACTTCTTAACAATAGTCTTATAGACAGTTACATCGGCACCGCATTTTACACAGTAATCGGCATCGGTTAACTGACTATTACAATTATAACATTTCATATTATTCACCTTACCAATCTAAGTTATTATGCCTGTTCTTTGTCTTTAATCTCTTTGAGTAAAATATTAATTATCTCTGTAACATCAGTAATGTCATTATTGTATATCGCATCCTCTGCCTGATCTACTTCAAGACTTGGTTTAAACTTTTTTATCTCTTCATCAAAATTAATCATCATAATATCATTCCTCCACAAACTCACTGTACCACTGATATATCTTTCAATATCCGAATAATACAGCTATCTACAATTTCTTTATTACTCTATCTATTATTTAAATCACTTAAATGTTCTTTAATCATTCCAACCAGATATAAAGATCCTGCACACATAAGGATATCATTACTGTCTTTTATCTTAAGTGCAGTGTCAAAAGCTTCATAAGGATCATCAACTGTCACAACACAGCTATCCTTAGAATACTTCATAAAAGTATCTGCTATTATCTGTGCATCAAGATTGCGTTTACCATATATATTAGTAACTACTATATGGTTAAAATGCACTCCTTCGCATATCTCCTTTATCATCTGAGAATAATCTTTATCTTTAACTGCTGAAAATAACAATGAAAGACTCTGAGTCTTAACAAGGCTCTGACAAGTCTTAATAAATGCTGCTATTCCATCTTCATTGTGAGCACCATCAAGAATCACATCCGGAAGAACTCTCTCCATTCTTCCTTCCCATCTGGTATTCATAATACCATTCCTAACCTGTTCACAAGATATATTACAGCCTGTTACTTCACCTATTACCCCTGCAACAGTTATAGCCATCATACTGTTTGCTATCTGGTAAAGGGCTATTGAAGGTACAGAAAACGTACCTTCTTTATAATACATATTTTCAAAATAAAAATCAATATTTTCAATTGATTTTTTAAGAATTTTTGCATTTTTTGATAAAACTGCAAATGTTTTAGCATTATTCTCTTTAGCCTTCTTCTCTATAACTTTAGCAACTCTTACATCATCAGCAAGATATACAACCGGTACAGATGGCTTAATAATACCTGCTTTTTCACTTGCAATCTTCTCAATAGTATCTCCAAGTATCTCCATATGATCCATACTTATTGAAGTAATAACTGACACAAGAACTCTCTCAAACACATTAGTTGCATCAAGTCTTCCGCCAAGTCCCACTTCAAGCACCGCATATTCAACCTTTTTCTTTTTAAATATATACATTCCCATAAGAAAAAGATATTCAAAATATGAAGGATGAACCATACTCTCTTCATTATCAAGTTCATCAATAATTCGCTTAGTCTCTTCAAATGCTTCTATGAACTCATCTTCACTTATCACATTCTTATTAATAAGAAAGCGCTCTCTTGTAGTAACAAGATGAGGTGATATAAATGTTCCGACATTATAACCACATTCTCTTAAAATTCCTGTTATATATGCACATACAGAACCTTTTCCATTAGTTCCTGCTACATGTATTATCTTAAATGTATCTTCATTAACACCAATTCTGTCAAGAATTCTTCGTATATTATCATGCGTTGTCTTCTTCGAGAACTTTGGTATCTCTTCTATATAATCTACTGCATCGTTGTACGAATACATATCATCATTCCTTTTAATAATCTATCATTGTTCAAATATCTGCTATATTCAAATAATTACTATATTCAAATAACCAATATATACCCAGATTAGTTATTAACAAAATAAAGTACTAGAATACATAATATACGCACAATCTTAATATTGCAATAGTAACGCACAATGTTTTTCTTAATAATTTCTTATTTTTTGTCTAAGACGCTTCATAACATACAAATATGCCGGTATAAGGAATATATCTGCGAATATCCATGCGAGAGGATTAGCAAATACTACTGCATTATATCCAAATACAGGTACAAGTACAAATCCCGCAATACTTCTTGCAAACATCTCACATATTCCTGCAATTACTGCAAATGCTGAAAAACCAAGTCCCTGTATCATAAATCTTACAATATTAACAAGTGCAAGTGGAAAATAAAATGCTGCATTTGCGACATTGAATTTGTATATATAATCTATAAGCTGCATATTATCTTTTTTAACAAAAAGAAGTGCAAACTGTTTACCAAATAATAATATTGCAACAAGTGCTATAACTGAATATATAAGACCAAGTTTTATACAATCTTTAATACCTCTGTCAACTCTGTCAAGCTTACCTGCACCAACATTCTGACCACCGTAAGTCGCCATAGTCGAACCCATAGCATCAAATGGACAACACATAAACATACTTACTTTACTTCCTGCTGTTACTGCTGCCATATAAGTCTCCCCAAGAATATTAACCGCAGACTGCAATATAACACTTCCGATTGCAGTAATTGAATACTGTAATCCCATAGGAATTCCCATTGAACATAATCTTATCGCATGAATACGGCTAAGTTTTAGATCCTTCTTAGTTATTCCAAGATAATTATATTTTTTAATCATATATATAAGACTTATAATTCCTGATACAGCCTGTGCACTTACTGTCGCAACAGCTGCTCCGGCAACGCCCATAGGTCTTACAAGTAAAATATCAAGTACTATGTTAATAAGCGATGAGAATATAAGGAATACAAGCGGTGTAATACTGTCACCAAGCGATCTTAATATAGCCGACACAGTATTATAAAGTATAGTCGCAGGAATCCCCATAAATACAATAAAAATATATATAAACGCATCATCAAGAGTACTCTTTGGTGTCTTCATCCATATAAGTATATCTCTCGTAAGAATACCTATAACAACTGTTATTATTATAGAGAATATAAATGCAAGCGTAGCACTGTTACCTATATATTTTCTAAGATTAACATTATCTTTAGCACCATAAGTCTGTGCTACAGGTATCGCAAAACCATTACATACTCCCATACAAAAACCAAGTATCATAAAGTTAATAGAACCTGTTGATCCTACCGCCGCAAGTGCATTAACACCTAGGAACTGTCCAACAATTATCGTATCAACCATATTATAAAACTGCTGAAATAAAAAGCCAAACAATAATGGAAGCCCAAATGACAATATAAGTTTCATCGGTATTCCACTTGTAAGATCCTTTGATCCTTCCATCTTCTTTAATATATCCTTTATCACTGGCATTACATCCTTTCATCATTTATATTTAAAATGGTCCTACCTATTTTAGGCTTTATAATTATATCAAAAAGTTTTCTCTTTTCAATATCAAAATCGTCTATTTCTATAAAATTTTATAGAGTTACATAATGTTGTTTTGATTTTGCTATTAATATGCTATAATGTGGGCTGTTGACATACCAAAGATAAATAAGCTGATTACAAACACTATAACAGCTCGAAAGAGGGTTTTTTATGCTAAATAACACAACCGGGCGGGAAACGCTCGTACTAAACATTGCTATATGCGATGACAATATTGATTTTTTAACAATTATGCATCACAATGTAAAAGATGTATGTAATACACTTAATGTTGCTCCTGATATAAAGTTATACGACAATCCGCTTAAACTCATGGATGATCTTGCACAGCCTGACAATGTAACAGAACTTCTGCTGCTTGATGTCGATATGCCACAGATGTCAGGACTTGAACTTGCTTCAAAGATCAGAGAGACAGATAATGACATAATAATCATATTCGTAAGTTCATATGATCAATATGTCAGACAATCAATTGAATATCTTCCATTTAGATATATCAAAAAAGAAAAGCTGCAGCCCGAACTATTTGCAGCAATTCAGGCTGCCTCGCTTAAGATAAGCAATTCGCCTCGTAATAGCTGCATAATAGTCAAAGCAAGTGCCTCAGAACAGTTCAAAGTGCGAAAAAAAGAGATTATGTATATCGAACTTATAGACAGAAAGCTGATTATACATACTAAAAAACTAGGTGATATAGTTACAAGAGCATCAATGAAAGAAGTTATATCACAATTAAACAACAAATACTTCTTCCAGCTTCATCCAGGATGTATTGTGAACATAAAATATATCGCTATAATTGAATCTGAACACTCAATTATGCTTGATAACGGTACAAGGCTTATAATAAGTCGTGCCAAAGTTACAAGCCTAAAAGATGCTTTGCTTGAATACTGGAGGGAAGATGTATGAATACTTTTTACTGGATCGTGGAATATATGGCAAGTCTCATAGAGATAACAATGTCATGTATATTCTGTGGAACTTTTTTAAATCGTGAACATCTTATGGAGAAAAAATATCCAATACTATTATATTCTTTTACAGGATCTCTGATAATAATGATACTTAATCACTTTAAGATGTTCTCATTCATTAACTCTTACCTGGCAATAATATTATTCTTAATAATACAGATAAGATTATACAAGCCATTCAAATGGACTCATATTCTTCTCGTATTTATATATACAATAATATTGTCAGCAATCGACTTTTCAACAGCATATTTTGCAGCACTTGCACTTAATAGCAACGTTCCATATCTGTTAAATACACAGGGAAGTGAAAGACTTATATGTATACTCTTGTCAAAGACACTTCTTCTGTTAACAATAACAACATTCAGCAAAATATTCAAAAGGACATTCCGTTTTATAAGCAAATATGTCCTTATGACATGTGTATATTCCATGTTCTTACTCGGAATGATATTTATAATGCTAGAGCTTAATATGCATACAATGAGCAAGCGAACTGAACTTCTGATGATGGCATTCTTCCTTGCATCTGTTATAATAGAACTCGCTATGTTCTATTTTGTAATAACAACAACAGAAGCACACGAACTAGAACAACAGATGCAGCTTATAGAACTAAAAAACAGTATGCTTCAAAAATCGCTTGATGAGACAGAGAAGACTTTCAGACTATGGAGACGCAGCGTGCATGATTATAAGAACGATATCATTACACTTACAAGCTTTGCTAATAAAGGAGACATAGACAAGATTAAGGCATATCTTACTGATAAAAATGATATCATAAGCAATCAGACATTCTATATAAAAACAGGCAATTCCAGTGTTGATGCTGTATTGTATACCAAACAAAGTTATGCAATCGATAACCATATCAACTTCATCATCAATGCTTCAATACCATCTGACTGCTTCGTATCTGATATAGATATGACTAACATACTTGGCAATCTTATTGATAATGCTATCGAAGCAAGTATGAAAGAGAACGAACCTTATATTGATATAACAATCAAGCAGGAAAAAAGTTTCTTCATAATTAAGATTATTAATAAATACAGTGAAAAACTTCCACCAAATCTTGCTACCAGTAAAAAAGACAGTAAATTTCATGGAATCGGCTTAAATAGTGTAAGACATACTGTTCACAAATATAATGGAAGCTTTGACATTGTAAAACGTGATAATACAGTTGTTGCAACTGCAATGATGCTTACCGGATATGATAAGGATGTTCTAACTTCCGATAGTGAATATTATTAATTACAAAAATGTATAATTACAATTAATATGACTGATTGCATTATAAATCAGTCATTCAAAAAAGGCTATGAACCCATAGCCTTTTTTCTTAAAAAATCATCTTATAAACTCTTATAAACATTATCTTATCATAAAAGAATCATTATATGTTCCTTTTGCAAGATCCTCGGCTCTTAGCACTCTTCCTGATGAAAAGAATATATATGTATCATCTGCAAATACAACATCTTCATCTTCAGGAACATCTATATACTGAACCAGATCAGGTTCACTTGCACATTCATGAGTTACATATATCTTCTTAGCATTATCCTTGTATATTACAGCACATAGATTATTAGCATTACTGAATACATAAGACTCCACACCACAATCATATTCTAACCCCATAGGTGATATATCTGATTCATCAGCATTATTAGTAACAGCTTTCATATCAAGACTTGCTATCTCATCATTAATTACATAATATCCAAATAACATATTTCTCTTCTGATGAATAGTAAAATATCCAAATGGATAAGCTATCACTCTCATAGTCGTTCCTGTCTCACAATCATAACGATATACATTAGCTATCTTCATTCCTCTTGTATCTTCGGTTGCATCTCCAACTACAGAATAGAATACATCTGCGCCATATCCTTTCATATCAGCAAAATATCCACCATCAGATTCAAATTTGGCTATACATTCTTTACCCGAACCATCTGTCTTGTATCTGTATATGCTAAGCTTTTGCTCTGGTCTGCTATTACATACATAGATATAATCGCCCTGCCTTACTAACTTCCACTTATTAAAATACTCAGCTTCATAATATCCTGCTTCAAATAATACTCTGATTCCATCTTTACTAAGCGATACTACATCTACTTTTCTGTCAGACTTTTGAAAAGCATATATATTATCTTCATAACCATATATATATTCTCCAAGAACACCTTCTGTATCAGTCATAACCTCTGTCTTATCAGTCAGTTCACTATTATAATGATACAAAACATTATCCTCTTTAATATAATATCCACCATCACTAGCTTTACATATATTAGCACCATCTCTTGTCCAATATGGCTGACTTATATAATCATCACTCTCCATCACAGTAGGCTGTCTGTCTATAATCTCAAAATCAGATGTTGACCCCTGCGCAGACTTAGGAATACGTGGAATTATAACAGCAGCTATAGCTACTATAAGAATTGTATTGATAATTATTGTCTTAGATATATTTTTCTTCTTCATACTCATTCCCCCATTAAAATATTTATTATTTAATAATCTATTATACTATATATCGGTACAAATGTATGTAGAAAAATCTTTCTATTTTAACGAATGCTATGCTAGTGTCGGTGTTGTAACTTCTGATTCCTGTGAAATAGAAATAAGTGGATATGCAGAAGACTATGCTTATGTAAAACATTCCTTATATGGACATGGCGATAATGTTACAACTTGTAGTGCGGGTGCAAGAAATCATCTTTACTTTAAAGCAATAATCCTTTTATGTGCAAAATCGACAAAATTCTACGTTTTTTTTATTAAAAACGTAGAATTTTATGTTATATCAATAGAAATACTTGCAATTTTTGCTTAACATATATATATATATATATAAGTGAATACATTTTCAATTCTATTTTTAGAACTTTTTTATTCTATCACTTATATATTACACAAGATAACATGCACTCTATAAATATACAACAAGACTACAATTTAAGAAAGGCAGGTATGTAAGCGTGAATTCTAACATAGGCAGTATTATAAAAAATGCACGCATTGCACAAGGTTTTACTCAAGAACAACTTTGTGAAGAAATCTGTACAGCTCGTCATCTGAGTAATATTGAACATAATAGATGTGTACCAACTGTTGAACTTGTACAAGCATTATTAAGCAAATTACATCTAAGTTCAGCCGAGTATCAAACATCTCAAAAGACGAAGTTGTAACAAACGATAGGGGGAAATTATCAAATGAATAAAATTCTAAGAAATGCCAGTATCATAAGTATTGCAACATTAATAACTTTAAGCAGTATATTATGTATATCTGGATGTGGTACTAATGATAATAGCAATTCATCTAACAAATCTAATAATAAGATTACTGCAACCGAAGGTTTTACAATCGAACAGGATGATTATGCATATCAGCCATATTGGCAAAGTTGGAGCAACTCTATATGCAAAACAGATGACGGATATTACATATACAAGAACAATTTTTTATATTATATGGATAATAATACCAATGAAACAATTCCACTATGTAACAAAGTAGATTGCGACCATACCGGAAGAGACTGTAATTCATATCTTAATAATGATTACACTTATTCAATATCATCATATAATAATAACCTATATATGTTTAAACGTAATGAATCAAACGATGTTATGCTTATTCAATATAAGTCAGATGGTAGTGGTGACTATACAGAACTATTTAAGATTGGTGAATATTCAAAAGAAAGTGATGATATTTCATGTTGGAGTATAGTATTTAATAATGATAAATGCTATATCTATAATTATTACCCATATAATGAGCAATCCAAACCTGTAATAACAGAATATTCACTTGATGGTAAAGAGAGTAAAGTTGTAAGCCTTGATGGAATGGTTGGAGAGAATCTTACATTAGCATCTGTAAAAAGTTATGGAAATAAGATATTCTATTGTCTTCAGGCAATGATTATGGATCTTGATACAAAATTCGCACCGGCAGATGAATATACAGGAATATTTGTATATGATATTAATACGCATAACACAATGCAATTATTCAAAGGTAATAATATAAGAGATTTTGCTGTTAATGAAGAAGATAATACAATATATTACTTTGTAACCGGTGAAGGTCTTAAGATGTCTAGTCTTAATGAACCGGACAAAGATGCATCAACTATATTAGAATGTAGCAATACCGTAGATTGTACTAATATATCATATGATGGAGATAATCTATATATGGATAATATGTTTTGGTCAAACTTAACAGGAACAAGTCCTACATTATGGATATTTGACAACACTGGTAAAGAGATTAATAATTTGGATTTTAGTAATTATATTGGTAATCCACGTCCACAATATGGTGATAAAGACAAATTATTCATCGGCACAGATATTGTAGTAGATAAAGCAGATATCAAGAGCCTTACAATCTCTGACCTTAACAATATAGCTAAAGAAAATGGTATAGAATAGAATAAAATCAAATCAATTTAATATATATATTAAAAAAATAACAGGTGAGATTTTTAATCTGAGATGACCTCTCAAAAATCATAATCTTACCTGTTATTTTTTATCTAATACAGATTAGAATAGACAATCGGATTCTGACTCTAGATTATCCTATAATTCCAATTTTTAGCATTATCATAATATTCATCATACACTTGAATTCTATTAATCGATATAGGGAATAGCACTTTATATTCTTTACCATTTTCATATCTTTTGATATCTCTGTTGGTCTCATATACTCATAATACTTTATATTTGTTAAAACAATTGCTCTTACTATAACCACAATATTCTACTTATTAATATAGTACAGGTATGCCTGTTCAAGGTTAATATCCTCTTCTTTAAGTTTCTTAGATACATTCGCTATAAGCTGCTTTGGGGTATCATGTATTATAATTCTGCCTTTTCGCATAATAATTATCTCTTTTGCAATGGATTCAACATCAGGAACAACATGTGTTGCGACTATTATTATCTTATCTCGTGACAGATTCTTAATATACTCTCTAAAATTAATTCTCTCTTTTGGATCTAGACCTGTTGTCGGTTCATCAAGTATCAATATCTCAGGCTCTCCCATAAGAGCCTGTGCCAATAACACTCGTTGTCTCATTCCACCTGAGAATCCTCCAATCTTCTTATATTGCACATCTGTAAGATTAACTACTTCAAGAAGCTCATCTATTATCTTATCCCTGTTTTTTCTTATTCCTTTAAGTTCTGCTACATATCTTAAGAATATGCGTGGTGAGAAATCTCCATATACACATTGGCTCTGTGGCATATATCCTAACTTTTCACGAAATCTACTGCCAAGTTTCAGTATATCTGTTCCATCACATGTAATACTTCCATGTTCTCTTTTTATACTATCAGTAATAAGATTAATTGTCGTACTCTTACCTGCTCCGTTAGCACCAAGAAGTCCATATACTCCGGGCGTGAATGTCATATCTATTCCATCAAGTGCTACAACATCTCCATATGTCTTAGTTAATCCTGTAATCTTAAGTTCCATAATTATTCACCTGCTCCATTCTATATCCATATTCTATAAGAAAAACACATACAAAGTTAATTAAAGTTTACTGCTTAGAGACTATCGATTGCACCATACTACATAGCCTTTATAAGTAACAATAACCGACATACAAACTGCAGCAACCATAAGACAACATTGCCATACATAGCCTACTATTCCAAATAATAGTCCTGCAGATATACATGCTATACACACAATACTCATAATATTCCTTGAATTATTTCTTCTATATATAAGTGGGATCACCATAACTATCACACATATAGCCATAATGTATATAATCCTTACTACATATACCATTATGATCCATTGCCTTACAGACCAGTTAAATACTGTATCAGACATGAACATAAAACTCTTAACCGGTGCATCAATACTTGGATATCCATATCTTACTGAATTATCCATAATCTCCTGCACACTGAATACTATAAGTGCAATCAATATAAATATCATATTAGTAATAATCTTCTTCGCATAATAATAAGTTCTTCCATATCTGCAGGATATAATAATATCCGACATTCTACTTCTAAGTTCCATATCAAAGCTATCAAGAAGTACCATCGCCATACCAAGAAGTATTATTATCATCTCGGCTGTCACACGCTTTACACTGTTCTTACCAAATATTGAATTATAACATCGCTCCGGCATCATCTTACCATCAATACCCTCAACTGCCTTAAGCTGTTTAAGATTAATAATCTTATCATGGAATTCCTGTGCAATATCCCCTCTTGTCATAATAAGATTACCATATGTATTCATCGCCAGATTATAATTAATCTGCTTATCCATATTGTCAGGATCATTAATATATTCCTCTCCAAGCTCTTCCATCTGTGTCATAAGTTCTTTTTTCTCTGCTTCAAACTCATCAACATACTGTTCAAAATATGTATAATCTTCACCACCATATTCTATATACATCTCATCTGCATAAGTCGCATTATTGTTATATATGTTACGGAAATAATAAAAAAACATAGAATTAATCAACATAATAATTATAGTAATAATTACTCCCTTTGAAGATATCATTACTTTATAGAATTCATACGCACCTACCGGCAGCTTACTTAATACTCTCTGATTGAATTGTACCAGAATACTCTTTATGCGAATTCTTCTCTCATGTTCTCTGTGTCTACCTGAATATATTATAATAATAACAGTCGATATAATAATTACGCTTATCATAACGCATGCCATAAATCCACTTAGTGACACTGCATGTTCAAAGAGATTATAATTCTTATATACTCCCATCACGTCGCTGCCATAGTCAAACAGATTAATAATATTAAAAGTCTTTAAAAATCCCCTGCTGCTTCTGGCATCTATCCTATTATAAAGTACATACTCAATCCCAAGTATAATACCTATTCCACTTATCGCTGCTTTTCTATTATTTATTATCACACAGACTCCATATATTACTATAAGTATGCTGCACACTACTAACACTTCTGCCAGATAATTAATACACATATATCCGAGTATATTAATGTCCATCATTAGATATCTGCATGAACTAAGATTGCGTGCCGAACTCATAAGATTATTCATACCACCGAATACACTATATGACATAACAGCCATAGAACAATACATAATTGCAAGTATCACTGCTTCTATTACGAATAACATAATGATTCTCTTTATAGCCAGATATCTTCTGCCATTCCTATATGTATATACAAGTCTGTCCATTCCACAATCATTCTCTGCCATGATATTAAATATAATTATTATTCCTGCAATACAAGCAAGATAACTTGCATATCTGTACTGTATAATTATATCTGCAGATACACTATTAATAATCTCTACTTTCTTACCTCGTAGTTTCTCATAATCTCTCACTGTTTTATTAATATTATCTTTGGAAAAAGAATTGTTCTGATTAAATCTTGACATCTTAAGCATCTTATCTGCATTCTTAAAGACATTCTCAACACTCTCCTGATATTCGCCAATCTCTCTAAACAGCTTAATATCAGCACTATATAGATCTACTGTATCTCTGATATTCTTATTAAGAAGACGATTCTTCGTATTAGCAAGCCTGTCAACAGCTTCATCTATCGTAAGCCCTTCACAAGACGCAAGTATCCTCGAATTCTTAATATTATCAACAGTAATATTTACATTAGCAAATATAATAAGATTTGATAATATCAATACAATTATCAATATCATTGATTTTCTGTTTAACACTCTTCTATATTCCTGCACCACTATCACCCCACTTAATATTCACGCATCTTAGATGCTAATTAGACTTAGATGTTAATTAGATATTCTAATTCATTAACATTCTAAAAATACATATAAAAATAAGAAAGCTTGGAAAGTATATATCTTCTCAGGCTTCCTTATCTAGTCTGCACTGTAATTGCTATAATCTATATTATCAAAATTCATCAACTGGCATATCTGAAATATCTATCTCAAGCCTAGCTAATATTCTAGTCACAATATACAATCCAGGTACATTCCTGCCACTCTCTATATTACTAAGCTGTCTCTTACTACAGATACCATCACATAATTCATCTAATGTCATTCCATGTGCAATTCGTTCACTCCTAATTAACTCACCAATCGCCGCTTTTTTCACACTCATCGCTTATTGCAAAGCCTCCCTTATTCTTAATATATAATTGTTACTCTACTAATGGATTCCCCGTATGCTTATTCTTATGTATATCTGATATCTAATTACTCTATCTTCATCTCAATTACTAAATGTGACAATTCTACATACAATAAAACCAAATCATCATTTTCCTTTATTGTATATTATATATATATATATATATATTAACACTAAAAAAGACATTTTTCAACACTTTTTAGCAAAAAAGTGCAATGTAGCAAAGTTATAGAAAAATTCTAAACTGTTCTTGCCTACTTTGTTACATTGCATATCATTATAGTATTACATATACTAACATTATTCATTTTTTATTATGTCATCAAACTCCTTAAAATCTGAGAATTTTGCTGTCTCTATACTAGATTTTTTAAGATATTTACTATCTGTAAATAATACGTCACTATCTCCCATCTCGATTGTTTCATACGATTCATATGCTATACTATTTACCAAATTACCTTCTGTACTATATATATTCAATTGATAGTCTGCTCCCACCATGTTGCACCATATTGCATTATCTGTATATATATATTTACCATCATAAGATATATCCACAAATGTCGAATTATCATCTGTCTTAACTATAACTTCCGGTGTCTCTCCTAACTTATCAAGAGGTACTTTCTTAAGTCCTTCATCTGCTGAATAATAATATATCTCATTCTTCTCTTCATTTACAGCAAAACTTCTTACGCTCTCTCCTCTGAATAGCTGTATAGTCTCTCCTGTATCCGTATCATATACAAATATTCCTGTCTGATCATCGTTGATTGGCTTACAATACTTCTCTATGTCTAATGATTGTAGAGAATAAAATAACTTTTCCCCATACAATCTGGCACAAGTTATATACATTCCTTCGCCTCCAAATTGATCTCCTGTTATAACTTCTCCCTTACCATCTGTCAGTGAATATCTTGTTATACATGGCTGTGTATCTGCATAATATGGATATGCACTATATACATATATATATTCTCCATCTGTAATTATCTTCCAAGACGGAAAATCATCTTTATCTTCTTCAATACACTCGCCTACCTTGAACAGTTCCTTATATTCGCCACTTCCATCAGTTGGCCAATCTACAAGATAGATATCTTTATTATCATGTTTTATTAAATATATATGATTGTCTGCTGATACTATTTCATTATATGAAAAACCATCCGGTAAATCTGCATTACATTCTTTAGAATTATGTTCACAATCCGGCTTATTACATAAATATATCATTTCATCATTTTCAAAATCTGAGAAAAATATGCAACCATACATAATATTATAATATATATTATCTATCTTAGTCACAGTCCTACCACTTACCTGTGCAGACCAATATGGTTGGCTTATATAATTATCTTTAGCTACTGTGAAACTGTCATCGCTAGTCGCTATTTTATATGCTGCATTTTGAGTTGACAAACTATCTATATTTGTTTTTCCATCTGAACAGCCTATAAGTGTTAACATTAATACTGCTGCTATAACTTTTATTTGCAATTTCATAATTTTACCCAACTTTCCATTTTTATTTACTTAATTAAGTACAACTCTATTGTTGCATAGCTTTACATCGTTGTAAATAGAAAAATCTTTCTATTTACAACAGTATAGTATATATGATATAATATTTGACTCATTTTTCGGTTCATCATTTTTTAGCCATATATTATATCACAATATTTTTGTGTTGTATATAGAAAGATTTTTCTACTTACAGATGGTTTTTAATATGCTATAATACCTCAAATATCTAAACTTATATTGGGGGATCTAAATTCAGCTCCTTCTGATTGTATCAAACTTTACTGATGCCAGATTGGTAGTAATGATAAAGAGACTATCGCTACATTCAATGGTACTGATGCCTACTTCTCTGATATAAAAGCATATGGTAATTATATATTCTATTCTGTCTCAGGCGATACTACTCAATCTCATTCTAGTATGCAGATATCCAATATATATGCATACAACTGTCAGAGTGGAACAACTATGATTGCTCCTATTACAAGTGGAATGTATGAAAATCTGGCTATTCAGCTTAGTTCTGATCTCTTATGGGGCTATGATTCATATAATGATAGTCTAATATGCAGTTATATGGATGATACTGCTTATGCATCAGATTCTAATAATAATCAGACATTTGCATCAACCAGTTTTTTTGTCGAACGTAATACAGGTGATGACAGTTATGTTATGGCAATCTCTGATTATATATTAGCTGTAATTCATGTTGATGATTCTAAAAAAATATATGTTGGAAGAATTACCGGTGGTTATCCTATTCTTTTACAATATATAGATATTCCTGAAGATGAAGATATTCTCTTTGCTGATGATAATTATATATTCTTTAGTTCCGGCAAAATTATTAAATCATCTGAACTCTCTAAAGCTACTTATAATGACGCTTATCTTTTTGATTAAAAAAATAGGGTTCTAAACTTTACTTTGGGGTAGAGTTTAGAACCTTTCATTTTTGAATTTTCTTTTACTCAACACTATTAATAGCATTAACAAATTCTTCAAGTGATACTTCTGCACAAGTAGCACTCATTGTTCTTATAACTGAATCAGTTGTAAATCTTGTGTCAATATCACTAGCAAGTGGTTCGCTGTCACTCAAAGCCTCATTGTTAACATAGTCACCGTCAACTTTAAAAGTTCCCTGATATGCATACAACGAATAGAACTTGTTATCATCTTCTCTTTGTTGTGCAAAAAATACATATTCATCACCTTTATGGAATATATATTGGTTATCTACTGTCTGTTTTACATATTTACCAGACAGTGACTCTTTGTCAGCATCAGGATCTTCATGTCCGGAAAGCTGTTCCCTAATGATGTCATTTTGAATAAAATCATCATATAGCATCTCGCCGCCATTAACATATAGCTTCTCACCATTATATTTGCCTTTATACACTTCTTCAACGACTGGTACTATCTCACTTTGAATCATTCCATTCTCATTAATATAAGGTGTGACCGATTCAACTTTTATCTTAAGTATCATATCTGCGTCATTAACAAGCTCATTAAAATCCATCGCAAGTTTATTATAGTCACCCATTGATGTAAGTTCATAAGCAAACTCTCTTTGTATTGAGCTATCTGTGTCTACAGCTAATGTCTCTTCATTAACTGTTTTCTGAGTAAGTGAAGTCTGTTTATTATTATCTTCTGTTTTGTCTACAGTTGCAGACTGACTTGTAGAACACGCACTCATCATAAGTGATGCCACTGCTATCGCAAGTATGACTTTTTTCTTCATTGAAATTGCCCCTTTCATTTTTGAGATTGTATTATTTTAAGGTATTTTTTTATTTTCACCCCCCTATTTCTAAGTAGATTATACCATAATATTGTATAGCAGTAAACAGAATTATATTTCTATTTACTTTTCATACAAAATGTGTTATAATATAAGACTTTTTCATGTTATTCAATCTGTATGTAGCAAAATTCTTAATATTATCAATATCATTGATTTTCTGTTTAACACTCTTCTATATTCCTGCGCTTCATTCATCCTTTTCTTTAAGACATCATTATAAGTCAATTATATTGTGAACTGCACTTTCTCCCATTCTTTCAAACAGCTTCTTTACAATGTATGTACTCGGATCACATCTATCATTTTCTATATTACTAAGATGTTTCTTAGTACAGATATTTTTACACAGTTCCTCCTGTGTCATTCCAAGTCCAATACGTTTATCCTTAATAACTTTTCCAATCGTTCGTTTTTCTTCTTTATTCATCAGATAATCATCCTCCCTTGTAAATTGTGATTAATTTTATTATTTTATTACGCCCTATGAATTACTATTACGGGATTCATCTTATGTGTATCTGATAGTAAATTGTGCTATCTTAATCTATATAATGTACCAGACAAACACTTTACTCAATAAAAGTTGATACATCGTCTCTTTATTGTTGAGATAGTCACTATATATATATACCACCAAAAAAGACTATTTGCAACACTTTTTAGCCAAAATGCAATACAGCAAAGTTATACACTAACCTTAATTATCTTTGTATAACTTTGCCATATTAATTTTTCTTATAACTATCATGGTTCTATTATTTTTTTCCACCAAAAGAAATTTTATCGTAAAAATCTTTTGCTGTTGCAAGATTGTCAGAAGATACATCTGAGTATTTAAAAGTTAAACTTTACTTATTCTATATATAAAATCGGTGCAACCCTGCTTCGAGTTGCACCGTCTATTATTACATTATAACATCCATATATAATATGTTTTTTGTCTGTTGCTTCATTATATTTCTATAATATTATTTTTCAAGCTGTGCAAGTCTTTCTTTTACCTGCTCCATCATCTGAGTATATTTCTCAAGTTTTGCTTTTTCTTCGTTAATCTTAGCTTCTGGTGCTTTACTTATGAATCTCTCGTTGCTTAACATTCCGTTAACACGTTTTAATTCACCATTAAGACGTTCTTCTTCTTTTTTAAGTCTTTCAATCTCTTTTTCGATATCTACAAGTTCTGCAAATGGCATATAGATTACTGCGTTATGAATTACTGTTGATACTGCATCATCATCAATTCCTGCTTTATCTGCCTGAATTACTACTTCGCTTGCATATCCAAGAGTTGCAAAGAATACTTTACCATTCTCGAAGATATTCTTAACTTCTTCATTGTCTGTTACTACGAATACTTTTGCTTTTTTACTTGGTGCAACATTCATCTCTGCTCTTACGTTACGGATATTTCTTACTGCTTCCTTAATAGCTTCGATTGCTGCTTCTTCTTTGGCAAAATTATATTCTTCTCTGTATACAGGCCATGATGATATCATAATTGATTCTTCTTCATCCTGAAGATTACAGAATATCTCTTCTGTGATGAATGGCATATATGGATGTAAGAGCTTTAATGAGTTAATAAGGACTGTCTTAAGTGTGTAAAGAGCCGCTTCCTTAGTTGTATCATCATCATTATAAAGTCTTGGTTTTACCATCTCTATATACCAATCGCAGAATTCTTCCCATATAAAATCATACAGTTTCTGTACTGCAACACCAAGTTCATATTTCTCCATATTGTCAGTTACTTCTTTGATAAGTGTATTCATCTTAGATATAATCCACTTATCTGCATCTGTAAGTTCTTCTATACTTACTTCTCTGCCTTCTGCTTTTTCTATATTCATCATAATGAATCTTGATGCGTTCCATACTTTATTAGCAAAGTTTCTGCTTGATTCAATTCTCTCCCAGTAGAAACGCATATCATTACCAGGTGCATTACCTGTTACAAGTGAGAATCTTAATGCATCTGCACCGTATTTATCGATTACTTCAAGTGGATCGATACCATTACCAAGTGATTTACTCATCTTACGTCCCTGTGAATCTCTTACAAGTCCATGTATTAATACTGTGTTAAATGGTACTTCTCCTGTATGTTCTATTCCTGAGAACATCATTCTCATAACCCAGAATGGAATGATATCATATCCTGTTACAAGTACATTAGTAGGATAGAAGTAATCCATCTCTTCTGTCTTGTCAGGCCAGCCAAGTGTTGAGAATGGCCATAATGCTGATGAGAACCATGTATCAAGTGTATCAGGATCCTGACGCATTGGCTTACCACATTTTGGACATACTGCTGTATTCTCTTTAGTTACTACTGTTTCACCACAATCATCACAATAGAATGCTGGTATCTGATGTCCCCACCATAACTGTCTTGAGATACACCAGTCACGAATATTCTCTAACCAGTGGAAATATGTCTTTTCAAAATGTGGTGGTACAAATCTTGTATCACTGTTCTTTACTGCATCTATTGCCGGCTGTGCAAGTGGTTTCATCTTAACGAACCACTGTTTTGATACTCTTGGTTCTACTGTTGTTCCACAACGGTAACATGTTCCTACATTATGGTTATAATCTTCAACTTTTACAAGTGCGCCTTCTGCTTCTAAGTCTGCAACAATTGCTTTTCTTGCTTCATATCTGTCCATTCCGGCATATTTTGGATAATCGTCTATAATCTTAGCATCGTCTGTCATTACGTTGATTATTGGAAGATTATGTCTTGCACCTACTTCAAAATCGTTAGGGTCATGTGCTGGTGTGATCTTAACAACACCTGTTCCAAAGTCCATCTCTACATAATCATCTGCTACTACAGGTATCTCTCTGTGTACGATTGGAAGAATAACTGTCTTGCCTACGATATCTTTGTATCTGTCATCGTTAGGATTAACTGCAATTGCTGTATCACCAAGTAATGTCTCAGGTCTTGTTGTTGCAAGATTAACATATCCACTTCCATCTGTAAGTTTATATCTGAGATGCCAGAAATGTCCTGCCTGATCTTCATATTCTACTTCTGCATCAGATATTGATGTAAGACACTTTGGACACCAGTTGATTATTCTCTCACCTCTGTATATAAGTCCTTTATTATAGAGGTTAACGAATACTTCTTTTACTGCTTTGTTACAGCCTTCATCCATTGTGAATCTCTCTCTGTCCCAGTCACATGATGAACCAATCTTCTTAAGCTGTGATACAATTCTTCCTCCATACTGTTTCTTCCAATCCCATACTCTGTCTAAGAAAGCTTCTCGACCAAGGTCTTCCTTAGTAAGCCCTTCTTTTTTGATTGCTTCTACAACTTTAGCTTCTGTTGCTATTGATGCATGGTCTGTTCCTGGAAGCCACAGTGCTTCATATCCCTGCATTCTCTTCTGTCTGATTATAATATCCTGCATTGTATTATCAAGAGCATGTCCCATATGAAGCTGTCCAGTAATGTTTGGTGGTGGCATTACTATTGTGAATGGCTTCTTATCTCTGTTTACATTAGCATGAAAATATTTTTTATTCATCCATTTTGTATATAATCTTTCCTCTATCTCGGAAGGATTATAGTTTTTTTCTAATTCTTTCTTCATAATATCCTCCTTATTTTTTGACAAACTATGAGAAACACGCTTCACGAGTTTCTCAAGTTATTGCGGCAGTCGCCAAGGTCTCGTGCAAGCACTGACTTTGGCTCGTTGCTCGCATAAATTAAAAAGCCCTCTGCATATTGCTATGCAAAGGGCGAATTATCGCGGTACCACCTTTTGTTGACTTACACATATATGTGTGTCATCTCATAGTTCTGTAACGTGAACTACTCCGTTATATCTTACCTGTCTCTGAATATATATACAGTGACCATTCAGATATACTGCTCAGAAGCTACCTTCTACATATACTTTTCCAAACCACCTTACAGCCGATGAATGGTTCTCTCTGGGGATGTTGTATGTATACTCCTCTTCGTCAGCACATTTATCTTTTCTCATTTTAAAAAGATATTAGTAATTTGTCAAGGATTTTTACTAAATATGTTAGAGGGAAAAATATTCTGCTTGCATTGATGGAGTAAAGCTAACAATTTTATTATCTCTTATACAGTACATCTTATCACACAATTTATTAAGATACTGATGCTGATGACTTGTCAATAATATTGTTTTCCCATCCTTTTTTAAGCGTTCCAATATGCTTATAACTTCAGAATTTGTCTTATAATCAAGTGCATTAAATGGCTCATCAAGTATTATTATCTCCTGATTTTCCATAATAGCTTGTGCAATTCCAAGTTTTTGTTTCATACCCATTGAATATTTTCTGACTAGTGTTTTATCATTCCATTTCAATCCAACCATATTCATTGTTTTCTTTATATCTTCATTATTAATTTTATTATTTATCTGAGCAAGCATCTGTAAGTTTTTATAACCAGTACAATATCCTATATATCCTGGTTCATTAATAAGAATTCCAACATTCTGTGGAAAATCCATATTTTCACCAACAGTTTTACCTGCAACCTTTATAACTCCTGTATCAGCACTCATAAGACCTGCTATCATCTGAAACAATACCGATTTTCCACTTCCATTTTCGCCTACAATTCCAATACATTCTCCACTTTCAACCACAAGTGTCATATTATCATACACATTATGTCCTTTGAAAGTTTTTGTAACATTCTCAATTTCTATTATTTTTGACATACCAACTCACTCCATTTTTTCATAACTATTCTCATTTTATCAAAGTTCTTTAAAGCAATTGTTTCTATAAATACTGCAAACAATACATTAACCAATACTATCCATATTAGAAAATCTTCTTGTTGCTTTGCAAACATTTCCATAATCTGATATACTGAGCCTTTACCCAATATAAAAAGATTCATTTCAGAAGACCAAATACCTACCATCCATAAAACAATAATTGCAATATATGCACATATTGAATTATGCGTTATTCTGTATATAGTATAATTACATATATACAATATATTCATCTCAACAACCCTTAACAAAACTGCTATGAATATTGATATTATTACGGTTCTATTATTCTGTCCATAGTACTCACCAGCAATTGCATACCACTCTGTATTACCATTGTATATAAGCTGAATTATATTTCCAATTATACTCGTTGTTACTATATATTCTATCATCATTCTATTAACTAACAATTTCCCATTTCTGTACATTTTTTTATTCCATAAATTTTTATTATTAAATCTGAACATCCATATTGTATTCTTGTTATTAATCTCATCACTCCATTTTGCATTTACAGCATATAATGCAAGCATAGCGCATGATACATATGACAAAAATTCAACAAATTGAAAGTTTTCATATGAAAATCCTTTAAATGCATTCCATATGTACATCATTCCACTTTGTTCACTATTAATTAATAATATTACATTTATTCCAACCAAATATATACATTCTATATAAGGATTTATTTGCATTATTGCCACTTTATTGTCATTTAAGATTCTTAACCTTTTTGATCCTGTATTAATCATAACTGCTTTTTTGTATAATACCCTTATTATTGCAAACATCAAAGTTAAATTTAACATTACAAGTTCTTTATCCCCCTCAAATGTATGATGATAAATGTAATAATTATTAATGAAAAATATTTTTAGTATTCCACTATCAATTTCTGTCATAAATCCCATCATTACATTTGCTATTATACCTAGTATTAATATAACTTCCCCAATACCATTGAGAACTTCACTGCCAAAGTATATAAGCAGAACAATAAAAAGACTACCAACATACCACACTATTGTTGCTTCTAACATAGCTATTATCGGGTTATATATCTTTAATGCATATATTTGTAATACTTCTATCTCACTAATACAAATATTTTCCATCACTACATCTGAATATCTTACACTGCCTGCTAATCTAGTGCTTCCAACAATATATGCAATCATTATATGGCTTACAATTACAATGAATAATTGTATCATACTAACTATTATCTCTTCTTTATAAAATAATGAGATTTTTCCAAAACGTACACGTTCTAATGGTCTCTTTTCTCTGATATTATATATTGAAAATATTATCACAAAAAACAACCATACATACACCATATAATAATGATTTGTAATCATATATAGAACATATTCATGCACATTCAATTCTAAATCTGTTGCCATCTTTAGTTCTTGTCCACACATGAATGTATATATTAATAAAATAGCTGTCATTAACTTTATTATCTTAGGATTTTTTATCTTCTTACCAATTCTCTCACAGCACATCTATTCTTCACATCCTTCTACCTGTTTTATATTAAATATCCTGCATGCAATAATAACTATTCCGCATACAAGTATAAATACCAACATTCCAACACAGTAATTCCAGATATGCATACACGTTGGCGAGAGTCTATTAAGAACATATGATGTCATTATACTATACTTAGGAATTTGCAATGTTGCTGTAATAAAATTTTCACTCATACAGTACATAAACGAAAACATTGTCGCAACAAACATATTATCTATTAATAACATTATAATGCAACCTGCCATAGTAAATATTGCTGCAATAATTCCCTTCCATACACACCATATAATCCCAAAGATATACGGATGATGTATCTGCCAATTACCAAACACATATTCCGAAAGATTTGACTGTCCTTCTACTATTTGCACAGTTATAATCTTTAGTGATACTATTAATGGTATATAATAAGCTATAAATACTATTATAAAAACTGATAATATTATTGCCACATACTCATAAATAACAAATTTTCTATTTCTTATAGTTGCATATTTTATAAATCCATCTTTCTTCTGTATATATACTAATGGCACAAACAACACACTAACTAACAATGGTAAAAAAAAGTCAACTGTCTGACATGCTTCAATCCAAATCTCTATTTTGTATGTTATCACAGTATTTCCTGCAACTATATACTCCAATACAATAATTCCAGCCGCAATCACAATACATAATATCATGCCTAATAATATCATTCTTTTAATCATTTTAATCAAACACGATGCATTACTCATATTATCAATCTCCCTATACTATAAATCATATATTTGTAAATTGTACGATTTAATAATACACTTTATTCATTATGAGTAGTTAATTCTAATCTTAATTTCAGCTTAAGCAAGTGGTAATTTTATAACAATTTCTGTTCCCTCTTGTAATTGAGATTCTACTTCAATTTCACCATTATGTGCAATTACAGCTTCTTTAGCTATTGCCAAACCAAGTCCGGTACCTTTTACATTATCTGAATCAGTTCCACGATAATAACGTTCAAATATGTGTTGTATATCTCTTTCTCCCATTCCTTTTCCATTATCTTTTATACTTACAATAACTTTTTCATCACACTTTTTAACATGAATTGTAACTTTAACATCAATTTTATTATGTACATACGCATTACTTATTATATTTACTAAACATCTTTTTAAGAGTTTACTATCTGCCAAGATCATATAATCTCCATCACATATACATTGTATTGATGTATTCTTTGTATAAAAACTAACCTCATCAATACATTGCTTCATTAAGTTATCAACAAATATTTTCTCACATTCTAACTTATATTTTCCTTCTGCAAGAGTCTGACTAATTTTTAACTCTTCAACCAGCTCTTTTATCTTCTCTTCTGCATTTATTATCTGTTTAGCATATACAATGATTTCATCTTTAGTATACTCATATTCTTTCAAAGTAAGCATCTCTGCATATCCTTTTATCGTAGATAATGGTGTCTTTATATCATGAGAAATATTACTAATCCATTCTGCTCTAAATCTTTTGTTTTGATCTAATGCATTTTCTAATTTTATTACACTATCTTCAATTTCTTTCAAAACATTGTCTTTTTTAGACTTCTTTTTATTCATTCTCTTACCATTTTGAATATTCTCTATATTTTCAAGCACATCTATAATCGGTCTAGATATCTTTGTTGAAAAAATATATGATGCAACAATCACCGATATTATCATCACGCCAGCAAATACTCCTATACATTTCGCAATTAATTCTGTTTTACTTCCAGAATATACATACGTGTGCTTAGTTACAATATTTGAACTACCTCCCATTATTATACCATAGTCATCTTTCACAGGACATATAAACACTGTATCGCCATTTGTTTTTTCTGAATTCATTATATACTCTGAAATTTCAAATATATTATATTTTTGATAAATACCCTCTGGTGTATAATAGGAAACTATTACATTACCATTAGCATCGACAATCTGCATCCATAGATTATGAACTCTCAACCGCTCCAATCCTGATTCAGAAACTTCTATATCGCCATTATTATATACAATATACTGTTCCATCTGTCTTATAAGATACTGTGGCATATTATTATCTACAGAACGTCCATTAAAAAAGCATATTACGCATATAATTCCACTTATAAATACCGACATAATTGCTGATATTACAATTGCTTTTAACTGTTGTATTGCAATTCTATGTTTCATATTTTATACTCCCTCTGTATGTCATCATTAAACATATATCCTCTCCCCTTAACAGTTTTTATATATATGGGGTTAGATGGCTCTTCTTCTATTTTTTCACGAAGATGTCTAATATGTACCATTATTGTATTATCATATCCATCATAATCAACATCCCATATTTTCTCTAATATCCGTTCTTTACTAATTGTTATTCCTCTATTAACTACAAGATATTCTAACAACAAATATTCTTTTGCTGTTAGCAGCACCTCTTTATTTTCACATAATAGCATTCTTTTATTCATATCTAAAATGTATTTTCCAAACATATATGTATTATCCTTATTCATTTTATTTTCATAATACTGCTGTCTTATCAAAACTGCTTTTATTTTTGCAAGTAACTCTCTAGGACTAAATGGTTTTTCTATATATTCATCCCCTCCCATTGCATATGAAAGTAATTTATCTATTTCGTCTGATTTTGCTGATAAAAATATTATCGGAACCATTGATTCTAAACGTATATTTCTACACACTTCATATCCATCAATATCAGGTAACATTATATCAAGTATTATAAGATCTAATTTTATTCTCTTTGCCACTTCTATCGCTTCATAACCTGATGATACTGTATACACATTATAATATCCCTCTTTATTAGCAATAACTTTTATCATATTCAGTAAACTTTTGTCATCATCAACTATCAATATCTTTTTATGATATGGTGTCTTTATTATCTTACTATCTGTCATCAGCATTATCCCCCATTTTTTGTAGTATATTTAATATTCTATCACAATAATAGAAAATGCCATATACTTTTTTTGTATATGGCATTTATTATTAACTGTTTGACTTTACTTTTTAATTACTTTTCCAATTACCTATTACTTGAACATTTACTGGGGTTGTTATATCATTAGAAAATCTTAATCTTACATTTGAACCACTTACTTGGGCGGAATTACCAGGCAGTTCGCCCGTAAATCCATCACCTAAATTTCTGAACCACTTACCATTTCCAGCTGAACTATTCATTCTGACATCAACAGTATAACTTCCCCCAACTTTTTCTGATTCAATCCAACCATTTGCTCCACTAACTGCTTTTACCTGATAATCACTATAACCGCTTCCATTAAATTTTCCAACGGTAGTATTATAACTACTCATTGCTGTTCCTGCCGGAAGTGCATACTTATATATTGGATAATATGCAGTATTAGAACCACCGTCATTCTTTCTCACATCAATTATAAGATATCTGCTGTTGGTAATCTCATTGTCGTTATCACTTATAAGACTGTTAATCTGTTCTTCGCCTGCAAAGTCCATTAATTTAAGATATGCTACATCATCTCTTATCTTCTTGAATACATAAGGTTCTTCACATTCATTATATCTGCCATATCTAACTTCCTGTATTCTGACATTTCCATCAACATCACATACTTCTATTTCTTTAGCAAAATTAATAAGTGTTAAAAATCCTGTTCCCTGACGTTCTTTTTCTTCTCCACATAGAATTGCTTTATATTTTTGTTCTGCCTGTTCTATTGTAAGTCCGTCTATTTTAGTTATTTTATCACCTTTTTTACATACGAATCTTTTGCTGCACCTGTAACATACAATGCATCTTCATATCTTCTTACTCGAAATGGTACAACTTTATCATCCTGTGTATCATAGAATGCAAAATGTCCTTTTACTCCATATTCACCAATATATTGTTTCATTAAAAAAAGGAAATCTCTATCTGACATATCATCTGATATTTTATCTCGATATCCACTCTCATCAATTATTATGTCTTTACAAAATGACGCATCTTCCTTAGTTATTTTAACTACATCTTCAAAAATCTCTGTCTTTCTCATATCGTACCTTTCCGTCTTCTATTCTTATCAGATATTTTTCTTTAGCTTATACAGAATCTTTCTTCATTATTTGATTAAATCGCAGATATATACCTGCGATTTAGTCAAATATATTATATCCGTTAACGCTTTTTCACAGTAGCAGTATAATACAATATTGAGTATCAGACAACAATTATCTGTTATCAACTTTTTCCGGATACATATCATGATTTACAAGACGGTCAAATGCCATCTTTTCCCACTTAGTATCTTTTTTACCGTAGTTACAGTATGGATCTATTGATAATCCACCTCTTGGTGTGAATTTGCCCCATACTTCTATATATTTTGGATCAAGAAGTTTTATAAGATCTTTCATTATTATATTTACACAGTCTTCATGAAAATCTCCATGGTTTCTGAAACTGAACAGATATAATTTTAATGATTTACTCTCTACAATCTTCTGATCCGGTATATATGATATATAGATTGTCGCAAAATCCGGCTGTCCTGTCTTAGGACACAGACTTGTAAATTCCGGACAGTTGAATTTTACAAAATAATCATTATCTGTATGTTTATTAGGGAAACTCTCTAATACTTCCGGTGCATAATCATCTCTGTATACTGTTTTTGCAGCTCCAAGCTGTGTTACACCTTTTAATTCTTCTTCATTTCTTCCTGCCATTTTTATTCCTCCGATTGTATTTCTAATTATTTTTCAATAATCAAATTATTGTTTTTTATAATTAATTCATTATTTTTTTAATAATATCAAAATGTTACTAAGTATTATCATTATAATACTTTTTTTAATATTTTTATTAAAAATGCACCACATACTGCCGGTATTGCCTGTCCTATGCATAAGTTAAGTGCAAGTGCCGGATATGGTACTCCTGTGAAGCCTGACAGCCATATTGGAACTACGCATCCTGGAATAAGAATAATTGGTATTATTACAAAATAGCTGCTTATCTTAGTTTTCTTAACTCCAACAACAAGAAGACTTGTTATAATTCCTACAACACATCCTCCTATCATATCTACAAGTCCCATTCCTCCAAGCAGATTAGATACAAAATTAGCTAATCCAAGTGGTATTACAAGGAATGGATATATATATGCAAGTGCATACATTGATGTTGCTATTCTTATCTGATATGCTCCAAATGCAAAGCTTTGTGTAAAATACATAATTACACAATATAATGCTATTGTCATACCTGATATTGTAAGTTTCTGAATCTGTGTCTTATTTTTTGCCTGTTCATTGATATTTTCTTTTTTCTTACTAATTTCTATATTCATTTTTTCTACCTGCTCTTTCGTTTACTATATTAAGTCTAGTCCGTTTATCTCGAATGCTTTCTTTCTGTCAAGACATGTACCACATTTACCACATGGTTTTTCTCCACCAAAATAACAGCTCCATGTCTTTTCATATGGAACTTTTAATTCAATACCTTTTTTTACAATATCTGCTTTTGTAGATGTAATAAATGGTGCAATTACCTTTAACTGTCTGCCACTGCCTTCATATATTGCTGTATTGATTGCATTGTTAAATACTTCACTGCAATCCGGATATGCATTGCCTGCTGCATCATCTTTATGCGCACCATAGTATATATAACTACATTCTTTTGATAGTGCTATGCTTGCTGCTGCTGACAGAAACAGACCATTTCTAAATGGAACATAAGTAGATACAGGATTACCCCCTGTCTTGTCAAGCTGTTCTTTGTAGCTCTCCATCGGAATCTCCCTGTCTGAATGAGTGAGTAGTGAGCAGTTACTCTGTTCAAATATTGCCTGCATGTCAAGTTTCATATGTGTGACACCGTAGTAACTTGCAATATTATCTGCTGCTTCAATCTCTTTGATGTGTTTTTGTCCATAGGATATTGAGAGTGCTATTACTTCATCTTTTCCATATTCATGGACAGCCATTGCGAGTGCTGTAGTTGAATCAACTCCACCACTGAATAGAATTAGTGCTTTCATATAATTTCCTCCATAGTTTTATTTAACGACAGGATGGTTACGAACTGTCGTAAAGAAAGGTGCCATAAGGCACCTTTCTAAGTGTACTCCATATATTTACTATATGCAAGGGATTTTTTATTCATACTTTTCTATTATACATTCATGTTTTTTAGTTTTTTTATCATAATTAATACCTACTAAGAGCATATTATCTTTATACTCTTTAAGTGCGCCTGCATATTTATTTGCCTTGATCTGCTCTATTGCTCCAACAGCAGATTTGTTCCACTTAAGTTCTATTATGATAGCTGGTTTATCCAAATATGCTTTTTGTGGTATAAAACATATATCTGCAAATCCTTTTCCTGTTGGCAATTCTCTTATTATATTATAATATTCTCGTGCAAAATAAAATGCTATTCCAATTGTACAACTGAGAGAATTTTCATCATTATATTCTAATATTGATATTTCCTCATGGGCTTTTTGTATTCCTTTTGCTACATTCTCTGCATCCATATTCCAGACACATTTAAGCAAATTTCTTGATTCATCAACCGATTCTATAACATTTTTCCAATCCATAGTTGATATTGCATTAATATACTCCTGCGAAACTTCACTATTTGGAATTGATACACTTTCCATTTCGCTATCATATGTCAAATATCCTAGATGAACAAGCAATGTAAGTATATCGTCCTTTGTTGCAAATGTAGTCATATCATTAGAGAATGTTCCCGTATTTATTCTTACGTTTTCACCTGCCAACATTTTTATAATATCATTTTTTAAACCATTCATGTCCATCTGTATATATTTTTTAAGTGCTTCATATGTCTCTGTCTGATTCCAATACGTACCAAATCTATGTTTTAACATTGCTTCTACCAATGATTTTGGACTATATATTGAATATTTTATATTGCCATGCCTATTGTGTTCTACCAATCCATATCCGTCATACCATCTTTTCGCCTCTTCATAATTCATATCATACTCAGCACACAACATCTTCACTTCATCTTCTGTAAATCCGAAAAATTCAGCCAAATCTCCCGTATCAAGCATCGAATATTCTGTAAACATATTAAGTGCCGAATGAGAACCATATTTTTTTATCGGAAGAATTCCTGTCATATATGCAAGTGCTACATATTCCTGATCTTTTAACCACGATCTCAAAAAATCTAAATATTTTCTTTGTGCCTCTCTATCTTGTTGATACTCTCTAAACAGACAATCCCATTCATCAATTAATATAACAAATTGATGTTTTGTATATGCATATACATCTTTCATAACAAATGCCAGTTTTTCTCCTTCAACATATTGTGGATATTTTCTTTTCAAATCTGATATTATACGTTTTTGTAAAAACTTCAACATTTCATCTACACTATCTGTACAACTTAAAAAGTCCTGCATATTAACTTTTATTACATCATATTTGTTTAAATGCTCTTTATATGTTTCACTCTTACTAATCTGCAAAGTATTAAATATATTTGATGTATCTTCTTCCTGTTCATAATATGCAACAAGCATATCTGCTGCCATTGATTTTCCGAATCTTCTCGGCCTGCTTACACACATAAATCTCTGCATAGTACATATACATCTATTTGTTTTTTCGATTAATCTGCTTTTATCAATAAATATCTCTGAACTCATCGCCATTTGAAACGCTTTGCTCCCAGGATTAAGGTAACTTCCCATTATATTTCACCTCTTTTAATCTATTTTTATAAATTATATCAATTATTCATTAATATGTTCAAGTCCCTGACTTATAATACTCTTTATATGATCATCTGATAATGAATAGAATATTGTCTTTCCTTCTCTTCTATTCTTAACAAGTTTCATCTGTTTAAGTGTTCTTAACTGATGTGATATTGCTGACTGGCTTGTCTTAAGCAGCTGTGATATATCGCATACACACATCTCATGTTTTGAGAGTACATATAGTATCTTTATTCTTGTTGTGTCTGCAAATATCTTGAAAAAGTCTGCAAGATCGCATAGTTCTTCTTCCTCTGGCAGATCTTCTATGACTTCTTTTACAATATCTTCATGTATATGTATATATTCACATTCAAGTTCTTTATCAATATCTTTATAATTTAATTCTTTCATTATTTTACCTGCTTTCAGTGATTTATTCATTACTTTTAACATTAACTATATTTAGTATATCGCATATCCTGATATTTTAAAACTATTTCCAACAAAATCTTATATTATGTGTATCAGCTAGCACTTATCAATTGTTAACATTCCATTAAAATCCTTTTTTACTTATTAATATTTTTACTTATTAATATTATAAAAACCGACTTTATAAAGCCGGTTTCTATAATACTCTTATATCTTGTAATGCTGTTTCTATTTTTAATAATTATCTACATTAGATGCGTCTACTTCTTCAAATGGAACCCATACATGTATAAGATCATCTGCTGTATATTCCATATCAGACAAGCTTCCGCCTTGTGCAAGTTCTATTGCTGAACGTGCTGCGTATTCGCCTTGTTTGCTTGCTGATTGATATACAGTATATAACATCTTTCCATCTTTTATCGCTTCACATCCTTTAGCTGTCGCATCAATGCCGAGAATTGGAACATCTTCCGGGTTAATTCCATGTTCTTCTAAGGCTTCAATTACGCCTAATGCCATTGCATCATTGTTACAGCATATTGCATCATATTGTTTTCCTGTTTTTAAGAATATATTGAACATCTTTTTTGCTATGTCTGTATTAAAGTCTGCATAATCATTATATACTATCGATATTCCGTTAGCAGTTAGTGTATCTACAAGTGATTCTGTTCTTCCTCTTGTCGCAGAATGACCTTTGCTGCCTTTTAGTACTACTACATTTTTAACTCCTGACAATTTATTTAGAATATATTGTGCCTGATATTCTCCTGCAACTCCCTCATCTGATCCTACATATACATATCTATCTGCTTTTAATACATCATCATCCGGAGCTGAATTTAAAAATACGATTGGAAGACCATTTGCTGCCGCAATAAGCTGACGTGCAGTATCTGCATCTTCCGGAATACATATTATTACATCATATCCCTTTTGTGCCGCTGTATCTATATCATTAACCTGTGTCTCTAAGTTGTCACCCGCATAGGCAAAATCAATTGTTGCACCAACACTGTCCGCATATTCCTTAGCTGACTGTGCTAATTCATCTCTGAATGTATTGCCTTCTTCAAGAGAATATGTATATAGAATCTTAACACCAGAACCTGCAGTTGATGAATTATTCTTACTATTACTACATCCTGTTAATGTCATTGTTACAAGACATATTCCAGCTATAATCTTTTTTATATTACTATTTTTCATCACTGTTTCCTCCAACTTTAAATACTTTTATATTAGTGTCTAACTCTGTTGCACTTGTAGCAAGTTCTTTTGAATCTTTTGCGACTTTACTACTATTCATAAGAATACTCTCTGCCTGTGTTACCATATTCTCTGAAGTCTCAAGTATCATAGTTGCACTTGCCGCCTGTTCCTGTGATACTGCAGCTACATTAGTCGCTACATCATCTACCTGTGTTATCTTATCCATTACATCATTAATAAGTGCATTAGTCTCATTGATATTGCCATATATCTTCTGAAATGTGTCAAGTGCTGTATCTATAAGCTGTCTGCTGTTATATATCTGTTCTGCACTAGAGTCTGACTGCTTTACGCAATCTGATACTAATATTCGTATTTTTTCAATAAGTTCCGCTATGTCTTGTGCTGACTTTGCACTATTTCCTGCAAGTGTTCCTATCTCACCTGCTACAACTGCAAATCCTCTTCCTGCTTCTCCGGCTCTTGCAGCTTCAATCGATGCATTAAGTGATAAAAGATTGGTCTCTTCTGCAATCTCACTTATCATTCCAACTATCTTAGTTATCTCATCTGATGCTGTTCCTACTTTATTAACAGCATCCTCAAGAGTTGATATAGATTCCGATATTACGTTCATTGCATTTTTTACGTCTTCCATATCATGACGGCCTTTTTCTGTCACGACTACTGTATCTTCCATCTTGACTGTAACTTCCATACTATTTTTTCTTGTATCTGCTACTACACCTGCAAGTGTTGTTGCATTTTCAGCTATCTCATTAACTGAGCCGACAAGAGCATCTACTGTATCATTAAGTCCCTGCATCGAACCCTGCTGATGTTTTGATGCATCTTGCATCTCTTCTGCTGCTTTACTGCTAGATATTGCCTGTCCTTCAAGTCTTTTTGATACTGCACCTATCTGGCTTATTATCCGCTTCATTGAATCCATAAATTCACGCACACTCTGGAACATAACCGTAATCTCATTATTACCTTTTTCTTTTACTTCTATTGTAAAGTCACCTGATGACATCGCTGTGATAACTTCTGTCAGTTCTTTAACTGGTTTTATTGATATATGAATTACTCTTTCTATTATTACAAGTAATATAATTGTACATATAATACCTATAATTATCATATAATTTCTCAACATATTTACTTGTGATAATACAGTACTCATTGGTATATATGATACTAATATCCAGCTTGTATTATCAACTTTTTTAAAAGCTATCTCATAATCATCCATTATTGTAGTTGTAAGTTTGCCATCTTCAATGCATTTTAATACATCTGCCATCATTGGATCTGATGTTACATCTTTAATTGATGTTCCTACAAGTTCTCCTTTTCTGTGACTTAATATAGTATAGCCATTGGCGTCAACGAGGAATGTCTGTGCATCTTCCATCTCTACATTAGAATTAACAATTATTCTTATTCTGTCTAATGTAACATCTGCAGCAAGTACTTTTATTTCTTCTTTGCCATCATCTATTATTCCTGTCGCACTTATTACACTTTGTCCATTACTATTAACATAAGCATCTCCATATTCAAGATTAATTCTTGTAAGACCTTCTTTATACCATTGTGAGTCTGTCACATTAGTCTCTGTCTTTGATGATTGTGTTGCTTTATAGAGATTACCTTTTTCATCTCCAATATATATTCCATTTACAAAATCTGAGTCTTTAGAATAGTATCCGTCTAGTATATTATTAATCTGCACATTAGTTAAATCTCCATTCTCTAATGCTGATTTTAATGCTTCTGCTGCTGATAATTTTTCATCCATCCATGCGACAATCTCTTTATTTTGTGATTTTATCGAAGATTCAAGTGTCTCTTTTGACATACTCTTTATTTCAGAGGATGATATTTTATACGAAACTGTCGTAAGAACTATTATCATAAGTGCTACAATAGGCAGTATGATTATTAATATTTTTGTTTTTAGACTTCCGTTTTTCTTCTTTTCCATCGCATACTCCTTCTAAATAGAACCGCTCTTTTATCTCTATAGATTTTGTCCTATTTCACAATTAATTATAATTATAATATCGGAAATTTAATTATATTCTTCACCAATAGTTTTTTTATTTTTTTGATAAAATTATTCTTGCCGTATTTATCGTTCCTTATATGACTGTCGAAGCTGTATGGACTATCGCTGATATCTTTAACGGACTTATGGCTCTGCCTAATCTTATAGCTCTTGTCACTCTTAGTGGTGTTGTTGTCAAAGAGACTAATGCTTACTTTGAACGTAAATCAAAAGAAAGTGTTGCGAAAGATTCAGGTAATATTGTTGAGAATGCACATATTGCTGATAAAGCTGAGTAAGTGATATGATTGTTCTTTTTTAGATAATACATATATTTCACGTAATATATGTATTAAATACAAATATAGTTTATATAAAAAAGCACGTCCATGTGAAAAGACGTGCTTTTTCTAGTATATGTTAGGTTATGTTGGTTGGCTTTTTAATGTTGTGGACTTATTATCTATATGCAATACTATTCCATCTAAGCTCGTTCTTCAAATCTCTGATATTAGTATCTTTGTCGATTATAACGCTCTCGATTCCCATTGCTGCTGCCCAGTCTGCCATCTGCTCTACTGTTAAGTCGTATGTGAACGCTGTATGATGTGCACCACCTGCAAGTATCCAGCTCTCAAGTCCTGTCTCAAAGCTTGGTTCAGGTGTCCAGAATGCTGTTCCTACCGGAAGTTTTGGCATTGGCTTTTCAACTTTTTTACAGTTAACTGCATTGATTAAAAGTCTGAATCTATCTCCAAGATCTATAAGTGATGTTGCTATACCAGATCCTTCTTTTGATGTGAATACAAGTCTTGCAGGATCTTCTCTGTTACCCATTGATAATGGACATACTTTAATTCCGATATCGCCGTCTGCGATTGATGGACATACTTCTAACATATGTGCCTGAAGTATTCCTTCTTTACCAGGAACTAAGTTGTATGTATAGTCTTCCATCATTGATGTTCCTTTTTTATCTTTTTTGCCGGCTGTCATAAGTTTCATAAGTCTTACCATTGCAGCTACTTTCCAGTCACCTTCTGCACCAAAACCATATCCTTTTTCCATAAGTCTTTGAATTGCAAGTCCTGGAAGCTGCTGTAATCCTCCAAGCATTCCAAAGTGTGTTACAACTGCCTGATAATTATTATCTACAAGGAACTTCTCTATTCCTATCTCCTGTCTTGCCTGAACTGCAACGTGTCTTCTGAATTCGTCAAGGTCACGTCCTTCATCTATTATCTTATATTTGCTATAGTATTCTTCTACAAGTGCTTCTACATCTCCGTCTGCAACAGCATTAACATATTCTACAAGATCATTAACACAGTAATGGTCTATCTCCCATCCAAACTTAATCTGTGCTTCTACTTTGTCGCCTTCTGTTACTGCAACATTGTTCATATTATCACCAAATCTACATACTCTTATATGTGATGATTCTATAATACCTATTGCTGTAATCATCCAGTCGGCAAGCTTGTTCATAACTGATTCACTTGTCCAGTGTCCTACTATTATCTTTCTCTCTATTCCCATTCTTGACACGATATGTCCATATTCTCTGTCACCATGTGCTGACTGGTTCTCATTCATAAAGTCCATATCTATTGTCTCGTATGGTATCTCTTTGTTGAACTGTGTATGTAAATGACATAATGGCTTCTTGTACTCTTTAAGGCCAAGTATCCACATCTTAGCTGGTGAGAATGTATGCATCCATGTTATAACACCTGCACACATAGGATCATTATTAGCATCATTCATAGTCTGTCTTATTGATGCCTGACTGATTAATGTTGGCTTAAGCACTACTTCGTATGGAAGTCTGCCTGATGCATTAAGTCCTTCTACTATCTTTGCTGAATGTTCTGCTACTTTTCTTAGACACTCGTCTCCGTAGAGATCCTGTGAGCCTGTACAAAACCAAAACTTGTAATTCTTTGTCTCCATTATTCTTCCTCCATTATTCCGACAGCACTCTCCCATATTGCTGCCTTTATTATACATTATATAGTTTTTGTTACCCATATCCTTATTATAAACTTGTACATACATCTTTACAAGTGTTTTTTGTAAAATATTTTATTTTTTTATATAGTCTTGTTGTATAAAAAATCCTCAGCCTTTAATATTGGCTGAGGATCTTATCTTTATACTGCCGCTACATTTTAAAACATATGCTCATTAATAAGTTTTACATGTGCTCTTTTTAAATCATCGACATATATTATTGCAAAATCTTCCGGTTCTCCAGGAACTCCCTTTTCCCACAGAACTGCACTTGCTCCCTTTGCAATCGCACGATATGTCTCCTTCATTCGCTGTGTACCTGACAGATTAAGTGGTATGTACAGATAATTGAATTTTACATCCTTAGCTTCTATTGCCACACCGCTTATCGTCTGGTTATCAAATGCTTCAACAAATTTCTTCGTATTCAAACATTTTGCGACATCAAACACTGTCATAGTCATCCCCTCCACTTAATTATTTATAATAAATTAATCCCTTGTGTTTAATTACCTATTAACAGTTTATCACAAATTCTTTACATTTCCACTGCGAAATTATTACAAATTTCTTAATTTTTTATTTCATTTCCTTTACTTTTTCTTAATGTAATGTTTTTGCCTATGCCTAAGTATCTATAATCGCTTTCCTGTCATGTTTTATCCAATTATGTCTTTTAATGCACTTACAAGCTCTTCCATCTCTTTATCAGTTCCTATCGTTATTCTAAGGAAGTTGTCGATTCGGGGCTGATTGAAATATCTTACAAATATATCTCTTGCTTTTAACTGTTCAAATATATCTTTTGCTGCTGCTTTGTCATGTTTTGCAAATACAAAATTGGCTTTTGATGGCAGGCATGTGAAGCCTAGTTCTTCTAACTCTTTTACTGTTTTTTCTCTTGTTGCAATTATCTTATTAACCTGTTTTGTAAAATATTCTTTGTCTTTTATTGATTCTGCACCTGCATATATGGCTGTCTGATTCATTGTATATGAATTAATTGAGTACTTTACATCGTTCATTGCTTTTATAAGTCTCTCATTGCCACTTATTGCATATCCTATTCTAAGTCCTGCAAGCGAACGTGACTTAGAGAATGTCTGAACTACAACAAGGTTGTCATATTCGTCTATAAGTGATAATGCTGATTCTCCACCAAAATCAATATATGCTTCGTCTACAATAACTATTACATCTCTATTATGTTCTATTATGTCACGAACTTCATCAAGTCCCATATATATGGCTGTCGGTGCATTAGGATTAGGGAATATTACTCCACCATTTTCTGGATAATAGTCTTCTTTTACTATCTTGAAGTTCTTATCAAGTGGCATTGTCGCATATGGTATTCTATATACATCTGCCCATACTTTATAGAATGAGTATGTAATGTCAGGGAAGAATACTGGCTTGTCTGAATTAAAAAATGTTAAAAATGCTACCGAAAGTACATCGTCTGAACCTACTCCCGTAAATACCTGTGATGTCTTTACTCCATAATAATTAGCTATTGTACTGTTAAGCACTTCTGATGTTGGATCTGGATAACGTCTTAACAAGTCTTCTTCTACAGCATCAAGTGCATCTCTTACTCCCGGTGCCGGTGGATATGGATTCTCATTAGTATTAAGTTTTATCATCTTACTTCTCTTTGGCTGTTCTCCCGGAACATAAGGCACAACCTGACGTAGATTATTTTCCCATGCTTTCATATTCTCAAACTTCCTTTCATACTTGTACTATATAATGCCAATGTCAAAAGTTGCAATTTTGATTCTTATACCTTTTTAGTCTGGCATTATCATATTATGGTTCTAAGTATATCACAAACTCTTTTACTGCACCACTTTAATTTACAATATTTAATGATAATTATCTTTCATATTTTTTACTTCATATTTTTTATAAAAAAATCTTCTGATTCAATCTGCGTCTTAACTTACAGATTGATTATCAGAAGATTATCAAAGATATGTTTTAAAAATTATTATTAATCTATTACAATGTTACTGAATTATACAGGTTATAGTATATTCCTCTATTCTCAAGAAGCTGTTCATGTGTACCACTTTCTGCAATTCCGTCTTCTGTGAGTACAACAATTCGCTCTGCATTACGGATTGTTGAGAGTCTATGTGCTATTACAAGTGTAGTTCTGTTCTTAGCTAACTTCTCAAGTGATTCCTGAACAACTCTCTCACTCTCGTTATCAAGTGCACTTGTTGCTTCATCAAATATGAGTATCGGTGGATTCTTAAGGAATACTCTTGCTATTGAGAGTCTTTGCTTTTGACCACCAGAGAGTTTGATTCCTCTCTGTCCGATATCTGTCTCATATCCATTAGGAAGACTCATTATGAATTCATGTGCATTAGCATTCTTGGCAGCTTCTATTACTTCTTCATAAGTCGCATCAGGTCTTCCATATCTGATATTCTCATATACATTACCTGCAAACAGATATACATCCTGTTGTACTATACCTATATTGTTACGAAGATCTTTTAATCTAATCTTCTTGATATCCATTCCATCTATCTTAATCGTTCCTTCATTAACATCATAGAATCGTGGAATAAGACTTAACATCGTTGATTTTCCTGCTCCTGACGAACCTACAAGTGCCACATATTCACCGGCTTTTACATCAAGATTGATATTAGAGAGTACTTCTGGCGTCTCATCTTCATATTTAAATGATACATTGTCAAATTCAATCTCTCCCTTAAATCCATCAACATTAATTGCATCTTCGCTGTCTTTTATATCAGGTTCAACTGTTATTATCTCATAGAATCTCTCATATCCTGAGATTCCATTCTGGAACTGTTCTGTAAAACTTATAAGTTTTTTAACAGGATCTGTGAAGTTATTAATATATAGAAGAAATGTAATAAGATCACTTACATTAGTCTTGCCTTGTGTTATGAATATAGTTCCTGCTACAATTACAATAATTGTTATAAGTGTTGTAAATGCACCAAGTCCTGCATTATATCCTCCCATATATTTATAACTGTTACTCTTACTTGCAAGGAAACCATCATTACCGATTTTGAACTTCTCCATCTCGATATTCTCATTGGCAAATGATTTGACTACTCTTATTCCTGATAAGTTATCTTCTATTCTTGCATTAATAGCTGCAATCTTGGCTCTGTTATTCTTGAATGCTCTCTTCATCTGTTTGTTAAAATAATAAGCATATATAAACATAACCGGTAATATCGCTGATGCTATAAGTGCAAGTCTAAGGTTAATCATCGCAAGAATTGTAAATGAACCTATGAATTTTATAATAGATATTACAATATCTTCCGGTCCATGATGGAATAATTCGCTTATATCAAATAGATCATTAGTTATTCTTGACATTAACTGTCCTACTTTTTCATTATCAAAGAACTTAAATGACAGTTTCTGATAATGTGCAAATATCTCTGCTCTCATATCATATTCCATCTTAGCACCCATTATATGACCATAATTGGCTATATAATAATTGCTATAACATTCAATAAGTACAAGTACTATCATAGCTGCAGCAAGCATAAGAATCTTCTTAAGTGCCACATCTGCATCCATATATATAACTGTTCCTGTTATGTATCTTGTAATCATTGGTATTACAAGCGTTATCGCTGCACCAAGAATTGCAAAAAACATATCTTTTAAAAACAGACCTTTATATGGTTTATAATATGAAAAAAATTTTTCCCATTTTTGTTTATCCATTTTCATTTTCTCCTTATTATCCAAAGTAAAATCCATTAGCAGGATTAAGCGTAAGTTCTCTGAATATCTGATTGACTGCCGCTTCATAATCGCCTCTTGTATTAGCTTTTCTTATCTTCTTAAGATACTTGTCTGCGTCTTCAAACATAGCTCCCATATAGAACCACATCTCTTTCATCTTAAAGACTACGCTTCTCTGATCCTGTAATAGTTCATAATAATCTCCAAATACTCTGTCATGGAATGACCTTAATGTATCTTTATCAAGTGTATAATCACATGTCTTTATATCATTAATAAGTGTGGGATTGCCTATTATTCCACGTCCAATCATCACTCTGTCAAGTTCTTTATAATCACTTACAAGCTTGTCATAATCATCTTTTTTAAAAATATTACCATTATAACATACTCTGTTAGTACTAAGTTTCATCGCATCTGCAAATACAGCCATATTTGGTGTATTCTTATAGTAATCTTTTTGAACTCTCGGATGTATTATTAATTCTTCCATTGGATACTTGTTAAATATATTAATAAGTTCATAGAATTCATCCGGTGAATCTTTGCCAAGTCTTGTCTTTAGAGATATCTTAATATCACATCTGTCAAATATCTCTGCAAGAAATTCATCTAACATCTCTCTTTTTGCAAGAAAACCAGAACCCCTGAATTTGGATACAACTGTTCCTGACGGACATCCAAGATTAAGATTTACTTCCTTGTAGCCAAACTGTTTTAGCTTATCCACTGTTGTTATAAAGTCTGTGGCATTATTGGTTAATATCTGTGGAACAACTTCAATTCCTTCATTATTCTCTGGAAGTACATCTCTAAGTTCTCTTGATTTTAACCCTTTGTGACTTGTCGCTGCTATGAACGGAGTAAAGTATTTGTCTATATCTCCAAAGAAATCTCTATACGCATTCCTGTATATATACCCAGTTATCCCTTCCATCGGTGCAAGGTAAAATTGCATATTTTAATCCTCTCTTTCGTATTTTTAACTATATTTACAAAAGTAAAATTTTACACAATTCCAACTGCTTTCTTAGCAAGTCTGTCTGCTTCTTCATTACCTTCAACGCCTGAATGTCCTTTTACTTTTACAAAGTGAATAGTTATCTTATCTTTGACTGACTGAATATAATTGTAATAGTCTATTGTTCCTTTTTTATTGCGTTTCCATGAGCCTGTTGCCCACTGTTCTATTCCCATATAGTCATAATATATCGCTATCTCTGTAAGGTTAAGTTCTATCGCTCTCTTAATAGCTGCCATACTTCCAAGTACTTCACCTGCAACATTACGCATTGATGCCATCTCGGCATCATTACCTGAACCTTGCAGTACTTCCTTAATTCCATCATGCATTAAGAATCCACCATATCCATAAGTTCCTGTTGACTGATTGAATGAACCATCTACAAAAGCATATATATTAAGTGGCTCTTTAGCAACATTTTTCTCTATATTTGTCTTTACAGCTTCATTATTAAGGTATTCTAATGCTTCTTCTCTTGTCTTAAAGCTCTTATATTCCGCCGCCGAGTATCCTTGAACCTGACTCTTACATTCGTCCCATGTCATGAATATCCCTGTCTTTTTACCTTTTCTGACTGCGTAAAATTTGGAAGCCATCTGTATCACTCTCCATTTCATTGATGTTATTTTGTTCTCTATAATAGCACATTATGTGGAAGTGGTCAAAAGGCTATTAATCTAGGATTGTAATACCATATCAGATAATTAAAATATGATTTTTTGCGAAATAAACCACAGTATTAATATATGTAGAATATAGAATATGTAGAAAAAGTATTTAATATTATATCCTTTTTTACCATTATAACTTAATATCATAGGAAGTGCTCCAATCATCATAAAATAATAATTTTCACTAAATAAATCTCCTCCTATATTCATTGGCGATATTCCTATTACTGTCTCTAATATATATTGTAGACATTCTGTTAATCCATATCCTATATAAGGTATTATTTTACGTATTTTTATCAATATTGTAATTATTATATCTGATGCAAAACATACTTCATATATAGACACATATATTATATAATATATTGCTGTCAATCTCTTATTATTATATGAATAGTATAATATAATTCCAAGAACCACCCATATAATACCACCTTCAAGTGTCATTACACTGCCTAATATAGCTGGTAAAAGATAGAAACAGAACGTTTCACTTGCAGCACTTGATGTTGCCGCACATATTGCACATATTATATATGATACAATTTGATATATCGTATATATTGTTACATATTTTTTATATTCTGTATTATTTTCTTTTTTTAATTGTAGAATACTTATTATACATGCCATGGCAAATAGTGTTCGCAAAAAATTTAATTCTACTTGCGTTATCATCTGTACAACAGCCATTCCAACACTCGCAATATATAACCTTTTTAAATATTTTATTCTTGATGAAGTGTTAAATATTGCATTTACAACACAAAAAACAAAAATCGGTGCTGCAATTCGCCCAATATAATGGAATAATAATGCGCATGAAATATTCGGGAAAAAGTATGCTATATGATCTAAAATCATGGCTATTAGCCCGATTATTTTCAGTTGAGAAATATTCATCAGTAAACTCCTTGTTTTTTTATTTGTTTTTTGATACTAGCATCATATCACATTGAATTCAGAAAGGAAATGATGCTTTATACAAAAACAAAAAAATTTATTCTAACTACAGCTTTAACAACTCTTTTAGCCTTAACATTTTCAGCATCAATTAATGTTCAGGCTGCTAACTTTGAAGAAAACACCACTGTCTTTTCAGATAGCCGTTTCTCATCTATAAACATATTTTCTTCAAATATAGGTGTATCAAATACATCTCCCGAAAACTTTGTAGTTCCATTTAGTGTATCAAGACCTACTACTGTATGGAATATCAATATAAATGGACAATATAATTTTGCTGGTTCTTCTAATTCTCAAACGCTTTATACAAACTATAAATTTACTGGCAAAAATGAATATACTGTTTATGTTGAGAATACAGGCAAAACTCCTATTACAGTAAAAGCTAAACGTTTAACCAAAACTTATGCTACAACAAAAATCAGTGCTGGTAAAACTGCTACTTTTCAATTTTCTAATATAAAAAGTAACACTGAATTTTATATTGTATTTGAAGGAGATTCTTATTCATTTACCGGTTACATAAAATAGTATGAAAAAAAGTGCAAGCCAAATGGCTGCACTTTTTTTCATATTCTACATATATCAATTTCTAATTACATACCGCTATGTATAATCTTCTTCTCAAGTTTATCACCTTTAAGTGTATATTCAGTTGCAGTATATACTCCATCTCTATATGCATATGTCTCATTATCGTCTTCATAATGTACATATCTTCCTTCACCAGGATATGTAAGTATCTTAATCTTATCTGGTGTAATATCTTCTGTTGAATTAATCTCACCGTCTGCTACCGGAATTATTGCTCCTGCTTTTATATATAATGGTACTTTATCAAGTGGTGCATCTGCAAGTATGTATCTTCCACCTTCATATTGCTCACCTGTATAATAGTCATACCATATTCCTTCTGGAAGATATACTTCTCTTGCCATCTTGCCTGCTGCCACAACAGGTGCGACTATTATATTACTACCAAGCATATATTCATCTGATATATTACGCACATTTTTATCCTGTGGATATTCATATACAAGTGGTCTTACTATCGGTTCTCCACTTTTCTCACATTCTCTTGCAAGATCATATATGTATGGTATGAATCTATATCTTAACTTAATAGTTTTTCTAATGGCATCCGTAGTCTCTTTATCGAATCTAAAAGGTTCCTGATGGCGTGTTCCCATAGCTGAATGATTTCTAAAAAATGGTGCAAATACTGCTGCTTCATAGAATCTTACAAGAAGTTCCGGTGTCGTATCACTTCCAAAACCACCTATATCACTTCCACACATTGCCATTCCACTTATTGACAGATTGCATATCTGTTCAAGTGAAAGACTTATATGTGACCATATACTATGATTATCGCCTGTCCATCCACCACAATATTTCTGGCTTCCTGCGTATGCAGCTCTTGTAAGAACAAAAGGTCGTCTGTTATTATCATGTCTTGCAAGACCTTCGTATGTAGCTTTTGCCATAAGATGTCCATATACATTGTGAATCTTTGCATGAGTTCCCTTATCAAACTTTACATCATCTGGAAGTGGTCCGTTAAAACTTGCTGGTTCGTTCATATCATTCCATACACCACGAATTCCATTATCGAGAAGAACCTGCATCTTCTCACCCCACCATTTTCTCACTTCTTCCTTAGTAAAATCAGGAAATACTGCTGTTCCCGGCCATACTGCGTTCTCATATACGCTTCCATCTGCGTCATGTGCGAATGCATCCATCTTCATACCTTCGTTATACATATAATAGTTCTCATCTTTTTTTACACCCGGATCTATTATGGATATAAGCTTTATGCCCTGTAATGCAAGTTTATCTGACAATTTCTTAACATTAGGGAACTTCTTATCATCGAATGTAAATACTCTATAACCATTCATATAATCTATATCCATGTGGATTACATCCAGTGGTATATCATTGGCTCTGAATTCATCAGCAAGGCTGCTTACTTCGTCCTGTGTAAAATATCCCCATCTGCTCTGATGATTTCCATATATCCATCTCTGATAGAGTGGTGTTGTTCCTGTAAACTGTGTATATGACTTAACAACTGCTGCCATATCATCTCCCGGAATAAAGTAGTAATCAAGTTCTCCTTTTTCATGCTCTATATAATAATATTTCTCATTCTCATATCCAAAATCAAATGTTGTCTTGTATGTATTATCTGCAAATATTCCATAACAATAATCATCACCAAGTACCATAAAAAATGGAATTGATTTATATAATGATTTGAAGCTGTCAACATGTGGTGCCGGATCATCTGTATTCCAGTTAATATATGAATATCCTCGCTTGTTAAGTGTTCCCGGCTTATCGCCAAGTCCATATATTGCATCTTCTTTTTGAAGTTTTTTGATTATTGTAACTTTCTCATCATTATCATCTGTTTCTTTACCAACTGTATGTCCTTCAAGTTCAACTATCGCAAGGTCTTCGTATGGATTCTTAGCTTCCTTTATACGCTTGCCTTCATAATCTGACATAAGAAGTCTTCCCTTATAGAATACATCTGTTAACATATTATCCTTTATATTAATTACGATATTGCCACTTGTCAGAGTATATCTGATATCATTATCTTCACTATTCTCAGTTACTGTAACATTCTTAACTGGCTTTGCAGTCATATTCTCAATCGCAAAACTCTCTATACTCTTATTCTCTGATATACGGACTGCGTCATTGTCATATACTGTTATATACAGACTTCCTGTCTCATAGACTAATTCCGTAACACTTCCATCTCTAACTTCTCTTAATAGATTCATAATTATAACCTCCTTGATATCCTGATAATTAATTGTAAACTCATAATTATTAATACATACAACCTTTATTCATATTATAATACTTGCTACGAATTTCATATAGCAGTATAATATTTAAAAATAGGACAATATTCACTTTTTTATATTGTTAGAAAATGCTATTTTGTAATCACATATTTAATCATACTAATTGTTACATGCTAAAAAAGGAGGATTTTTATGCAGTATATTAATTATAGAGAACATGCCAGTCATGGTAATGATTCATTTCCTGTCGCATTTTATTATTTTAAGAAGAATCCTGTAACCTCAAGTTTTCCATATCATTGGCATCCTGAATGGGAGATTATTCATGTTATATCAGGTACTCTCACTCTCACATCATGTGGTCAGACTATGTCTATTACAAGTGGCAATTATTATCTTGTAAGTTCAGGTGATCTGCACAGTGGTGAATGGACTAACTGTGAATATGAGAGCATTGTGTTTGATTTTAATACTATTATAGGTTCTCTTTCTCTCTCTGATTCTTTTGACAGACTTCATCTTAAGAATAATATTAATGAATTAATCTCAGCTGTTAGAATATGCGAGAAACTATTTGAGCTAATTCATTCCTGCCATAGCTATATTAGTTCAGGCACTATTGATAAATATAATATTAATGCTAATGATATTCATAATAGTATTAATACTGATTCTATTCATAATAATATTATCGATAATAGCAATGTTAATACTAAAGAGATTCATATCGATGACAGCGATATTGATTTTGATAATATGAATAAATTCATTTTTGTAAGTCATCTATTTGCTTTCTTTGGTGAACTTGATGCACATAACTTCTATCAGAATCCGTCTGAAGATTCTATGCATTATCTAAGATTATCAGACAGCATAAAACCGGCACTTTCTTATATCGAGAATCATTACAGTGAGAATATATCATTAGATGATCTCGCAAGAACTGCCGGATTTAACAAAAGATATTTTTGTAAAATATTCAAATCTCTTACTACCAAGACACCGATAGAGTACCTTAATCTCTACCGAATCAATATTGCTAAAAAGATGCTTCTTGACAATTCCACAATATCTGTAAGTGAAGTTGCTTATGCTTGTGGCTATAATGATTCAGCTTACTTTATTCGTATTTTTAAAAAAACTCTTAATACAACACCTGCTAAATTTCAGTCTCTAATGTGAACTACCACCATCTAAAGCCAGAGTGTAAAAAGCACCATCTAAAGCCAGAGCGTAAAAAACACCTTCTAAAGCCAGAGCGTAAAAAACACCTTCTAAAGATAGTGGAGGTACGCTCTAGCATATAAAAAATCGTAACTTAAAAATCGTATGTTAATAAGAAAAAGGTGCTTTGCCTCAACGTTTTTTCAATCGTTAAAGCGACAGCACCTTTTTATATTGTTGATAATTTTTATATTGTTTGTACTTTTTATATTTTTACATTACTATGCCATCTTGTTTGCTTTTTTATATTTATAAAGCATCTCTGCATGATTCTGTTCTTCTATCTGGATATCTGCAAGTACTTTACGGACTGCAGGTTCACCAAATACAAACACATCTGAGTTGTATTCTCCTGATACAAGTTTCTCAGTTCCAATACAGTCTGTTGCGAGGAAACAGTCATTTTTCTTATCTTCACTATCTGTTACGTCTGCATAGTTTCCTTTTGGACTATATTCTTTGCCTTTAGAATCATTACAGTCACAACATGGTGTATCTCCGTTCAATACTTTAGTAAGCGTCTCTAAATGTTTTCTCTCCTGCTCTTCAATATTCTTAAAGATTTCTTTTAATTCTTCATCTTTTGCTTCTTCTTTGTATCGTGAATATTTCTCAATACATGCTTTCTCCTGTGTCTGTAGATCTTTGATTATTGTTGTCTCTTTTTCTGTTAATATCATATACTCTACCGCCTTTCTTATTTTAACAGTAGTAGTATGTGATATTTTTTCTATTTTATTCAGATATTTTACTTATCCAATTATATAATATATTTTATATTAAACGATTAAGTGTTATATCATAACTTAATTTTACTTCTAGAGTACAACCAGATTCTTACATTTCAAATTTTAATTTTTACTAGTATTCAATTTTTACTAGTATTCAATTTTTACTAGTATTTAATTTTTATTAGTATTTAATTTCTATTAGTATTTAATTTCTATATTGTAATTTAGATCTCTACATTTTTAACATCATGGAAGTAGTTCATTATAAGTTCAACCATCTCTACATTTATCTCTTTTAAGACTTTGCAATCCTTATAATCCGGATATCCTCCGGCACCTGTCTGCCTATAGTTATTAATACAGATTGTATATGTCTTATCTGCTTTGACAGGCTCTCCATCTATCTCCATCTTAGTAATTCTGTCACCTATCTGTCTGTATGGATCTATACTATAATCCATTCCATAGTAGTAATCATAATTATAGTGTTCTATTTTCGGAATTAGGAAACTGTCCGCCACCGTTACTTTTCCATCTCGTATCTGAAAATATTCGGCACTTCTCTCACATACATTCTTAAGTTTACGTCCTGTTATCTCAAGTACAACAAGTGTATTAGGATATGGATATGTAGCTATTACATCTCTTGTGCTTACTTTTTTATGAAATCCTGCTATCTCATTAGCAAGTCCTACTGCTGACAATTGTGCTCCCGAAGCATGAATCTGTACTCTGTTAAGAAACTGTGCTATTCCACTTCCATTAAGTGCCATAACTACTTTATCTTCCGGAAGAAGATCTCTGTTGATATAACCTATTGGTCTGTTTAACCATTCCTGAACTTTGCTTTCGAATTCACCAAACATCTTAGTTAATCTGTCATCTGCTTTCGCATCTGCCGCACATCTTATAGATGTTATCTTAATATCATCTCTATCATATACTTTTATCTCTATCTTATGAAATTCTTTAGCATATTCCATAGGCTGTACCACATAAGTTCCTGATATATATCTTCCATCTACTGACATATGCTGATGTCCTGTAAGTAAAAGATCATAATCAAGTTCTGTACATATCTTATATCCAACATTCTCTGTTGTATCTGAAAGCCTCTTTCCGGTATCTAAATCGCTTTCAAATCCACCATGATATATACATATATTAACATCTGTCTTACCTCTTAGTTCTTCAAGAGCATTCTTAGCAGCTTCAAATGGATCTGTTATTATTATGTCTTGTATGTTTTCTTTTTTTTCCCATACATTAACATAATCTGTAACTATTCCTACTATTCCTACTCTAAGTCCATTAGGCATTGTCCTAATGATATGCGGGAAGAGAATACTACCTTCCCTGTCAGTAACATTCTCACACAGACATCTTCCACTATGACCTGATATATATTCTCTCATATATCCTGTACCATAATTAAAATCATGATTGCCAAGTGTATAGTAATCATAACCGGCTTCACTCATTATCTTTGCTATCTCTGCACATGATGATCTCTCCTGCTCGCAATAAAAATTAAATGCTGAACCTTGAAGTATATCACCACCATCTATTGTAAGTGTATCTTCATCATGTATAAACTGCGAATAGCACTTAAAAAGACCTATATTCTTCTCTTCCATATCTCCGTATGTTGTCGGATAAAAATATCCATGAACATCAGAAGTATAATTAATATTTATTTTTCTCATATCTTCACCTAACCACGTACAAGCTTATATCTTATCTTAGTCGATGCTACTTCTATTAAGAGAATGAGCACGATAAGTCCTGTTAGTATCGCTCCTACCTGATTCCATTTGTATGCATTCATGGCAAATATAAGTGGTGAACCGATACCACCTGCACCTACAAGTCCAAGTACTGTTGCATCTCTAAGATTCATGTCAAAACGATATATTATTGTAGACATAAAGTCTGCATATAGCTGTGGAAGTATTCCATGTCTTATCTTCTGAAATGTTGTACATCCTGCTGCATCCATTGATTCTAAGATCTTCTTATCAAGATTCTCTATACTCTCAATGAACATCTTACTTACCATACCAATTGAACAAAGTGACATTGTCAAAAGTCCTGCAAATGGTCCAGGTCCTACAACTCGTATAAATATAAGTCCATAGATGATTGCAGGAATTGTACGGATTGCCATTATAAAGAAACGGAATATAAGTGCAACCGGTCTTGGAACTATGTTAACTGATGCAAGGAATGAAAGTGGTACTGATAATACAGCTCCGACTATTGTTCCAAGAAAAGCTATACATACTGTTTCAAGTAATAGATATGCAACACCTGATGTTGTCATATTAAATAAAAGTCCTGTATCGGGATGGAATATACCATACATAATATTACCTACTATACTCATACCACTTCCACCTGATACATTTGCCTTAATTCCTGAACCTGACCATGCTATCAAAAATACTATTATTAAAGCTATAATTAGCTGTATATACCATCTTTTTGGCTCTTTTTCATACATCTCGCTAATCTTCTTATTCATATTAAGGCTCCTCCTAAGTTAATTTCTTTCTCATATAATGAGTCAGAGCTTCTATAATCAATACTGTTCCAAATAATACTATAAGTATTGTTCCTACACTGTCATATTCTCTCCAGCCAATCTTCTCATTAAGAATAATTCCAAGTCCGCCGGCACCTACATATCCAAGGATTGCTGCATATCTTACATTACCTTCAAAGCAGAATAGACATACCGAGAGATATGATGGAAGAACCTGTGGCATAATTGCTGTTGTAAATGCTTTTGTCTTATTAGAACCCATAGCTTCCATAGCTTCAAATGCTCCCATGTCTGCTGTCTCAATAAGTTCATATAACTGTTTTCCAACGTATGCGAATGTGAATACTGTTATCGCAAATGTACCTGCCATTGTTCCAAGTCCCCATATATATGTTCCGATAAGTGCGGCAACAAGTGTTGGTATTGTTCTTACTATACTTAAGAATACTTTTATCACTGCAAGTATTACTCTGTTATGAATTACATTATTAGATGCAAGTATTGCAAATGGAATTGCAAGTATACTTCCAAGAAATGATCCGATAAGTGACATCTTAATTGTCGCTACAAGTGGATCCCATACACTGTTAATGTATCCAAAGTTTGGTGGACAAAACATCTGTCCAAGAATTACGAAGAACTGATCCATGCCATCTACAAGTGTTGCAAAACTAAATCCTGTTATATTAACAGATATAATTGTTGCAATTATTATAAGTGCAATTATCAGTGGTGTTCTTGTAATCTTTTCTTCAACAACTTTACCATTAGAGAGTGTAATCTTTTTTGGTTTGAAAATTTTATCATAGATTCCCATTAGATTTCCTCCTATTCAGTTGGTAATTTACCTGCATATATTGTATTAAGAACTTCTGGTGTAACATCTTTTGATGGTCCATCATATACAATCTTACCTGCTCTTATACCAATAATTCTGTCTGTATATTCAAGTGCAAGTTCTACATGATGTATATTGATTAATATTGATATATTCATGTCTTTATTGATCTTTTTAAAATCATTCATTACCTGCTTAGCTGTTACAGGATCAAGTGCTGCAACCGGTTCATCAGCAAGAATAATCTCAGGATTTTGTGCAAGTGTTCTTGCAAGTGCAACTCTTTGCTGTTGTCCACCTGATAGCTGATCTGCTCTTATATATGCTTTATCAAGAATTCCTACTTTATCAAGACATTCAAGTGCTTCTAATTTATCTTCTTTTCTAAATATTCCAAATAATACTCTTAAAAATGACATCTCTGGTACTTTTGCCATTAATACATTACGGATTACTGTTGTTCTGTTTACGAGATTAAATGACTGAAATATCATTCCTATTTTTCTACGAAAATGTCTAAGTTCTGCACCTTTTAGATTTTTTACTTCCTGATTATTAACTATAAGTTCTCCATCTGTGATATCATGCATTCTGTTGATTGTTCTAAGAAGTGTTGATTTACCTGCTCCTGACAGACCGATAATACCTACGAATTCGCCCTGTTCAATGGTTAAGTTTACATTATCCAGACCAACTGTGCCATTTGGATATACTTTTGATACATTTTTAAACTCAATCATGTTTTACTCCTTTTGTTAGAAATATTTACCTTAACAGTAATTTTGGGAACTGTCAAATATAACAATCCCCAAAATTAGTTAAAAAATATTATTCAAGTGTGTCTGTTACGATTATTTTGATAACTCTTTAATTAATTTCTGAGCATCTCTTTCTTTATCATAATCTGAAGACTGTGCTTCCTGGTATCCCTTGTGGCTGTAAATTGAGATTACTTCTTTGCCTTCATCAGTATTACCAATGTTAATTAAAGCTTTCTGAATAGCTGCTTTTAAGTCATCATTCATATTCTTTGAATTCTTACTTACGCATACTGTATCATTGTAGATTGGATCTGTAACACCAATTACATTAGTGTCTTCCCAGATTGAATTCTTAGCACCAAATTCTGATTCCCATTTATCTTCATAGTCACGTCTTACGTCTGCATAAGCTAAGATACAGTCAACCTGTCCTGATGCAAGTCTTGCAAGTGCACTTGCGTATGAATCTGACTGTACTGCACTTGATAGATCTGTAAGACCTTTACCATATTTGTCTTGTAACCATAATGATGGATATACATAACCTGCTGGTGATGATGATGACATTACGCCCCAGTTAGCACTGTCTAATTCATCCCATGTAAGTTCTTTACCTGAATTAACGATTTCTGCTAATTCCTGACCTTTTTCTGATGGTCCTGCTATAATTAATGCTCTATATGATACAGCCATCTTATCTGTCTGTTCAGTTGGTTTGCCATCATTCCAATCTGCTGCATTATCAGAGTCTTTATTTAATCCATTTCTCTGTGCTGTAAGTATTACATCTGCACCGTCATCATAAAGTACATATGTACTTCCTGGAATAAATCCTACATCTGCAGTACCGGCTGCTAAAGCTTCTCCTACTGCTTCAAATGTTGTACCAACTGTTATCTTTACATTGCCTACTTCATATCCCTGTTCTGTAAGTTCTGTCTTAAGCATGTCTCCTAATGGTTCTGTTGCTGTTATGATCTCGTCTGGATCTCTTGATGGAACAAAGTATACATTTAATGTATCTACTTTCTTATCGTTGCTTTGGTCAGCTGACTTACTCTGTCCACATCCTACAAATGTTGTTACACACATTGTTGCTGCTAATAATGTAGCAAATAATTTTTTCATTTTTGATTTCTCCTATCTTCTTTGCTCAATATGGCATTAAAATATGTTTATATTGCCATACCACACTTTATCAGGCACTGTCGCCAAGTTGCAATTTGGTTGAAAGGAACACCTTCATACTGTCTTCTCTCTTCTCCTTAATCTGTTCAATCAACATATTAACTGATGTTGTCCAGACTACTCTTGGGAGCATGTCGAGTCTTGTATATGTAGGATATTTAGTCTTAACTGTATCAATGTCTTTATATATGACTACAGCTACATCTTTTGGTATTCTTAAGCGATGTTCTTTTATAACTTCAAGTGCGCCTTCCGCAATCTCATCGCTTCCAAGTATGAGTACTTCTGGAATATCTCCGGATTCAATTATCTTAAGTGCCATCTCTCTGCCACTCTCACTACTCATCTCACCTATATAAAAATACTTGTCACAATACATATCTCTCTTTGTAAGTACCTCTTTAAGGCTTGTAAGTCGTGTTGTTCCTATCGTTACTCCATCAGCATTATATATACCTCCAAGATATCCTATACTTCTGTAATCTTTATAGTCTACGAGGTAGTCTATCATACTATTTATGCCATTGTCATAGTCCATAACTATTGTATCAAATTCATAACTGTCCTGACGGGAATTAATAAATACTATATGATTACTTTGCATTCTAAGAGTCTTAATCTCTTCATCGGTAAAATTGCCGAATGCAATTATTCCATCAAGCTGTTCTCTCTTCTCATCTCTTGACATTCTTACAAATCTGACTTGTTCCTGCACAGACATCATCATCACAATATTGTCAAGCTGTGCAATATCTATGTTATGTCTGTCCTTTCTCACTATATGCCAGTCTGCAACGCCTATTATAAGTTCTTCACTCTGTGAGGCATGACGCATTTTAGGTGGAATATACTTAAGCTCCTTCGCAGTTAATAGTATCTGCTCCCTAACCTGTGAACTTACGCTTAATGTCTCATCCCTGTTAAGTACTCTTGATACTGTTGATATTGAGACATTAACCTTTTTAGCTATATCTTTTATAGTTGCCATATACACACACCTTTCGATTTTTTATTATATTTCATAAGAGACAATTTTTCAATAACATTCGTAAAATTTTACTAAATTTTTACTTCACTTTTACTCAAGCTATACCGATAACTATTTACTCTTACTTAACATTTTTACTTTTACAGTAAATGTTACCACATTATATCTCTTTTTGTAAGGTGTTGTACTATATTTACTATCGGTATTCACAAGTTGTGTCATCAAAGAATAGGACATCTTTTATATTTTTTTAATTCATAAATTTTTACATATTATATTTTTCTACTGCTATCCTTAGCTTCTTAATAAGGAGTTCTATTGCCACTGCATCTGCGTGTTTTGTTCTTGCTGCACATGCGTCTCTAAGTGTTTCCTCTAATTTTGGTGAATCTTCTGTTGGTTGTCTTCGTTCAAAATAGTTCTCTATCTGGTCTTTACATTCAGCCATAGTCAGGTTTAATTTTTTAGTAAATTTTTCGTGAACACTAGTATATTTAATGTTTAAATCTGTTGCCACTTTGTGAATTCCAGCTGTTACACATCTTCTAATTCCTACGATTTTATCATTCTGATTAGATGTAGTTGTATTATTTAGACCATCTTCCATGTCAATACTTGACATTTCCTGTATGTTATTACTTGTATTATGCGTTACAATGTTATTTTTTCTTGATGACTTTGGATTAGCACTTACATATTCTGCTACATATTCAAGTACTGCTACTATCTGTTTAATTGAACTGCTGCAACCTGAAGTATCAATCTCTTGTTCTGTATTGTCTGATTTACGGACAGTTTCTACACTTCCATCATCATATACATACATCTCATACGTTGCTATTAATCTTCTCATATTAGTTCCTCACTTTCTTTTCTCATTCATAGAGAATTACATTAAACTTCACATGAATTATATGAAGGGTATAAAAAATTACATATAATAGTTGTTCGGGTTAGTATACTTGCTATGGAATTAAGTTAAATTATTAAAGCCATCTTTTGATGGCTCTAATAATTTAACTCGGTATATATTATTCATTTTATAGTTGCATATAATCTTATGCATTATTTTTGATGACTTATAATCCATTGCAATATATCCTCCGCACCTATTTTGCCAGATGCCAAATCAAGGATGGTGTCACTCAGTTCTTTCTGTGTATATGAAAGTTCATAACCATTTAATGCTAAGAACACTAACATTACATGTGTGCCTAATCTTTTGTTTCCATCTACCATAGGATGATTCTTTACAATCCCAAAGCAAATCTGTGCTGCTTTTGCCTGTATGCTTGGATACAATTCTTCGTCTCCAAATGACTAAAATGGATTAGCCAATGCTGAATCTAACATACCATCATCACGAATGCCATTACTACCGCCCGTAGCTTCAATCAGTCGCTGATGAAGTAAAATAACCTGCTCTTTGCTCAATCTTATCATTTGGCAAGTACCTCATAAGCCTCCATATTCTGTTTGATAAGACGCTCTGATACAGCAAACACATCCTCTGTAGATGCTATTTTTTCCTGCTCAGCTTTGCTAAAGTCAATTACAAGATATCTTGGCACATTATTTTTAAGAATAACCGCTGTGCCATGTTCGTCAACAACTCTGGCAACTTTTGAAAAATTCTGATTAGCTTCTGTTATAGAAATCATTGTATTTGTATCAATTGTCATAATATGCACCCCACTTTCATTTATATTATACGCATATTATAGGATAAATACAACCTATTTTCATAGCTAAACTATATGTTAAAAAAAGAAAACGGTCTTTTGACTATGTCAAAGACCGTTTTCTTTACAATTTTATTCAATTCATATATCTGGATACTTTTTTCGAAAGTCCATTAAAATTATTTTTATGCTTCCTCATTCATATTAGCAAGCTTAGCTGCCTGGTCGGCTGCTATTAAGCTATCAATTACTTCATCAAGATCTCCGCCTAATATATCATCAAGTCTATGAAGTGTAAGCTTGATTCTATGATCTGTAACTCGTCCCTGTGGGAAGTTATATGTTCTAATCTTCTCTGAACGATCACCTGTACCAACCTGGCTTCTTCTTGCAGCTGCTTCTTCACTCTGTTTTTTCTCAAGTTCAAGTTCATATAATTTGGCACGTAATACTTTTAAGGCTTTCTCTTTATTCTTAATCTGAGACTTCTCATCCTGACATGAGATAACAATACCTGTTGGAATATGTGTAAGACGTACAGCTGAGTCAGTTGTATTAACGCACTGTCCACCATTACCTGATGCTCTAAATACATCAATCTTACAATCATTCATATCAAGTTCTACGTCAACTTCTTCTGCTTCCGGCATAATCGCAACAGTAATTGTTGATGTATGAATACGTCCCTGTGATTCTGTCTCCGGAACTCGCTGAACTCTATGAACACCACTTTCGTATTTTAACTTAGAATACGCACCCTGACCAGAGATCATGAATACAACTTCCTTAAATCCACCAATTCCATTCTCATTAACACTTATAAGTTCACTCTTCCAACGGTTTCTCTCTGCATATTTTACATACATTCTATATATCTCATATGCAAATAATGCTGCTTCATCACCGCCTGCACCGGCTCTTATCTCTACGATTACGTTCTTATCATCGTTAGGATCTTTTGGAAGAAGAAGAATCTTAAGTTCCTGTTCAAGTTCTTCAATTCTTGCTTTTGAAGAATTAAGTTCTTCTTTGGCAAGTTCTCTCATCTCTTCATCTGACTCTTCTTCAAGCATTGCAAGACTGTCTTCAACTGCCTGTTTACATTCTTTATACTCTTTATATGCTGTAACAATAGGAAGAAGATCATTTTGTTCTTTCATTAATTTACGAAAACGAGTCTGATCTTCAACTACAGCCGGATTACTTAATTCAGCTGTGATATCTTCATATCTGATTAGCAAATCTTCTAATTTATCGTACATATTTCATTTCCTTTCTAACTAACATCTCACTCGCACATTATAATCTACCTTTAACTATGCGGTCAAGACCTGCAAGATCTTTAATCACTTCTATTTCTTTATAATCATTCTGTCTCATGATCTGTACAACATCCGCTGCCTGATCACATCCTATCTCATATAGAAGAATTCCTCCACTCTTAAGATATGACTTCGCTTTTTTTGTTATCTCTTTGTAAAAATAAAGACCATCTTCATGTCCACATAATGCCATATATGGTTCTCTGTCTTTTACTTCACTATCAAGTTCTGCAATAACTTCCGGTCTTATGTAAGGTGGATTAGATACAATCACATTATATTGTTCCCTGACATTATCAAACAGATCACTCTTAATAATATCTACATTATCTATATCATTATACACAACATTATCTTTAGCTACTCTTACAGCACCATCTGACAAATCTGCACCTGTGCCATGACTAATGTTACTATTCTTTGCAATAGCACATATTATGCAACCGGAGCCTGTACACATATCAAGTACTCTATCGCCATCTTTTATATAATGAAGTGCCTGTTCAACAAGTATCTCTGTATCAAATCTTGGAATAAGTACATTCTCATTAACTTTTATATCTATTCCATAGAATTCCTGATGTCCTGTTATATATTGTAATGGTTCATGTTCTGCACGTCTTGCTATAACTTCATTATATTGTTCTTCAAGCATGCTGTCACATTCTTCCATAGATTCCATAAGATACTTAGTTCTTGACATTTTAGACACTTCTGACAGAAGTATCCACGCATCTGTCTTAGGATCTGCAATATCAGCTTTCTTAAGCACTTCTTCGCCATGCATAAGTATATCTCTGTATCTACTCATGTTTCACATCCTCTATATTGATTCCATTATCATTAAGATAAGCTTTCCAGTCAAATACCTTTTCAACTGCTTTTATCGCAACTTCTATCATATCATCTGTAGGTTCGCTTGTTGTAAGCATCTGAAGCCACATTCCCGGTCTGCTTAATATATCAACAATTCTTGATTCACTTTTTCCGGCAAGCCTTATGAATTCATATGACACTCCGGCAATTACAGGAACTAATAGAACTCTCACAATAACTCTTAATGCCGGTGAATCAACTCTTATAAAAATAAAGAATATAATACTTATTATCATTACAACCAAAAGAAAACTTGTTCCACATCTCTTATGATGCTTTGATGACTTTCTTACATTCTCTACATTAAGCTCCATTCCATGCTCAATGCAATTAATACATTTATGCTCTGCACCATGATACATAAATACTCTTTTTATATCATTCATTCTTGAAATTAGGAATATGTATAGTAGAAAAATTATAAGTCTTATTACTCCTTCTAAAATTGCAAGTAACGTATTAGATACTATATATTTTTTAAACAGACTTGATACAAAATATGGCAAAACCATAAATATCAATACTGCAAGTATTATCGAAATACATATTGTTATTCCAGACAATATACTGTCTAACTTGTCTCCAAATATTCTGCCTGCTGCTCTCTCAGCTTTACCCGGTTCTTCTTCATCTTCATAAAAACTGGCAGAATAGGTAAGTGTCTTCATACCTATTATAAGTGATTCAACAAAACTTGCAACACCTCTTAGAATCGGTAATTTAAGTATTGCATATTTTTCCATAAGAGATACATATTCATGTTCAACTACTTCTATCGTATTGTCAGGCTTTCTCACTGCTACGGAATATTTGTCTTTATTCTTCATCATAATTCCTTCAATAACTGCCTGACCGCCAATTCCTGATGATCTCATCTTAAATACTCCTGACATATATTATTTTAGTTCATTAGTTATCTAAATTTAAAAATAGGTTGAGATTAATTACAACCTCAACCTTATCTTTAATCTTATTTGTCTGAATTCATACCGTATTTTCTGTTGAACTTATCTATACGTCCACGAGCTGATGCAGCTTTCTGCTGGCCTGTATAGAATGAATGACATTTTGAACAAATTTCAACGTGGATTGATTCCTTTGTTGAACCTGTTACGAACTCATTACCACAGTTGCAAACAACCTTTGCCTGATAATAATTTGGATGGATACCTTCTCTCATTTTTTTCACCTCTTTAAAAAAAATCATATGAAAATTGATATTAATCAATCTATTTCCAAGTATGTGCAGCCAAACGTTCAGTCTGCACCTTAATCAACAGCTTTCTTATTGTATCATAGTACTTATATATTTGCAAGTGTTTTTTTAACCATAGCAACAAATTCCTTGTTGTCATTTGTTCTTGCAAATATTTCAAGGACTTTTTCTACTGAATCTTCAGGTCTTAATGTACTGAATACTCTTCTTACTATAGCCATTGCTTCCTGTTCTGAGTCTGAAAGTAAAAGATCATCTCTTCTTGTTCCTGATTTTAACAGATCAAGTGCAGGGAAGATTCTCTTCTCTGAAAGCTTTCTGTCAAGAACAAGTTCCATATTACCAGTTCCTTTAAATTCTTCGAATACAACATCATCCATCTTACTTCCTGTCTCAACAAGTGCTGTTGCAAGAATTGTAAGACTTCCGCCTTCTCTCATATTACGAGCTGCGCCAAAGAACTTCTTAGGTGCATTAAGTGCTGCCGGATCAAGACCACCTGAAAGCGTTCTTCCACTTGCAGGAATTGTTATATTGTAAGCTCTTGTAAGTCTTGTTATTGAATCAAGAAGTATTGTTACATCTTTTTTATGTTCTACAAGACGTTTTGCTCTCTCTAATACCATCTCAGACACTCTTTTATGATGTTCTGGTGTCTCATCAAATGTTGAATATATTACTTCAACATTTCTTCCCTCGATTGATTCCTTAATATCTGTTACTTCTTCTGGTCTCTCATCGATAAGAAGAATTATAAGATGCATATCAGGATTGTTAAGAGTTATTGATCTTGCAATATCTTTTAATAATGTTGTCTTACCTGCTTTTGGTGGAGATACGATCATACCTCTTTGTCCTTTACCAATTGGTGCTATCATATCACATACTCTCATCGCAAGTGATGTTCGTGGACTTTCAAGTCTTATTCTCGCATTAGGGAATATTGGTGTAAGGTCTTCAAAATTCTTACGATTCATTGCTTCTGCTGGATCAAGTCCATTAATCTGTTTTACATATAAAAGAGCACTGAACTTTTCATTCTGTGTCTTAATTCTTGTTGTTCCTGTAAGAACATCACCAGTCTTTAAGTTGAATCTTCTTATCTGTGATGGTGATACATATACATCATTATCTCCTGGAAGATAATTAGCACATCTGATAAATCCATATCCATCTGATAATACTTCAAGAATTCCTTCTGCTGGATCTCCTTCAAGACTTTCTCTTGTATATTCCTGTCCATCTTTTCCAATAAATTTATCATTGTCTTTTGGTGTATAAGTCTTTTCTGGTTTTACTTCATTCTTTACAATATCTGTATTGTCTGGTTTTAATTCAGTTCTATAATCATTTTTTGATTCGCTGCGGTAATCAACTCTCTGGTCGTTACGATAGTCATTTCTCTGGTCATTTCTATAATCAACTCTCTGATCGTTACGATAATCCATTCTCTGGTCGTTACGATAATCATTTCTTTGGTCATTGCGATAGTCTGTTCTCTGGTCATTACGGTAATCATTACGATAATCAGCTCTTTGATCATTTCTATAATCATTTCTCTGGTCGTTGCGATAATCTCTCTGCTCATTTCTATAATCATTTCTCTGGTCATTGCGGTAATCAGTTCTTTGATCATTTCTATAATCGTTTCTCTGGTCATTTCGATAATCTGTTCTTGAGTCGTTTCTATAATTGTCATTTCTTGATGAAGGATATGTTCTGTATCCACCTCTTGTAACAGGCTCTGTTCTATTCATGTCTCTCTTAGGTGTTCTTGCTGTTCTTGTTGTTCTAACAGGTCTTGTCTCTTCTGTTGTAATCTCTGTCTGAACATATTCAGGTGTTGTTGATGTCTCAGCTCTTCTTGTAACCATAGTTCTTCTTGGGAGTTCTTCTATAACTGGCTCTGCTTCAGGAGTCTCAACTACTACATTTTCTACTTCTTTAACAGGATTTTTTCTAGGTCTTCCCGGTCCTCTCTTTACAGGTTTTTCTTCAACTGTCTCTGTTTTTGTCTCTGTAACAGCTTCTTTAACCTCTGTCTTTCTAGGTCTTCCTGGTCCTCTCTTTGCAGGTTTTTCTTTTTCTGCTGCTTTTCTTTCTGTAACTTCTAATATTCTATCAATGATTTCTTTTTTTCGCATTATAGTAAGATTTTTAATTCCATTCTCCTTTGCGATTGCTCTTAAATCAACTAAAGACAGCGTCTCTAACTTCTCACGCATAAATTTTCTCCTTTTTCCTATATGTTTATTTGATATTACGACTGATTTTTTTAGTAAATATATTGGGATCTCCCTCAGAAATTGAGCTGAATACTGAACCGCACATCATTTTTGAAATCATATCGCATATTAACTAAAATGTAAAGTATTTTTTAGATTTTTTCCAAAAAACTTTTTACTTTTGCTTCATACGCCTGCTTATCAACAACGTAACTCATAGTATGTCCAGCACCATCAACTATAAGCATATCCTTATATGTCGGACAACTTTCATATAATTCCCTGACCATATATGTAGGCACAAAGTCATCACTTCCACCATGTATAAATAATACAGGAATTTTAGCTTTTCTTAATGCACTTGTACTTTTATATTCCTTAAAACTGTATCCGGCAAATATCTTCGAATATATGCTTGCTACTTTTATAAAAAATACTTTCACCGGAGTATTTCCAAGTACATTTTTAAATTCTTCTTCAATATCGGTAAATCCACAGTCTTCAATAACAGCTTTTACAATATCAGGAAGATTTCTTCCACATGCCATCATTACAGCCGCAGCTCCCATTGATGTTCCATGAAGAACAACTTTATGTTCCTTGCCAAACCTGCATTCTATATATTCACACCAGCTTACGCAGTCTAATGAGTCAAGCACTCCAAATCCTGTATATCTGCCTTCGCTCTCGCCATGTGCTCTCATATCAACAATCAGCAGATTATACCCCATGTCCATATAGAATCTGTATTGCATGGCAAAATCTCTTATTGCAAGTCCTCTGAATCCATGAAAGACTATAAGTGTCTTATCAGAACTTTGTTCTCCGGCTTTATAAAAATTAGCATGAAGCATTAATTTATCAAATGATTCAATCTTAACTGATTCATGTGGCAGTGCTTTTAATTCATCATATTTTACTGTAAGTTCTGTCTTATATGGCATCCATTCCTTGCCAAGATTCATCTCATCTTTTATTATGAATCTTCCTATAAAACGTTTGAACAGTACATAAGGTGTCAAAAAAGTTCCTATTGTTCCAAGAACTGCTGGAACTACAAATAGCTTCTTCTTCATAGTACCGCTTCCTTTCAACTTCTCAACTCTTAATATGTATATATTATTTATCTCATATTAATCGGGATGTTTCTGTGCAGACATGCATTTATGTATTACATGTATTCCTATTATTTTTTCTTATATAATCCAATTACATTAACTAATAAGATATCAGGTTATTTACCTTTATTTTCCAAATTATTATATGTTTTATTTCGGAATTTATTCATTTTGCCAATCTATTATCAGTCTATATTTTATGCCTTGTTTTTTCATTATATACGCATTATTACGCAAGATCAAGCCCTCTTTATATTCTTTTTATAGAATTTTAGTTCTAACCATATATCATTTTTGTGTATATTTATACATTTTTTAGAACAATTCCTTCATTTAGGAAATTTCATATTTTAATCATTGTATTCTCTTAATTCTATGTTATCTATCCTCTTTATAATTCTTCACTAAGTAAAAGTACTTGCTATGCATTTGCTATAATGATATGATATATATAATTGTACTTATGTACACTAATCAGAAAGGATGTAGTATAAATGAACATTAACGAAAAAGCCTTAGCTCTCCATGAAGAATGGAATGGCAAACTTGAAACTGCTTCAAAATGCAAAATAAATACAAGAGAGGATCTCGCACTTGCATATACTCCTGGTGTTGCTGAACCTTGTAAAGTTATTCACAAAGAGCCTGAAACAGTTTATAAATATACAAGCAAAGCTAATACAGTAGCTGTTGTTTCTGACGGAAGTGCTGTACTTGGCCTTGGCAATATAGGACCTCTTGCAGCTATGCCTGTTATGGAAGGTAAAGCTGTACTTTTCAAAGAATTCGGTAATGTCAATGCTGTTCCTATCTGTCTTGATACACAGGATACAGAAGAGATTATCACAACTGTTAAGAATATCGCTCCTGCTTTTGGAGGAATTAACCTTGAAGATATCTCAGCTCCAAGATGTTTTGAGATAGAAGAGAGACTTAAAGCAATGCTTGATATTCCTGTATTCCATGACGATCAGCATGGTACTGCTATTGTTGTTCTTGCAGGTATTATCAATGCTCTTAAAGTTACTGGTAAAGACAAAGAAGCTTGTAAAGTTGTTGTAAATGGTGCTGGTTCTGCCGGTGTTGCTATTACAAAACTTCTTTTAAAATATGGTTTTAAGAACGTTACAATGTGTGATAAATCCGGTATTATCTGCGAAGGTGACGAAGGCCTTAACTGGATGCAGGTTGAGATGAGTAAGATTACTAATCTTGATAAGAAAAAAGGAACTCTTGCTGATGCACTTAATGGTGCTGATATCTTCGTTGGTGTATCTGCACCTGGAATCGTATCACAGGATATGGTTCGTTCAATGAATAAAGATGCTATTCTTTTTGCAATGGCTAATCCTGTTCCTGAGATTATGCCTGACCTTGCCAAAGAAGCAGGTGCTAAAGTTGTTGGAACAGGAAGAAGTGATTTCCCTAATCAGGTTAATAATGTTGTTGCTTTCCCTGGCATATTCAAAGGTGCTCTTGAAGGACGTGCAAAACAGATTACAGAAGAGATGAAACTTGCTGCCGCTAATGCTATAGCAGGTCTTGTTGCTGATGAAGATCTTAACGAGAATAATATTCTTCCTGAAGCATTCGATCCTAGAGTAGCTGATGTAGTAAGCCAGGCTGTTAAAGATCACATTAAATAATGGTACTTTATAATGGTTAATTATAATGGTAAACCTTATCATTCACTTGATTATCATCTAAGAGAAGTCTTTCATGACAAAGTCTATAAGATTGCTCTTGATGCCGGAACCACATGTCCTAATCGTGATGGTAAAATAGACACCAGAGGCTGTATATTCTGCAGCCTTGGTGGTTCTGGTGATTTTGCTTCTTCACGTAAGCTTTCAATTACCAGTCAGATTGAATCTGGTATACGCTCTATATCCGAGAAATACAACGGTCACAAATTTATTGCTTATTTTCAGGCTTTTACAGGCACTTATGGCGATAAGAACTATCTAAGAGAATGTTATCTAGAAGCTATCAGGCATCCTGACATTGTATGTCTGTCAATAGCTACACGTCCTGACTGTATTGATGACGATATACTAAAGATATTAGATGAATGTAATCATATCAAACCTGTATGGATTGAACTTGGACTTCAGACTATTAACGAAGATACTGCCAGATATATACGACGTGGCTATCCACTTTCTGTATTTGATAAGGCCGTAAGAGATCTAAGATCTATTAACATAGATGTAATTGTCCATACTATTGTAGGTCTTCCAGGTGAGACTTTTGATGATATGAAAGCTACAATATGCTATCTTGCAAAGCGTGATATTCAAGGAATCAAATTACAACTTCTTCATGTTCTTAAGGGAACAGACCTTTTAACCGATTATGAAAATGGATTGTTTCAAACATTATCTTTGGAAGAATACACAGATATAATAATAAAGCTAATCGAATTATTACCTGAGAATATTGTAATACACAGAATAACAGGTGACGGACCAAAATCCATCCTTGTCTCTCCTACCTGGAGCAGTAACAAAAAATATGTTCTTAATTATATTCATAAGGAATTTAAACTTAGAGGTGCTTATCAAGGCAAATATTATAGACGGAGGTTTTAAAATGACTAACGACTCATTAACACTTTACAAGCTCATAATTCTATATATGCTGAATAAAGTAAACTTTCCTCTTACTAATACTCAGATATCTAATTTTATTCTTGATAAGGGGTATACAACATACTTTACTATTCAGCATGCAATCAATGATCTTTTAGAGTCTGATTTGATTGAAGTTCGAACATATCGTAATAGTAGTCAGTATCACATTACCAAAAGTGGCAGAGAGACTCTGTCATTTTTCAAATCAAAGATTTCTGATGCTATAATCGCCGACATCGACCAATATCTTATCGAAAACAAATATGAATTGCGTAATGAAGTTAACACCATATCCGAATATTATAAATCTACTAATAATGATTTTACTGTTCATCTTGCTGTTAAAGAAGCAGGTTCTCCACTTATTGATCTGCATCTGTCTGTTCCTACAGAAGCCCAGGCTGATGCAATGTGTGTTAACTGGAAAGAAGAAAGCCAGACAATCTATGCTTTTGTCATGGATAAATTAATGAAATAATCCGAACAATTTTAATCAATTTATATACTTATTTTATTAGGCTTGCTATTCGCTTAGATAAAAATGAGTCATATATCTGTTATTACATATATGACTCATTTTTATTTTTTAATGTATATATATTTTAATTTAATACATTTTAATTCAATACATTTTAATTTAATGCATTTCAATTCAATACATTTTAATTTATATATTTTTTAATCTATGCATTATATGAATTTTCTTATTCTGCAAGTTCTTCAATAATATTCCAGATATCTTCAAGTCCCTGCTTTGTCTCTGCTGAAAATGGAATAACTCTTGTCTCATTACCTATTCCAAGACCTGTCTTTATAGCTTTTACCTGCTTTTGAATCTGGCTTCTCTTTATCTTATCAAGCTTTGTTGCAATAATAATCGGTGTATAACCATTGTATACAACCCATTCATACATATTTCTATCATTTTCAGAAGGATCATGTCTAATATCTATAAGAAGAAAGACCTGTTTTAGCTGTTTAGACTGATTAAGGTATCTCTCTATCATCTTGCCCCACTTTGCTTTTATCTCCTGTGAAACTTTAGCATATCCATAACCTGGTAGATCAACAAAATATAAAACATCATTAATATTATAAAAATTAATAGTCTGTGTTTTACCTGGCTGTGATGATGTTCTGGCAAATGATTTTCTATTCATCAATGCATTTATTAATGATGATTTTCCAACATTTGATTTTCCGGCAAATGCAAATTCAGGTTTTGTATTCTCCGGCAGTTTACTTGTTATTCCACATACAGTCTCAAGGCTAAGACTTTTTATTACCATATCAATTCTCCTTTTTTAGCATAATGCTGTTGATAATACATCTTTCATCGTTGATGCATATACTATCTTCATTCCATTTGTTATCTCTTCTGAAAGCTCTTCTACATCTTTTCTATTCTTCTCTGGTACAACAACTGTCTTAATTCCTGCCATATTAGCTGCTAGAAGTTTTTCTTTAAGACCACCTATTGGAAGTACTCTTCCTCTAAGTGTAATCTCACCTGTCATAGCTACACTAGCTTTAACTTTTCTTCCTGTAACAGCTGACAAAATAGCTGTTGCCATCGTTATTCCGGCTGAAGGACCATCCTTTGGTACTGCGCCTTCTGGAATATGAAGATGTATGTCTCTCTTTTCAAAATAATCCTCTGCTATATCATATTGTTCCGATATAGAGCGAACGTATGTAAGTGCAATCTGGGCTGACTCTTTCATCACATCACCCATCTGACCTGTAAGATTAATTGCACCTTTACCAGGCATAACATTCACTTCTATCTGAAGTGTGTCTCCACCTACTGCAGTCCATGCAAGTCCTCTTACAATTCCTATTTCATCTTCATCATTAGCTTTTATATAATCATATCGCTCTCTTCCAAGATATTTATTAAGATTACGCTCTGTTATTCTTACTCTTGTCTTCTTATTCTCAACAATCTCTCTGGCACTTTTACGACATATTGCACTTATCTTTCTCTCAAGATTACGCACTCCGGCTTCCCTTGTATATGAATGAATTATTGTATGCAGTGCATTCTCACTTATTGTAAGATTATCTTTGCTAAGTCCATTCTTTTCTATCTGTCTAGACACAAGATAATCTTTCGCAATATGAAACTTTTCATTTTCAGTATAGCTTGATACTTCTATTATCTCCATTCTGTCACGTAGTGGTTTGCTAATAGTACTTATGTCATTAGCAGTTGCTATAAATAATACATTAGACAAATCTACTGGAAGTTCAACATAATGATCTCTGAACTTATCATTCTGTGCCTGATCAAGAACTTCTAATAATGCTGCTGAAGTATCACCTTTATAATCACTGCTCGCCTTATCAACTTCATCAAGAAGCATAAGTGGATTATTAACTCCTGCTGTCTTTAATGCATCTATGATTCTTCCCGGCATAGCACCAACATAAGTTCTTCTATGTCCTCTTATCTCAGCTTCATCATGAACACCACCAAGACTAATTCTTACATATTCTTTATTAAGTGCTCTTGCAACTGAACGTGCTATAGATGTCTTGCCTGTTCCCGGTGGACCAACAAGACATATAACAGGTGTTTCACCTTTTTTAGTAAGATTTCTAACTGCGAGGAATTCAAGTATTCTCTCTTTTACTTCGCTTAATCCATAATGATCTTCATTGAGTACTCTTCTTGCATTCTTAAGATCATCATTATCTTTTGATGATTTGTTCCATGGAAGTTCTAAAAGAGTATCAATATAATTCTTAATCATTGAACCTTCACCTGAATTAAACGATGCATTTTTATATTTTTCTATCTCTTTATATAATCTTTCTTTTACTGTCTTATCTGCTTTTAGTTTTCTAACTGCCGCATTCAGATTGTCAATCTCTTGTTCCTGACTGTCTTCTCCAAGTTCAGCTTTTATAACCTTAATCTGTTCTCTAAGAACATATTCTTTTTGATTTTTTTCAATATGTTCTTTCACTTTTGTCTGAAGTTCTCTTTTTATAGTCTGAATCTCTATCTCATTAGCGAGATATTCTGTTATCGCTTTATAACGCTCTTTGATGGTATCTTTTTCTAAAAGTTCCTGTTTGTTCTCATAATAAATAGGTAGACAAATCGCTACCTGATTTAGCAATTTGTCTATCTCTTTAATGCTTATTATATTTTTAATAACATCTTTACTTATTTTGGTATTATCAAGAACATATTTTTTAAGAAGATCTGTAACTACAAGTATCATTGCTTTTTCTTCTGATTCGCTAATATCTTCTTCCTTAATATAAGGACATATTGATATCTCTCCACTAAGCATTGCACTATCTTCTTCTATAAGATCTTGCATTACAGCTCTTTCATTACCTTCAACTAATACTCTCACAACATTATTAGGCATCTTAACTAACTGCTTAATTGTCGCAACTGTACCAAAATTAAATAAATCTTTTGCTGAAGGATCGGACTCCTCTGGATTTTTCTGTGTAACAAGAAATACTTCTTTATCTCCACCCATTGCTTTTTCAAGTGCCTGAATAGATTTTTTTCTCGATACATCAAAATGAACTACCATCTTAGGGAGTACAGTCATACCTCTGAGTGCAATAACAGGTAAAACTTTTTTTATTTCACTCATGCAATCTCTCCGCCATTATTTTTTATTAATTTCTTTTTAGCAGTTTTTCTTGGAACCGGTTCTGTTCTATATTCAAGAAGTGGCTTATCTGTACCAAGAACTGCTTCTTTTGTAACTATACATTTTGCAATTGTATCATCTGAAGGAATCTCAAACATAATGTCCATCATTGTTGCTTCAAGTATAGCTCTAAGACCTCTGGCTCCTGTATTTCTCTCAAGGCTTCGTTCTGCAATTACTTCAACAGCTTCCGGAGTAAATTCAAGTTCAACTTCATCTAACTCAAAAAGTTTCTTATACTGTTTAACAATTGCATTCTTAGGCTCTGTAAGAATCTTTACAAGTGCTTCTTTGTCAAGCTTATCAAGTGCTACAAGTACAGGAACACGTCCTACGAATTCCGGTATAAGACCGAACTTAACAAGATCGTGTGGAAGCACCTGGTGGAACAATTCTTCATTAGAGAATTCTGCTTTATCTTCACCAGTTGCATTGAATCCTATTGTCTTCTGATCCATACGTGCTTCAATTATCTTCTCAAGACCATCGAATGCACCACCACATATAAATAATATGTTAGTTGTATCTATCTGTATTAATTCCTGATGTGGATGTTTTCTTCCTCCCTGAGGTGGAACTGATGCTACAGTACCTTCAAGGATCTTTAATAATGCCTGCTGTACACCTTCACCTGATACATCTCTTGTAATTGATGCATTTTCAGATTTTCGTGTAATTTTATCAATTTCATCAATATAGATAATGCCACATTCAGCACGTTCCATATCATAATCTGCTGCCTGAATAATTTTCAAAAGTATATTTTCAACATCTTCACCGACATAACCTGCTTCTGTAAGTGCTGTTGCATCTGCAATGGCAAATGGAACATTTAACAATTTTGCAAGTGTCTGTGCAAGAAAAGTCTTACCTGAACCTGTTGGACCTAGCATAAGTATATTACTCTTCTGAATATCTACATCAAGATCTCTTCCTGATGTTATTCTCTTATAATGATTATATACAGAAACTGCAAGTACTTTTTTTGCTTCATCCTGTCCTATAACATACTGATCGAGAAACTCCTTAATTTCTTTTGGTTTTAACAGGTTAATACCATCATGGTTATCCATGCTGTCTTCAAATTCTTCTTCAATTATCTCTGAACATATCTCAATACATTCATCACAGATGTAAGCTCCATTTGGACCAGCTATAAGTTTACGTACCTGATCCTGTGTTTTATTACAGAACGAACATCTTAACTGTTTTTTATCATCGTTATTACCTCTACCTGCCATCAGCTCACCTCGTTTCATAATTTTGGGAATAAAGCTACTTAAGACTCCTAAATATTTAGGAGCCTTAAATTACTATTATTATCTTCTTTCTACTACGCTGTCAATAAGTCCATATTCAACAGCTTCCTGCGCTGACATGTAATTATCTCTCTCTGTATCAGCAGCAATAACATCAAGTGGCTTACCTGTATTAGCAGCCAATACCTGATTTAATCTTGTTCTTGTCTTGATAATATGATCTGAAACAATCTTAATATCTGTTGCCTGGCCCTGTGCTCCACCAGAAGGCTGATGAATCATAATCTCAGCATTAGGTAATGCAAATCTCTTGCCTTTTGCTCCACCAGCTAATAAGAATGCTCCCATACTTGCTGCCATGCCTAAACATATTGTTGAAACATCGCATTTTACATAATTCATTGTATCATATATTGCCCATCCGGCTGTAACTGAACCACCTGGACTGTTAATATATAAATGAATATCTTTATTAGGATCTTCAGATTCAAGGAATAATAACTGAGATACAATTAAGCCTGCTGTAGTCTCATTAACCTCTTCTCCAAGGAAAATAATTCTGTCTTTTAACAGTCTTGAGTAGATATCATATGATCTCTCTCCTCTGCTAGTCTGTTCAATAACATATGGCACTAAACTCATATTAATTCCTCCTGTTCCAATTATCTTTATTCAGATGTATTAGATTTCTTTAGCTGAATCTACAACTAATTCTACAGCCTTAGTTACTGCAATATCTTTCTTCATCTGTTCTTTTTCTGAATCGCCCATAACTTCTTTAAGTTTTGAAGCTTCCATCTTGTACATCTCAGCGATTTCATTAATCTCTTTTTCTAAATCTTCATCAGTTACTGTAATATTTTCTTTAGCAGCTACTGCTTCAAGAACAAGTCTTGACTGAATTCTCTTAAGAGCATTTGGTTTCATATCTTCGAATAATCTGTCAGGTGTTAATCCTGTGAACTGGAAGTACTGTTCAATTGTTAATCCCTGAGCCTGTAATCTTCTTGAGAAGTCATCAGCCATCTGTCTAACCTGTGTCTGAATCATTGCTTCTGGAATTTCCATTGTAGCATTTTCAATAATCTTGTCGATTACTTTTGTTTCTTTTTCTGATTCAGCTTCGTCTTTTTTCTTCTCTTCTAACTTAGCTCTTACATCTGCTTTGTACTCTTCTAATGTATCAAATTCTGATACTTCCTGTGCGAATTCATCATCTAATTCTGGAAGTTCTTTAACTTTGATTTCTTTAATTGTTACTTTGAATGTAGCTGGCTTTCCTGCTAATTCTTTTGCATGATATTCTTCTGGGAATGTTACATTAACTTCACATTCTTCTCCAACTTTTTTACCAATTAACTGTTCTTCGAATGTATCGATGAATGAATGTGAACCGATTGTTAATGAATAGTTCTCACCTTTTCCACCTTCAAAAGCTTCGCCATCAACAAATCCTTCAAAATCAATTACTGTCATATCTTTATCCTGAACTGGTCTGTCTTCTACAGTAACTGTTCTTGAGTTCTGTTCTCTTGCTTTATCTAATTCTGCTGTTACTTCTTCTTCTGAAACTTCAGCATCTGTTTTTTCTACTTCTACACCTTTGTATTCACCAAGTGTTACTTCTGGTTTTACAGCAACTTCTGCTGTGAATATAAATGGTTTGCCTTTTTCAATCTGTGTTACTTCGATCTTAGGCTGTGATACGATTTCTTCTCCACATTCGATAAGTGCTTTTGAATATGCATCTGGAATTAATTCATTAGCTGCATCATCATAGAAGATTTCAACGCCGTACATTTTTTCTACCATTGCACGAGGTACTTTACCTTTTCTGAAACCTGGAACACTAATCTTACCTTTATTTTTAAGATAAGCTTTCTGAATAGCTTTCTCTAAATCTTCAGCTGAAGCCTCGATTGTAAGCTTAATCATATTTTTTTCTAATTTTTCAACCTGTAAACTCATTTCTTGAATTTCCTCCTTAAAATATATGTATAAGTTATATTTTTCATTCTGCGTACTTATCCAATTTTAACCTAGACAATGACCTATTATATCATATTCATAATAATTTTGCTAGTGGAAAATTCGCATTTTTATGTGTTTTTTGAAAAATAAGCTCTGTTATCTGCTAATCTGTATAACAGATTCCTTTTGCCTTTTCTTCTGCAGTTTTTTCATCAACAAGAATTGATATAAGCTGTAAACCAAGGTCAATTGCTGTACCCATACCTCTTGCTGTGATAATATGACCATCAACAACAACTTTGTCATTAGTAACTTTCGCACCAATAAGTTCTTTTTCAAATCCGGGATAACATGTAGCATATCTGTCTTTTAAGATACCTAAGTGTCCAAATACGCTTGGTGCTGCACATATTGCGGCTATGTATTTTTCTTCCTTGTCAAATTCAATAATCTTCTCAAGAAGACCCTCGTGGGTATCAAGATTACGTGTTCCAGGCATACCACCTGGCAGGAATAACAGATCTATATTCTTAAAATCAGCTTCTTCGAATAACTTATCCGCTTTTATCTCTATATTATGCGCACCTGTTACTCTCAAATCACCTGTTACTGATATCATATCAACTTCCACTGCTGCTCTTCTTAATAGATCAATTACAGCCAGTGCTTCTACTTCTTCAAATCCTGTTGCAAGGAAAGCATATACCTTTGCCACTTGAACACACATCCTTTCTTATTGTATAATAACTATATATATTGTTTCTCCGATTCTTTTACATAATAACATATATAAAACTTCGAAACAATATTTTTCGCCATCTGATGCAGTTTTTAAGCATTTTTATTTTTTAAGATGCCAGGGTCAAAAGGTCTAAACCCACGTGAGCTTGCTCGTAGGTGGGTGAAAGACTTTGGGACCCGCCCCGATATGAGCATAAAAGCGGGATGATAATCCCACGATATGCGAATATAGGGTAGAATTGTGGGAGTACGTAGCACGGAGCAATTCGTAGGCATCAAAGTCGGGGCTTTTGACCCCGACATCTTTTTAATAATTAATTACAAGCTCTGTATTAACTGTAATTAATTATTACAATTTGTCAGATATTAGAATTATGGAGGTAATACATTATGGAAATAGAACGTAAGTTTTTAATAAAAAAACTCCCTGATAATCTTCATTCTTATAAAAAAAGAATTATCGAACAGGCTTATCTTAATACTGATCCTGTTGTTCGAATAAGGCGTGATAACGATGAGTATATCTTAACTTACAAATCAAGTGGACTTATGGCAAGAGAAGAATATAATCTTCCTCTTAATAAAGAGGCTTATGAGCATCTTCTTAGTAAAGCTGACGGCAATATAATCTCTAAAACCCGTTATATGATTCCCGAAAAAGACGGGCTTACAATTGAGCTTGATATCTTTCACAGAGATTTCGAAGGTATAATTCTTGCCGAAGTTGAGTTTCCTGACGAAACTACCGCTAATGCCTATATTCCTTGCGATTGGTTTGCTAAGGATGTAACTTTTGAAAAAACGTTTCACAACAGCCGCATGAGTACAATGAGCATATCAGAAATAAGAAGTCTAAAAAATGATATTGCCATTTAACATATTTTGGTATAAAATGCTACTATCATATACATATAAGAAAGGGATTGTAAATATGGATTACGAAAGTACCAGAAAACTTCTTGAATCTGTTCATCAGGAACATCTTTTAAAATATTATGATGAACTTAGCGAACAGTCAAAAGAGAAACTTCTGAAACAAATTAATAATGTTGATTTTTCAGTTTTAAAATTAGTTGAAAATCATCAAACAGCAACAGAAAAGGGGAAACTTGAACCACTTGGTGCAGTTACACTTGACCAAATCAAAGAAAAAGAAACAGAATTCAGGACTACCGGTGTTAATGCTATTAAGAATACTAAAGTTGGGGCAGTACTATTAGCAGGTGGACAAGGTACACGTCTTGGACTTGACAAACCAAAAGGAATGTTAAATGTCGGCGTTAATAAGACTCTATATCTTTTTGAACAATTAATTAATAATATAATGGATGTAGTTAACGAAACAGGTACTTATATTCCTCTATATATTATGACAAGCGACAAGAATAACGAAGACACTGTTAACTTCTTTGAAGAACAGAACTATTTTGGCTATGATAAAGATTATATTAAGTTCTTCGTTCAGGAGATGGCTCCTTCTTGCGATTATAATGGCAAGCTTTATATGGAAGCAAAAGATACACTTTCACTATCACCTAATGGTAATGGCGGATGGTTCTCTTCACTTATTAAAGCCGGTCTTATAAAAGATATCAACGAACGTGGCGTTGAATGGCTTAACGTATTCTCTGTTGACAATGTCTTACAAAGAATTGCAGATCCTGTATTTGTAGGTGCTACAATTAACGCAGGTTGCGTATGTGGTTCAAAAGTAGTAAGAAAAGCTGCTCCGGACGAAAGAGTTGGTGTACTATGTCTTGAAGATGGCAAACCATCTATCGTAGAATACTATGAAATGACTGATGAGATTATCAACTCAAGAAATGAGAATGGTGAGCTTTTATATAACTTCGGTGTAACTTTAAATTACCTATTTAAAGTAGACAAACTTATTGATATTATGAATAAGAATATGCCTCTTCATATTGTAGAGAAAAAAATTCCTTATATCAATGAGAATGGTGAGCTTGTTAAACCAGAATCACCTAATGGATACAAATTCGAGACTCTTGTTCTTGATATGATTCATCTTATGGATAATTGTCTCTCATTTGAGATTGACCGTAAAAAAGAATTTGCACCAATCAAAAACAGAACTGGTGTTGACTCATTAGATAGTGCAAGAGAACTTATGAAATACAACAATATTGAATTCTAGATAGTGTTGTCATAATTAGTATTATAGATAGTGCAGCTAACATTAACATTATCTATAATGTGGCTAACATTAATGATAATACCAATAACATTGCTGATATCAACAATATTACCGATATCAGCAATGTTTCTTTTATAATATTAATAAATACTATTGATAATTAAAAATAAGGATTTTAATGGCATTAGCACTATTAAAATCCTTATTTTAACAGGTATGATTAGATATTATTCTGTATATCTACATTTTATATGTCTTATTATACCTTTTTCTTTATATTATATTTTATACTATATTTTATATATCATTTTTTTGCATTACATATTCTCTACAACTCATTTATTAGCGATATATCATCCAATTATCCCCAGTATCATCAAGAACGTCTTACATTCTCAATAAATCTCTTAATTTTATCCGGATCTTTACCTATTCCACTGTCATATTCAACTCCTGATGACACATCAACTCCATCTGGCGATGCTATTTCTATTGCCTTAACTACATTATCCGGAGTAAGTCCGCCTGCAAGGAAGAACAATTTGCTATGCTTAATATCTCTTAGCATTGTCCAGTCAAAAGTCTTTCCACTTCCTGGTTCTGCTGCATCAAATACATATCCTTTAATCTTATCAATGCTCTCATAATAATCAATTTTATCAATGTCATTAACATTAAATGCTTTAAGCACCGGAATTCTCGAAGCATCCAATATATCTTTTTCAACATTTCCATGAATCTGAATATAATCAAATCCACAATCACATATATCTTCTATCTGCTCTTTTGATGGCGATACCACAACCGCCACTTTTTTAATATCAGCTCTTAGAGTACTTATTATACACTTTGCAGTATCCAAAGATATATTTCTCTTACTTTTTTCAAAAAATAATACCATTCCAGCAAAATCGGCATCCATTGTATTTAAAAATTCTGCTTCTTTTTTACTAGTTAATCCACATATTTTTATAAACATATACATAACCTTCCTATACAATTATTAACTTCTACTCCACATATAGCAAAATGCCTGTGTTCTCGCTGCAAACTTCGCATTTTTCAAAAGTTCTTTCACTTCTTCCTTACTTACCCATACCGGCTCTATCTCTTCAAGAGTTGATGTACTCTTTCTAAATTCACCTCTGGCTTTACCAACAATACATACATTAGTCTCATTACTAAATCCCACTGCACTATAACTTGTTCCAATATAATCATCTATCTCATACAGTTCAAGACCTGTTTCTTCCCATAATTCACGCTTTGCACTTTCTTCCGGTTCTTCGCCTGAATCAATAAGCCCGGCTGGAAAATTATATACCCACTCACCAGGTGCAAGTCTGAACTCTTTATTAAGCAGAATCCTATCTCCTGTTTCATTAGTTGTAATAATTACAACAGCATCTGCAACTTTACCATGTAATTCTTCAAATGAATTAATATCTTTATCCCTGCTTATCATCTCATAAGTCTTTTGCTTCTTATCCACCGTCTCATAATGAATATCATATCTTGTAATAAACTTTCCCTGCTCTTTTTTTTCAATTCCTCTAAAATCCATATTTTTCACCATATACTTTCTATTTTTTATATTATTCTACTATTGCTGTCTTTATAGCCACCTTAATTGCCCTAACCATATCATCAAGTTCCATCGAAGGCATATTATCTTTATTCTTAGCCTGTTCAGGAAGATATGGCACATGTATGAAACCTGCTTTTACATTCTTCATATTATTATCTTTAATTACTTTATATAATACACTATACATCACATGATTACATACAAAAGTCCCTGCTGAGTTAGATACTGCCGCCTCTATATTCTTAAGTTTAATCTCCTGACATATCTTCTTAATTGGAAGTGTTGTAAAATATGCATTTTCACCATCTTCTCTAATTACTTCATCAATAGGTTTATTCCCTTCATTATCTTCTATAAGTGCATCATCAACATTAATTGCAACTCGCTCTACAGTTATAGCTTTTCTACCTCCCGCCTGACCAATGCTAATAACAACATCCGGTCTTTCTATATCCATCATATCTATCACTCTTTTGGATGCCTTTTTAAAAACTGTTGGAATTATTAATTTTATAATCTTTGCATCACTTATATACTCAGGCAATCTATTAAGAATCTCTGTCGCCGGATTAATCTTCTCACCACCAAATGGTTCAAATCCTGTAATAAGTACTTTTTTCTCCATACTCTCTCCTCATCTATCTTGTAATATATCATAGCGTTATCATTTTATTTATCAAAGGGCATTCTGAATCGTTTAAATCTAATATGTTATTAGTCATAACGTTATCTTTTTATTTATCAAAGTGCATTCTGAATCGTTTAAATCTAATATGTTATTAAGTCATAACGTTATCTTTTTATTTATCAAAGGGCATTCTGAATCGTTTAAATCTAATATGACATTAAGTCATAATGTTATCTTTTTATTCATCAAAACCATAATATATTATATTGCATATTCTTATTCTCATCATTAATTAATTAATTAAGATAAGCATTCCTAACAAAATAAATCATTATTTTTGTTTTTCAATAAGTTTTGAATATACATTCTTAACAAACCATGGTTCTGTCGATGCCTTAAGTGCCTCCTCTACTGTAAACCATCTAACTCCCAGATTCTCATCTTCTTTAGCTGTAAGCTCTTCATCTTCATCAGCTTCTAGAAGATATGTAACATTCAGATGAAGATGTGAAGATACATATTTTCCTTTTTTTACATGACCGTCAACTGTAAGAACTTCTACAGAAAATATATCATCACTAACAGCTCTTATATTCTTAATGCCACTCTCTTCCTTAGCTTCACGAATTGCTACATTAAGAAGATTAGTATCACCATCAGCATGTCCACCAAGCCATGACCATGAATCATATATCTTATGATAACACATAAGAACTTTATCATGAGCCTTATTCACAATCCATGCTGATGCTGTCATATGTGCCACATTATTATCTCTTACAAATGCATTCGCATTATTATTAATAAAATCAATAATGAAAGCTCTATCACGTTCTTCCTGCTCATTATATGGTATATAATCTTTTAACTGTTCCAATAATGTATTTTTAAGGTGTTGTAAATCTTCCTTTTTTAATTCTCTATTCTCTCTATATTCTATATTCATTCTCAATTCCATCCTTACTACAAATAATATTACTTAAAACCTCTACTTTTCTTCTAAGTATTATACTTCTATACCATACCTTTTATCAAGCATTAATGTATTAAACTGTCTTATTATAATTTATCATTGTCAAACTGTTTTATTACAATTTATCACTTGACGAATCATCTACCTTGCGATACAATATAGTCACTAGTATGTAATACAAGATAGTGAAAGGAGGCATATACTTGATTCCATCACAGATGCTAAAGGGAACACTTGAAGGCTGCATATTAAAAGTAATTGATGCAAAAGAGACTTATGGTTATGAGATATCCGAGACACTCAAATTCTATGGCTTTGACGATATCTCTGAAGGAACAATCTATCCTATGTTATTACGCCTTGAGAAAAATGGCCTTATAAGTGCAAGAAAATTAGATTCACCAGTTGGTCCAAAACGTAAGTATTTTTCACTTACTGATAATGGCAAGAATGAACTTAACAATTTTATAGATAACTGGAATGAATTAAGCAACGCTGTTAACACATTATTTGAAAGGGATGTATAATTATGAATAAAGAAACAAGACTTTTAAACAAAGAAAACAATATTCTTGATTCCAAAATCAAAGAAGAGAACCAAGCTATATTCACCGATATGATCTGCTACCTTAGAAGTTCCAACCTATCAGCTTACAATATAGAAGTTGTTCGTAACGATCTAACTGAGATGATATTATCTGCTCAAGAAAGAGGTGAGAATATCAATGATGTTGTCGGTGATGATTACAAAGATTTCTGCAATAGTATAATAGACACATTTCCGCCTAAGACTATTAGTGAAAAAATATCTGAGTTTACTGATACTCTGTCTTTTTCACTTGCAATTCTTTTATTTATTAATATGCTCTTATCAAGAGACTTTATCAATCTCATTGCAGGATTAATTCGTGGCAAAAATGTAACTTATTCAATCCCGGTAACACCAGGAATATTAATTCAAATAATTGCCATAATTACATTTGCAACATTCCTTGTACATGTAATAACCAAGAATTCACTCTCACTTAGTGAATCAAAAGAAAAACTGATAATAATTATAGCTTGCATTATATTGTCAATTGCACTCGCTTTGTCTTTTATGCTTAGAACTGCTATGTTTAATATACATGCATTAGTACTTATCGGACTTATTATATTATTCAGTTTGATTCATATTATAATATCACGAGTATTATAATATCTATTTTTAAACAATTATTTGCAACTTGTTGTAGTATTAATTATTATACTATTGCTATTTGTAACTTATTGTAGTATTAATTATTACACAGTTATTAGTTACAACTTATTGCAACATCAATTATTATACAGTTGTTAGCTACAACTTATTGCAACATCAATTATTATACAGTTGTTAGCTACAATATATTGTAACATCAATTATTAATGTATGTACAAAACAAGAATATGCCAAACATCATATGCGTTTAACAAAATAGTTAACCTTTGTGAACAATCCATTAAAGATTGTAATGATACTTTTCACTTCTTAATTCATAATACCCACTAACTATTCTTCTGTTAAACGCATATATTAAATATAAATTCTTTACTTTTCATGTATTCTTTTGCCACACATATGCTCAATAGTTATCTCATATAACTGTACAGCTTTAATGCTCTTATTAATCTCTTCTTAAGTGAATCTACTTTATATCCTGATTTTGCACCATGAAAATATATTTTTCATTCTGTTCATCATAATAATAATTAACCGGAACTGCAAATGGATAACTATCATCTACTCGACAATTTCTATGATATATCACCTATTATATCCACCATTCAGGTGTAATTTCTCCAAGTGTTACTACCTTGTCATTTTCATAATCCATCATAATCTCAATATCACTATATTCTTCTGGCATTAACTGTGTCATAAATTCTCTGCAAGCACCACAAGGTGGCATAGCTTTTCCATCTCTGTTAATAGCTATAACTCTCTTAATAGCATCTTCGCCATTGGTAATCATATTAAAAATAGCATTTCGTTCAGCACATATGCCTAGTGTACATGCTGTATCTACGCAGACTCCAACATATATCTTACCTGTCACCGATTCAATTGCTGCAGAAACTCCACCTGCCTCAATAATTCCAGAAACATCTCTCGGTTTTAACACACTTTTTGCTGCGTCATATAATTCTTTCCATTTATTATCCATCTTATACTCTCCTTTAAATATCTTTTTATTATTAGTTTTTTCAATTGGAATTACAAAGCTACTTTTATACCTACAGTTCTTTCATATTAATCATAATCTACAGATTTTCCCAAATGCAGATTTATTTCTCCATTAAATCTATTGCTTATCTATCTTTTATTTTATACTATCATTTTTCTATAAGTCATCAAACAGCTTAAACATTAACTAAAAACGGAAGTATTGATTTTCCAACACTTCCGTTTTAATTAATGAGACATCGGGGATTCGAACCCCGGACAACTTGATTAAAAGTCAAGTGCTCTACCGACTGAGCTAATATCCCATACAATATTAAATTGTAAAAGGTGAGTACAGGGATTCGAACCCTGGGCCTTCAGAGCCACAATCTGACGCGATAACCAACTTCGCTATACCCACCATATTAACTTAAGACTAAGTAAAATGAACTATTCAAATGTTCAAACTGAAATATCATAATACTGATTATATCTTTACACAAGTAAAGGGACTTTAAATAACAAGGTCCCTCCACTACGCTGTATAAAATAATGTGCCCAAAGGGATTCGAACCCCCGACCCACGGCTTAGAAG
>SAMEA104315435__coassemble_474_pt1 | contig 72851 bp, 64 predicted proteins | sample SAMEA104315435__metabat2_low_PE_020 | metagenome-assembled genome bin SAMEA104315435 (sample SAMEA104315435) | gut metagenome | biome: Monkey gut; feature: monkey-associated habitat; material: faeces | place: China | collected 2013
CTTTTTCGCCTTCTTCTGCAAGTTTTCCTAAAACTTTGTCAAGAAGTTCTTCTGCCATATAATAAGTATATCCATCTTTTGCTTTTACTTTTACATAAGTATCATCAGGGTTAACACAAAGTGCAACGTTACTTGGAAGTGTCCAAGGTGTTGTTGTCCATGCAAGGAAGTATGCGTCTTCACCTACAACTTTAAAACGAACTACTGCTGAACGCTCTTTAACTGTCTTATATCCCTGTGCAACTTCCTGTGCTGAAAGTGGTGTACCACAACGAGGACAATAAGGAACTATCTTGAATCCTTTGTATAAAAGACCTTTATTCCATATCTCTTTAAGTGCCCACCATTCTGACTCAATGAAGTTATTATCATATGTTATATAAGGATGTTCCATATCTGCCCAGAAACCAACTGTTCCAGAGAAATCTTCCCACATTCCTTTGTATTTCCATACACTTTCCTTACAATTCTTAATGAATGGTTCAAGTCCATATTCTTCAATCTGATCTTTACCATCAAGACCAAGTTTCTTCTCTACTTCAATCTCAACAGGAAGTCCATGTGTATCCCATCCTGCTTTACGAGGAACCATATAACCTTTCATTGTTCTATATCTTGGAATCATATCTTTGATTACTCGTGTTAATACATGTCCGATATGAGGCTTTCCATTAGCTGTAGGTGGTCCATCATAGAATACATATGTTGGTCCTTCCTTACGATTTTCAATACTCTTTTCAAAAATATTATTGTCTTTCCAAAATTGTTCTACCTTTTTCTCTCTGTCTACGAAATTAAGGTCACTGTTAACTTTCTTATACACAAAAATTTCCTCCTTATAATAATTAACTAAAAAAGGCTTCTACTGTCTTACGCAAACAATAGAAGCCCAAATATATCAATATTCATAGCATTATGTAATTATAACATTACTATTAATATTCTTACAACATACTATCATATGCGTCCCACATAACGAGGGGAATTCGTCAGCTACTACTTACATGCGTGTTCGAAGCTGCGACTTAGGAGTGATATTCGTCTGTCCTTACTTGTACCGCCTTCCAGCTTACAGCGGCTCTCTGTAACTTTCCAAACAGATTACTGTCTCCGTCATAGTCTTTATTAGATTATTCTATTAACTACAATAGATTGTAGCTCACATAAAAAATATTGTCAATGTCATTTTTTAAACGTATATTTTTAAATCGTCTATTTTGCATATTGATGTTCAAGCTTCTTAAAGAAGTCAATCTTAGGCTCTAAGAACTTGAATTCATGATTAGCAACCTTATCTGTATAGAATGAAATAGGTTCAAATATGTAATCCCAGTTCCATAGTTCTTCACCAACATTAAGATACTCTCTAAACATCTCACATCCATCAGGTGCAATTGGATGTACAAGAATTGACATAACTTTACATGCATAGAAGCAGTCATATAATACCTGTGCTTTAAGTTCAGTATTATTCTCTTTTTCTGCAACTCTTATATTGTTAGCCCAATACTTATTAATCTCACGAATGTATTCATCAAGAACATAAGATATTCTGTGAAGATCCTGATTATACATGTGACGCTCGTATTCAAATACCTTAGTCTCAGTAAGTTCCTTAATCTTATCACTTACTGTAAGTTCAGGCATTCCGCCCATCTCCTGCATAGTATAGAAGCATGAACGTATAAGTCTGTTAAATACATTGGTTAAAAGATTACCATCTTTAAGTACAGGATCAACTCCCTGCTTCTCTTTTTCTTCATCAGATAAGAATATCTGTGGTTTGAAGCTTGCACTCTTCTGTGAAAGTCCAAGACTCATAAAATGCATTCTTAACTGGTCTGCTGTATAATATTCAAGTAGTTCATCAGCCATAGGTGGCTTAATATCTGAACTTGAGCTTGCTTTTTTATCCATAAAAAGGACGTGACGGTTAGCTACAATATGTGGAAGATTAATTGTTGTCATATCAATCTTCTCACCTTTCTTAGCTAAGAAACCAGCGAACATCGCCATCTCTGCAATCGCATAGAAATAGATATTGTCTTCACCGATAAACTGATATACACAAGCATCGTCAGACTGCCAGTAATCTCTCCATTCTTCCTTATCATGTCCAATCTCTTCAAGATATGTTTTTGTAAAAGATATTGGTGCCCAAAGTGATTCTGGCCATACCCAGAATGTAAGATCCTTAAGATCTGCCTTGTCAGGAACAGGAACACCCCATTCAATATTACCTGAAAGTCTGAATGGAACTAAAGTCTTACCTGATCTATATCTTATATTCATCTTATCAAGAGCTGCTTTTGCTTCATCTCTTAACGCAAGCTTTTCAAATACGAATGTTACAGATGCTTTCTTCTCTTCATCAATTGTCTCATGTGCAGGAAGTGCTGCTTCAACTGCTGCCATATCTTCTATATATTTTCTCTGAACATAGAGAACCGGTTTCTTTAAAAATTCATCTATAGTCTGAAGTTCATATTTTCTTGTATTGGAATTCTTCATAAGAAAATCATTGCGTTCTTTCATCATATCCATACATTCATCAAGACAGAAGTACCAGTTAGTTACTTTTTTAAGTACTGGTTTCTTACCTGATAATGCACTTACAGGATCAATTAGCTCTGATGGCATATACTGATGTCCAAGAGCACATTCATCTGCATACGCTTTATCTGAACAGCATCCATCTATTGGACACTTACCAATTACCTGACGGCCGTTCAAAAAAGTCTGTTTTTCTTCATCATAGAACTGATAATCTGACATCTCTGTAATATATCCGTTATCATACAGTGTATTAAATACCCACGCTGATGTCTCGTCATGCATTCTGCCTGATTTGCCAAGTGCTGATGCTCCAAAGAGATTAGGTGATATCTTGTAACCTTCAAGTGTCTTCTTCTGATTAAGATGATTAGTAGTTACATAATCTTCCATTGTACCTTCATAACCTGATTCTTTAAGCTTTCTATAACTCTCAAGAATCGGTGAACCATAACAGTCTGTACCTGATACGAATATTACATTATCTTTACCTATTCTGTCTCTTAAAAATCTCGCAAATATATCCGCATGAATAAACATTCCACCTACATGTCCAAAATGCAGATTCTTATTACCGTATGGCATACCGCCTGTAACAACCGCACGTTTTGGGAATACAGGTCTCTCATCTCTGCCTAACTTCTTATTATACATATAATATATCCTCATTCCTTTTTGAATTCTCTCAACAGTTATAGCCAAAGATACAATTTTATATATCTTTGGCTATACCATCCTATATTCTTTGCATACGCACATTATATATCATTATCTTATAATTGTAAACCAACTAAAAAATAAAACAATGTATTATACAATATACTACCATATAATATATTATCAAAATTGTTCATTTGACATTGTACCAAGATTATGTTAAATTACCGATTATCAATATGTAGATATTCGTGTAATATATACATTCTTAATACATTAACGGGAGGTAGCATATGGTTAGTAATATATGGCATGGCATTGTAGCTGCCAACACATGGGTTATGAATAATATTCTCTGGATTAATATTATTCTTTCTATAATAATTGTATTCTTTCAACGCCGTGATCCAAACACTGTCTGGGCATGGCTTTTAGTCCTTAACTGTATTCCAATAGTAGGTTTCTTCCTCTATCTGTTAATCGGTCAGGATATGCATAAAAGTCATATGTTCAGAGTAAAAGGAATAGAAGATGAAGTAAACCTTGCAATTAAGACACAGACTGATACTATCGAACATCATAACTTCAGTTTTCAGGATGAACAACTTAATGACTTTAGAGATCTTGTTCTTCATAATGTAAAATATGGCGGTTTCTACTCTGATAACAATGAAGTTGACATCTATACTGATGGCAATAAAAAATTCGAACAGTTACTTACTGATATTAATAATGCAAAAAAATATATTCACATTCAATATTATATAATAAAACCCGGAGAACCTTTTGACAGAATCCTTGAAGCTCTTAGAAAAAAAGCTGCTGAAGGTGTCGAAGTGCGAGTACTTGTCGATGCCATGGGTGGAAGATTCATGAACAAGAGATATATAAAGAAGATAAAATCCTACGGAATCAAAGTAGGAGTATTCTTCCCTGCATTCCTTGGTAAATTCCAGCTTCGAATTAATTATCGTAATCACCGTAAGATTGTAATTATTGATGGTAAATATTCTTATGTAGGTGGTTTCAATGTAGGCAGTGAATATATCGGACTTGATCCCAAATTCGGATATTGGAGAGATACCCACCTTAGAATAAGAGGTAATGCTTCAAGAGAACTTCAGTCACGATTTGCACTTGATTGGAATTATGCGACAAGAGAGAATCTTCTCATTGATGAAAAATACTTTGAAGTTGATGCTTCTAATGGTCATGTTCCAATGCAGATTATAAGCAGCGGACCAGACTCTTCAAAAGCACTTATAAGAGATAACTATTTACGACTTCTTAGTAAAGCCAAGAAAAGCATCTATATCCAGACACCTTACTTCGTACCTGACGATACTTTTCTTGATACGATAAAAATAGTAGCGGAATCAGGCGTTGATGTACGAATTATGATTCCATGTAAACCAGACCATCCTTTCGTCTATTGGGCAACATATTCATTCATAGGAGAGATGCTTGAGTCAGGTGTAAGATGTTATACTTACGACAATGGATTTCTTCATGCAAAAGGCATAATGATTGATGGTCTTGTAAGCAGTTATGGAAGTGCCAACATGGACTGTAGAAGTTTCAAATTGAACTTTGAAGTCAACGCTGTAATATACGATGCCAAAGTAACTTCACATCTTGAAGAGATATTCTTAACAGACTTAAGTGAACATTGCACAGAGATAACACAAAGTGCATATGCCAAACGTTCACTTCTAATCAAATTTAAAGAACAGATCTCAAGACTTCTTACACCTGTATTGTAAGACTAGAACATTGTGGCAATATTTAAATACTTTAAACGACTTACTGGGAGTTCTTCACCAGTTAATAAATATCATGGAGAATATGGTGTCACTATATATGATTTACAAAGTAAAAGTGTCCATACAATAATTTTCAAAAATAGAAAGGCATTTATTAACATAATCATAGTCAATAAATGCCTTCTTACAATATTTTACTTAACTTCCTTATTCTTCTCATACATCGCAAGTATCTTATCTCTTGTATATGCACCAAGGAATTTCTTCTCTTCTTTTGTCAATTCTTTTATATCTATTGGCTCTCCGAATTCTATAACAGTCTTAGTTGACTTTATAAAAGGAAAGTGAGCTTCAAATACATCTCTTGTATTGTTCTGAGCTACAGGAATTATCTTACATCCTGATTTCTCTGCGAACTTTAAGCTGCCTTCCTTGAATGGAAGTATTCCTTCTTCCTTATTTCTCGTTCCTTCCGGGAATATGAATATTGATATTCCATCATTCTTAATATAATCAATTCCCTGAAGTATTGTCTTAAGTCCTTCTTTTATATTCTCTCTGTCAAGGAAAAGACAATACAGATATCTCATCCATACTCTTAAAAGAGGTACTTTTCCAATCTCTTTTTTTGCCACAAAGCCTGTTATATCAGGCAACATTGAATAAGCAATAACTATATCAAAATAACTTCTGTGATTGCCAACATATAATACCGGCTCATCTTTTGGTATGTTCTCTTTGCCTATTACTGTTGTACGCACTCCTGCAAGAAACAGAATACACTTAAATGCTCCCTGCACGAATCTTAGCGAACTTATGTCTTTCGCTCTTTTGTTAATCTTACCTATCAGATATTCAATCGCAAACATTGGTATGCTGATTATAATATATATCAGTAAAAATATCGCTATTAATATCAGTCTAATCATTATCTCACATGCCTTTCATCATATAATCAGTTAATGTAACTGTTATCTATATTCTACACTAACTGGCAGTATTCTTCCAATACCATTTTTTTATCGTATATATTCTTTGCATGTTCAACTGTTACATATCTAAAATGCCATGATTCATAACCATATCCTGTTATGTTCTCGCTTCCTTCTGGATATCTTAATATGAATCCATATCTATATGAGTTATTAAGAAGCCACTCATATTCTTTTGTATCCTTAAAATCCTGTGTTACTTCATTATTACATATTGGTGTTGACAGATCAACTGCAAGTCCTGTCTGATGTTCACTTGTTCCTGGAAATGCTATATACATTCTTGTATGAGTAAGTCCCTGTTTTACTATTGATTCTGTATATATCTCTTTCTGTGTCTCAAATGATCTATATCCTGCTACACCACAGATTGAGAGTCCTTCCTTCTTAGCATCGTTTACCATTCGCTCTAACGCTTCCTTAGCTTCCATTCTAAGTTCGAACTCTTCTCCTTCATCAGCTGATGGAATATCAACTACTGCAAGATCTTCTGGTGCGTACTCCTCTGTTACAGGATGGTTACGATTGATTAAAATTAAAAGATTATTCATGTTCATATTTGTTTTCCCTTTTCTATAAAAAAAATAGTAAGTGGGCAGTTACGCCCACCTACTATATTATTTTGTAGAATCGAATGTGTCAAGTAATGCTTTTTTAATTTTGTATAAATTATCTGATAAATCGACATAAACTTCATGAGGATTAACAAGTCTTCTAGTCTCTTCCCATAGTGTATCCTGTTCTCTAAGACAATAATCTCTTATATCCATTACAGCAGGTGATTCATATACACACTCACCTTTATCAAATACTTTTACAAGAAGTTCTCTCATAGTATATTCGCCTGCTTTTAATGTTGTCTTCTTCCATGTCTCGATTGGATCGAATATCCTTAAGTCTTTTGTCTCATCAAACTTATCATCAACAAGTGATATAAGATCTGCTTTTATCTTACCTGATTCTTTCTCATATATACGATATACTGTCTTATTACCAGGATTAGTTATCTTCTCTGTATTCTCTGAGAGTTTTATCTTAGGAATAAATTCCCCAGTCTCTTCGTTCATAACAGCTGCAAGCTTATATACACCACCAAAAGCCGGACAGTCTTTAGAAGTTATAAGATTAGTTCCAACACCCCATGATGTAATGGCTGCTCCCTGTGATTTTAAGCTGTCTATAAGATATTCATCAAGATCACTTGATGCTGATATAACTGCATCTGTGAATCCTTCTGCATCTAACATCTTTCTTGCTTTCTTAGAGAGATATGCAAGGTCACCACTGTCAAGTCTTATTCCATAGAATGTAAGTGGTATTCCGGCTGCTCTCATCTCCTTGAATACTTTGATAGCATTTGGCACACCTGATTTTAATGTATCATATGTATCTACAAGAAGTATACATGCCTGTGGATAAAGTTCTGAATACTTCTTGAATGCTGTATATTCATCAGGGAAGCTCATTATCCAGCTATGTGCATGTGTTCCCTTAACCGGTACATTGTATAATTGTCCTGTAAGAACACAACTTGTTCCAATACATCCGCCGATTACAGCAGCTCTTGCACCAAGAACACCTGCATCAGGTCCTTGTGCTCTTCTAAGTCCGAATTCCATAATTCCATCACCCTTAGCTGCATAACATACTCTTGCAGCTTTAGTAGCGATAAGGCTCTGATGATTAATTATGTTAAGAATAGCTGTCTCTACAAGCTGTGCTTCCATTATAGGTGCAACAACTTTAACAAGTGGTTCTCTAGGAAATACAACTGTTCCTTCAGGTATTGCATATATATCTCCTGAGAATCTAAAGTTAGCAAGATAATCTAAGAAATCCTCTTCAAATAAACCTACACTTCTAAGATAATCTATATCTTCCTTCTCAAAATGAAGATTCTTAATATAATCTATTACCTGATCAAGTCCACATGCGATTGCATATCCACCACCTGATGGATTCTTTCTGTAGAATGCATCAAATACAACCATCTCATTGGTCTTATTCTTAAAATATCCCTGCATCATTGTCAATTCATATAAATCTGTTAATAATGTTAAATTTCTCTCGCTCATACTATATAACTCCTTTGCTCTTCTTATTAATTATTATTATATTCCCTCATGCATCTTATACTTCCTGATAGATCCAGCTTAAAGCTGCCTACCTTTTACCAGTACATCGTTTTTGAGATAACTACACCATTCACTTACCTGCGAAACGATGTACCAGATTTTTACAACTTCTCAAATGCATGGGCTTAGTATAACAGAATGATAATTTTTTGGCAATATTTTTGTTAAATTTTTATCAATCTTTTTGTTATTTTTTTTCGTACATATACTATTTTTAATCCGATATTATTGTTAGGTTAAGTCTATTCTGTTATAATATCTGTGATGTCTGATATTTGGCAATAGATTCTTGCAGTATAGGCTTTATGGCATGGTATGCGGGCCAGAGGTACTATTAATTATAAAAGAACAAAAGCTTATCACATCATAACTATATGTATTATATCTGCGAAAGGCAGAATAGTAACAGGAGGAATTATAAAATGAAAAATCAGTCACTAAAAACAAGCAAACTTGTAATGGCAGCCATGTTCACAGCCATTATCTTAATCATGTCATTCACACCTTATCTTGGATATATTCCACTCGGCTTTATGAATGCGACAATTATACACATTCCGGTTATTATCGGTGCTATTATTCTTGGTCCTGTATATGGTGGATTCTTAGGTGGTATATTTGGTCTTACAAGCCTTATTAATAATACTGTTAATCCTAACCTTACATCATTCGTATTCTCACCATTCTATACAGCAGCAGGTGTCCATGGTGGAATTAAGAGTCTTATTGTATGCTTTGTTCCACGAATACTCATTGGTATAGTTGCTTACTATGTATTTGTACTTATAAAAAAGCTTTTTAACAGCAAAAAAGGTGGCGAAGCTACAGCTCTTGTAATTGCAGGCGTTGCAGGTTCTCTTACCAATACACTACTTGTAATGAATGGTATATTTGTCTTATTTGGTTCTTCTTACGCAAGTGCCAGAGGACTCGCATATAACACACTATATGGTGTAATTCTCACAGTAATCGGAACTCAGGGTGTTCCAGAAGCTATTGTTGCCGGTATTCTTACCTGTGCAATAGGCAAAGTTCTTCTTAAAATTAACAGACAACATAAGAACTAATAATAGTGAATTGCAATACAATATTAAACAGTGAATAGTTGTATGATTCCACTATTAATAAAATGGTATAGATTCTACTATTAAATAAAAAAAGGAATGATTAATCTATGTTAAAAGGAAAGACTATTGTACTTGCTGTAACAGGAAGTATAGCAGCTTATAAGATTGCTAACCTTGCAAGTATGTTAAAAAAACTACAATGTGATGTGCAGGTATTAATGACTAAAAACGCTACCAACTTCATTAATCCTATCACTTTTGAGACTCTTACAGGCAATAAATGTCTAGTTGACACATTCGACCGTAACTTTCAATATAGCGTTGAGCATGTTGCACTCGCAAAGCGTGCTGATGTAGTTCTTGTAGCTCCGGCATCAGCTAATGTCATTGGTAAGATTGCCAATGGAATTGCTGATGATATGCTTACAACAACTATTATGGCATGTCCATGCAAGAAGATTATCTCACCGGCGATGAATACTAATATGTATTATAATCCTATCGTTCAGGATAATATCGCTAAGTTAAAAAGATTTGATATGGAAGTTATTGAACCAGACAATGGCTATCTCGCATGTGGTGATATAGGTGCCGGCAAGATGCCTTCTGAGACAGTACTTCTTGATTATATACTAAGAGAAGTTCAATATGACAAAGACCTTGCCGGTAAAAAGGTTCTTGTAACAGCCGGTCCTACAAGAGAAGCTATCGATCCTGTAAGATATATAACTAATCATTCAACAGGCAAGATGGGATATGCTATCGCAAGAGACTGTATGTTACGAGGTGCAGATGTCACTCTTGTAAGTGGCAAAACTTCTATTACACCACCACCATTTGTCAAAGTTGTTGATGTAGTATCTGCAGCAGATATGTTTGAAGCTGTAAAAGATTCTTACAAAGACATGGATTATATCATTAAGACAGCTGCTGTTGCTGATTATACACCTGCCATCACTTATGATAACAAAGTCAAAAAATCAGATGACGATATGTCTATTGCGCTTAAGCGTACTACTGATATTCTAAAATATCTTGGTGAACACAAGTCGGATTCTCAGATTCTTGTCGGATTCTCAATGGAAACCGAGAATATGATCGAGAATTCAAGAGCAAAACTTGAAAAGAAAAATCTTGATATGATAGTAGCCAACAATGTTAAAGATGAAGGTGCAGGATTTGGCATCGATACTAACAAAGTAACGTTAATAACCAAAGATACTCTCACTCCATTACCTGTAATGACTAAGAGTGAAGTTGCGCATACACTTATAGATACGATTAAGAATCTAAAGTAATCTGCATAAGCAAAAAATACTATTTCTTTTTTGTAAGATTAATGTTAAAATGAATAATATCAGTTATACTTTAGAGTAAGTATGCAATAATAATTTAAGAAAGGAAAGCTGTTATGTATCTAATAACAGCGGGGTTTATTCATGGTTTGGAAAATAATTCTAGGAATAATAATCGTGTTATTAATCATTCTTGGAGTTCTGTATTTCTTTGGACGCAAAGCTATGAAAAAAGCAGATGCGCAGAAAGAGGCTATTGAAGCTGCTGCACAGACTGTTAATATGTTGATTATTGACAAGAAAAAAATGAAGATGTCGGAAGCCAACCTTCCAAAAGTTGTGCTTGAACAGACACCAAAATATTTAAGAAAGGCCAAACTTCCTATTGTCAAAGCCAAGATTGGTCCTCAGATTATGACACTTATAGCAGACGAGAAGATATTTGATGCTCTTCCAGTTAAGACAGAAGGAAGAGGTACAATAAGTGGTATGTACCTTACTAACTTCAAATCTTTTAAACCTGTTAAAGTAGCTAACCAGCCACCTAAGAAGAAGAAATTCTTCGACAGATTTAAAAAATCTTCTAAAACAGAAGAAGCAAAAGATACATCTTCAAAGAAGTCAAAGAAAAACTAATTACTAATAATATAATCTCAGTTAATTATTAGTTCATTTTAACAACATATAAAAACCGGTTGCGATTTATAATCGTAACCGGTTTTTATATGTTGTTATCTTTTAAGTTTATATATAGTCTTTTATATCTTACATATTGCTATCTTTTAAATTTATATATAGTCTTTTATATCTTATATATTGTTATCTTTTAAGTTTATATACAATATCTCATAGATATTACTATGTAAATTTTATCAAAGTCAGCTCTTTTGCTTCTATTTTCTCAACCGAAACTCTTTACCTTGTGGAACTATCTTAATTATAACGTTACATCTTCCGGCATCTTCTTCATTAAGTTCAAGATTATAATCAAGTCTTATCTCTATAAGCTCTTCTTCTTCATGAATCTCGATCTCATTAGTAGCAAATCCTATTGTAATATCACCATAATCTGTATGATAACATGTTACATATTTAACGCCTGCTTCAAATTCCATCTGGGCACTAAGTCCGCCATATCGTTTTAATTCTACTTTTTCATCAGTAAATTTTAGCATAGAACTTGTGACTTTATTCTGTTTTTCTTTAACTTCTTCATATTTTACATAATGTTTTCCATTCTTCAGATAATAGTTACCAAAACTTATCACTTCAACAGCTTCACAGTCGTCTTCATCCATATCTGTCGGAAGTCCTGAAATGGATATAATTACTTCTTTTGTCATCTCTCACCTCTAATAATCTTTCTAATATTCGTCAATATTAATCTGCTGTGTTGTAAGAATATCAAATGGTAATATTGAATTGGCAAAGTCCTTAAACTTCTTTGCTGCATCACTTACATAGAATTTGTACATCTGACTTGGTGAATCATATTCCTTGATATTAGCTATATGCTTCTTGTCAAGAAGATGTCTAAGTTCTATTGCAGTCTCATAAGCCGGATTAACAAGTGTAACTTTATCTCCAACTGTTCTTCTTACAGTTGATCTTATAAGTGGATAATGCGTACATCCAAGTACAAGCGTATCAATATCCTTATCTTTGAATTCACTAAGATATCTTGACGCAATCTCATCTGTCACAGGGTCATTAAGAAGCCCTTCTTCTACAAGTGGAACAAATAGAGGACATGGTTTTCCAAATACCTCGATGTCAGGATTAATCTCATGGATGAATTCCGAATATATCTTAGAATTAATTGTTCCTTCTGTTCCAATAATTCCAATTCTTCCATTATTAGTTGCTTCTGATGCAACTTTCGCACCAGGCTTTACTACACCAATAATCGGTATGTCAAATTCCTTCTTACATTCTTCAAGTGCAAAAGCACTGGCTGTATTACATGCAATAACAATCGCTTTTACATTCTGTGTAAGAAGAAATCTTATTATCTGTTTTGAGTATCTTATAATAGTATCTTTTGACTTACTTCCATAAGGTACTCTTGCTGTATCACCAAAATAGACAATTCTCTCATTTGGAATCTGTCTCATAATCTCTCTTGCGACTGTCAGTCCGCCAACTCCTGAGTCAAATACTCCTATTGGTGAATCATTACTCATAACCCGTTTTCTCCTATCCTTCGAATCTTACCAACGCACTCTGTATTAACTTCTCAACAAGCTGTGGCTTGCCAATTCCTTTTGCTTCCCATAACATTGGATACATGCTGATTGCTGTAAATCCTGGAAGTGTATTAATCTCATTAAATACAACTTCATTAGTATCTTTTGTAACAAAGAAGTCAACTCGTGATAATCCATAACCGTCTACTGCTTTGAATATCTCAACTGCATCTGTTCTAACTTTTTCAACTGTCTCAGCCGGAAGATCCGGTGATATAACTGTCTTAGAATCAGCATTATTATATTTGGCATCAAAATCATAGAATGTCGCATCTGATGCTGCAAGAATCTCGCCTACTCCTGACGCTCTTACTTCACCACTTCCAAGGACTGCACATTCTATCTCACGACCGATAATAGTCTCTTCGACAAGAATCTTTCTGTCATGCTTTGCTGCTTCATAAAGTCCATCAATAAGAGCTTCTCTGTTCTCTGCTTTTGATACACCTCTTGATGAACCTGCATTAGATGGTTTTATAAATACAGGATATGCTATCTTAGCTTCTATCTTAGCTACAACACTATCCATATCATTAAGATCATTCTTTCTTACTATTACATAATCTGCCTGACGTATTCCAAGTGTATCTACGATTATCTTAGTATATATCTTATCCATTGATACACTTGAAGCAAGAACGCCACAACCTACATATGGAATTCTTGCAAGTTCAAGAACACCCTGAACTGTTCCGTCTTCACCATATAATCCATGAAGAACAGGGAATACAACATCTATCTTCTCAACAGTTGTCTTATTGCCATCAATAAGGATAACGCCTCTCATTGTAGCATCCGGTGATATAACTGCTGATACTTTACCATTAACCCATTCGCCTGACTTGATATCATCAACTGAATCAACTTTTAACCATTTACCTTCTTTTGTAATACCTATAATCAATATATTGTAATTATCCTGATTTATATTAGCAATTACAGTCTGAACAGATACACATGAAACTTCGTGTTCTGATGACTGTCCACCAAACAAAACTGCTATATTCTTCTTGCTCATTATCTTACCCTCTTTCTGTCTCACAATATGTAAGACAATTATTGCCCGGTGCTTTATACACCTTATTTAATTTTAACCTTATTCTTAAAAATATTCAACTATATTTTATTATCTCATCTAATTCCTACAAAACAAAAGTATTACTAACAATTATCTTTTAAATCTAATATCCGATATATTATATCACTCTATATCAAACAGTTCATTTAAAAAAGTAAGATATTTGAAATGTACTTTTATCTTTTTGTCCTTAGCTTTAGTTAATATTATATCATATTCTTCATTTGTTAAAACGTCTTTTAATTTTTGTCTTGAATCATCACTTTCTTCCGGATGAATAGCATCAGCATAACATAGTGGTGGATATAATACACACCACCAGTTTCTGCCATCACCTGCACCTATATCTACTATAAGAGCCTCATATTCACCTTGTGGAAATGTATATTCCCCATATATTTTTACTGGAAAATACTCCCGTCCTATGTATACACTGGCTCTATGTTCACTAATATAATCTTCATAGCTTATCGCATTATCAGATTCCATATATACATTATCAAGATAATATTCCTCTATTGCTCTGTCTGCGACATTCTCTATATCATCAATTTTTGCACTAAGTGCTTCTCTTGCCACAGCTACGTTCTCACAATCTTTAGTAAGCTCACCCATATAGCTTACAACATAATCTTTAACATACAATTTTAACTGCTGCTCACTGTCTGAATCGTCCTTGGCTCTTATATGAAATCTTAATATCTTCTGTGCCATCGTCTCAACACATACACTAGTCTGTTTTATCTGTTTGCTATCATAAGACATCTCTCTTGCTTTCATCATAAAAAATACTATAAGTATAAATACTATAAGAAAAGCTCCTATTATACGTCTCACATTTCCCATAACTCTACGTCCTCCTGATATTATTATGTATTCTAATATCATTATTGACGTTTCTCTAATTTGTATACATCTAACTTATAATATGCGCAAAGCAGTCATCGTTAGATTCCTTTATCCTCATATGACTGCCTTAGTATCTATTTTTATACATTTGTATATGAACATTCTCTAAATCTATTAACTTATACCTACTTAGTTGTGTTAATAGCTTTAATTACATTCTTCTCCTGATTCTCGATATGCTGTCTTACTGCTTTTTTAACTGCTTCTATATCTTTGTTTGCAAGTGCTTCTATTATTATCTTGTGTTCTTCTACAAGTGTCTTTCTCTTATCTGAGTCCTTAATATATTCAAATCTGTATCTGTACATCTGCTCTCTGAGATTATTAAGAATCTGAATAAGTCTTGCATTATCAGTAAGTGCATATATCGCATCATGGAAGTTAACGTCTGCTTCTGCCATCTCAACAACATTATCTCTTCCAATCGATTCGATAAATTCATTATTCTTCTCTTCAAGAACTGCTACATCTTCTTTTTTGATATTGCATGCCGCAAGTGATACAGCTAACTCTTCAAGTGTACATCTTACTTCAAGAACATCTCTTAGATCTTTCTCTGTAATCTTAGCTACTTCTGCACCTTTTCTTGGAATCATAACTACAAGTCCCTCAAGTTCAAGCTTTCTTATAGCTTCTCTTATAGGTGTACGGCTTACTCCAAGACGTTTTGCAAGCTGAATCTCCATAAGTCTCTCGCCCGGCTTTAACTCACCTTTTAGAATTGCCTGCCTTAATGTATTGAATACTACATCCCTAAGTGGCAGATATTCATTAATTGTTACTTTTAAACTGTCTTCCATCATAATATTTTTCCTCTTGTTATTATAATATTTATATGATGTCGGGGACAAAAACCCCGACTTTGATGCCTACGAATTGTTCCGTGCTACGCACTCCCACAATTCTACTGGGTATTCGCATATCGTGGGATTATCATCCCGCTTGTATGTTTCTAAACTTTTCACATATATCGCATTAGATATGCATAGGTATCACTATATATTAATTAAATGTCTCCGTCACAAATACCTGTTTTACAAGTTTTCCTTTTAAAAGCTGTTTGCATCGATTAGCATCTTCTTTGTTATCAAATATACCAAATACTGTTGGTCCGCTTCCACTCATAAGAGCATTAAGTGCACCATTTTGCTTCATTATATTCTTAATCTCTTCTATCTGAGGATATTCCTTAGCTGTTACTGTCTCAAGCACATTACCAATTCTGTCTGACAAACTATATATATCACCTTCATTAATACTGTCGATAATTCCATCGATATCAGGATGAGGTGTATTCTCATCAAGTACCAGATTCTCATATACAAACTTTGTTGATACTCCAAATGACGGCTTTGCTATAAGAATTGTAGTCTTAGGTACTGCTTTAAGCGGTGTAAGCTTCTCGCCAATTCCTTCTGCAAGTGCTGTTCCTCTCATAATACAATATGGGACATCTGCTCCTATCTTAACTCCAAGCTCCATAAGTTCATTCTTAGTCGCTCTTAGCTTGAATATCTTGTTAATTCCATACAGAACTGCCGCTGCATCTGAACTGCCGCCTGCCATTCCTGCCGCAACAGGTATGAACTTCTCAAGTGTAATCTCAACTCCCTGCCCAACTTCATACTTCTCAAGTATCAGCTTCGCAGCCTTGTATACAAGATTATTCTCATCTGTTGGAAGATAATAGAGATTAGTCTTAACTTTTATCTCATTATCATCTCTCTTCCTAATTGTTATCTTGTCGTACATCTTAATAGTCTGCATTATCATTCTTACTTCATGATATCCGTCTTCTCTTCTCTTAACCACATCAAGGCCAAGATTAATCTTTGCCATTGCTCTTAACTTAATTTTATTCATATTAATCACCTTTGCATAATGTATACAGTATATTATAAACAAAATACGCTAAAAAAACAATACAAATTTAACCAAATAGCGCAGTCAGTTACCCGCTGCGCTATTTCATATATAAAATCCTTATGTTCGTCATAGGCTCTTCCTACTACCTTTAGATGGTGGGAAGAGCCTTGTAAATTTGTATTGCAGATTTAATTATACTAATCTTAGATCTGCTGCATACGAATTGTTCCATATTATGCAATTAATTATCATCTCTATGATATTCTCACAACAATAATTCTGTCCCCGGTATTTATATGATCACCAGATATGCCATTAACCTCTTTTATACTATCCACACTTGAATGATGTTCTTTAGCAATTTTCCACAAAGTATCATCTTTTTTCACAACATATCCTGTAATTCCCGGAATTGCAATAAGTCTGGAATTATCATAAGGTTCTTCATTAAGTGTTGTAATCATATTAATCTGTCTCTTTTTTCTTGCAAAAATACCTGCACTCACATTACCTCTTACATTAATATGTTCGTCATCCGCAACTGACGCATATATCTGTTCTACACATGAATTAACATCAATCACAACCTCATCACTTGTATCCGTAAGTTCAGTAGTCAATGTAAATGGCACTTCTCCTCTTATCGTTCCAAATGGATGCATATCATCATGCGACACATACATTATCTGCGTTATAATAGCCCCTTCAATCGTAAGAATACCATCTTCACTTGATATATCATCAATCTTTGCGTCACCTTTTGCAAAAATAAACTGTAATATTCCGGCTTCTTCATTCTTATATCGTAACATCCCATCAAACTTACTTCGTATACTATTATTAATCAGAAGTTCTTCATATTCTGCATTCTCATACTCCGGCTTTATATCAACTGTCGTAGAATATACATCATCAATAACCTGCGTATTCTCTTCATTATAGATTTTTATCTCAAGTTCAGATAATAAATCAACCATTATTACTCTATTCTCACCATTCTCATCCGGTTTGGCATCAACAATACTATTAGTCGTCTTAAATGATACATTAGGGATAACATTCTCATCAATTCCCGGCATCTCGACTTCTGCTAAAAAAGGTATAACTGTCTCCTGCCATTCCATAACAAGTTCATCTTCTTCTCCTTTATATAATATAAATAAGAGAAGTTCCCCTTTTATCTTAAGGACATCAGGCATCGGCCGCACTTCAATATTTCTTATATTAATATTCTTCCATAATATCTCAAGTATGTCAGGTTTATTCTTTTCAAGCGAAATCTCTTCTTTTATTCTCATTGAATCTTTTTTATCTGCCAAAAGATTAATATATGTAATATCTCTTTGCAACGTATATATCCTGTCATCACCGCTTATCTGTGTAAGAACATCAAGATCTCTGCATGACGTTGTCTTTATGAGAAAACTCATAATTGCTCTTACACTTATCTTTCTTGAATTAACTATTCTTATGGCAAGATCATCTATATCCCATCTTATTCTAAGATCCTCATTCTCGTTATCACTATCTATATTGATATATTCCTTAAAAGGAATACTTCCACTCATACTATGTACACTATGACTCTCATCATTAAAATACAATATATCAAATGACAGATTACCAGAGATTGCAACCCTGTCCTTTGATGGACGTATTTCATCAATATATATCGTTCCGGCTTCGTTAATTATCCTATCTATATCAGGCTTTGACTCACCAAGTATAAAATCATCATCGACAGACACCTGGTATGTAGCTTCTTTTGCAATACAGCTCATCTTAATACCTTTTTTAATAAGTTCCATTCCATCACCTCAACTATATTTTTTATTAAAATTCAATTGTTTTTTATTAGGTTTTTCCTATTAAAATACCATATATTTTATTTAAAAATTACAGGTTTGTTAGGATTCTCACACTTTATTACTATATATGGTGTAGTCACTTCCATAGATACCTGACTCTCATCAGTGCTGACACTCTCATTATCCTTACTGCCTCTTATCATAAACTGAACACATACAGTATTCTTAGTAAGATACATATCTTCAACAGTTATACAATATGATCCTCCCTCCATCTGACCATATCCTTTAGCTATATACAGATACTCTTCATCCTGATAAGTAAGCATAAAACCCTTATCTAACTTGGCATCAATTGTACTCTTTAACTCCTTAGGTATATCTTCCTCTCTCATAACAGTGAATTCGATATCTTTAATCCTCTCTCTTGCCACTTTCTTAACACTGCATCCACACATAAGACCAGACCACATACAAGCCACTATAACCCAGGCTATTATAAATATGCCTTTAGTAAATACGCTTTTACTAAATATGCCTTTAGTAAATACACTTTTAGTAAATACTCTTTTAATAAATACGCTTTCAGCTCTTATATCACCACTTCCACAACTTTTCATTTTTCCTTTCACCCAAAAAATTCCCTCATATAATCTAATCTCTAAATTATATGAGGGAATACTCTACAATTATGACTGCATTTATTTTACAAATTTCTAAGATTATGACAAAGCAGCTTCAAGATATCTTTAATCATATTATACCAAGATGCCCTTCTTCATCCTAATTCTCAAGCATAGCCGGGAAACTAAATGTTGCATCTGCATTATCATCATCAATATCAACCGTATAAGTCTTATTCTCACATCCACTCTTAGTAAATGTAATAACATGTGTTCCTGCCACTTTTGGTGTAGATACCGGTGCTGTTCCTATAAGACTTCCATCCATATACACCTGTGCTCCTTCAGGTGCTTTGATATATGTCTTATAAGTAGAACTTGCTGCACCTGTAGTCTCTGTCGCAGTAATCTTCTCTTCCCCTGTCTCAGTTGTACTCTTAGTCTCACTTTGGTTAGTTATATCTATCGTCTTTGACATATAAGCACTATTAATCGTTATATCTTCATTATATGTATCATAACCCGGTGCACTTACAGTTATTGTATGCTTACCATATTCGAGTGTTATCGACTCTTTATTCTCTACTGCACTATCATCAACAAGTACCGTAGCATTCTCAGGAACTACTGTAAGCTTAAGTCTTCCCTGCTGTTTGGCAATCTCTACAACATCGCTAAAATCAAGTGTCACTTCCTTATCACGTCCTATTGTGACAGTTCTCTGTGCAGAATAATCACCATTTTGCATATTAACTTTATAACTTCCTTCAGGAACTACAAGAAGCATATTATCGCCTGTTATCTTCGTTATAAGCGTCTTGCCTACATCTATAAAACCACCAATAAATGGATTATAATTAGTAAGTTTTAGATAACCATGCCCTTTTGTGACAACTATGGAGGTAACTTTTTTATCAATTCCTCTTACAGTAATCTCATCATTATTATTAAGTTCCATCATCTCAATACTCTTACCTTCTGACAATATAAGAAGCGTATCATCAAAAGAATATGCATGACTGCCAATACTTATAATCTTATTAGTTCTGTCTATTGAATAATTGGTTATATTAGTTGACTCAAAGGCTTCTTTTGATTCATCCATACTTAGAATCTCAAGAGTCTTCTTATTATATTCGATATTATAGATCTGACCTTCACTAACCTGACTTGCTGCCATTACAGAATCATATCTTCCTGTTATATTCGTAGCACCTGTATAGTAAAGAGTTATATCATCACTCTGACCATAAGGAAGCACTGTAAAAGACTTATCTTTGGTATTTATCCCTGCAATCGCTGCCACAACACTCTCAGTCTTTTTAATACTCTCAGTCTCTTCCTCCGTCTTATTATATACATACGCTTCCTTACCATTAGTAATTGGCATAGGTGAATTATTATTGCATGCTATAATTCCTAATGCACATAATAATACGATTGTTCCCATTGCTGCTGTTCTTGGTTGTCTCTTCATCATCTTTTCCCCCCGGTTATTATATCTACAACATTCTCTTTATAAAATTAGTCTTTAAAATTGTCTGATGAACAACTTTATTTAACTTTTCGGTATTTTTATCCGGAATCCACACCTTTTTACTATTGTAATAATAATTAAGTATCTTCCAGAACTTCTCCGGATATAAAAGCATCAGCTTAAGATATATGTAATCCTTATCAGTTATATGTCTTACATTATCATATTCCTGTATCATCTTAAAGCCAAGTTCAATATTCCATCCATTTTTCTCCATTACTTTTCTTAGAAAATTATAAAAATCCCATATATCAATATAATACTCTATTTTCTCAAATCCTGTAACTGCTGTAAAGTTAACACCATTAATAAGACTGTGATAATCAAAGTCTCCATGACATATCTGCTTATCATACATTGGATCTATTATTCCATTCTCTATCTTCTCACACATAAGATCAACAACCATCTGTGCTGCAATTATATTCTTATCAATATTATAAAAAGCAAGCTGTTCAAAATCCGTCTTATTAATTCTGCATGTAAGATACGATTTTATCCTCTTAAGTTCTCTAAGATGTCTCTCATAATCAGAATAAATATTGTATCTCTGATAATTAACATAATTACTAATATTAATTCTGTCAAATGCATTATGTAAAGCAGCTATCGTCTGGCATCCTCTTAATACATCATGTTCCTTCATAACATCACATTCTCTGCCTTCATACCACGTTGTAATTATGTAATTATTCCTGTCACTGCCGGTTGTTATATATGTATCATTATTATTTTTAATATATACGGGAACATATAAGAATCCCGCCTGTCTTATCTCATTAAGTATTATAGCCATAACCTCTGCATGATAGCAATTACCATTATACTGTGTAACTCTATAAAGTTCTCCCTGAACAGACACTGCCATAAGTGCACCTCTGCTCTTATATGTATTATACACATCAATATCGTACTGTTCTAATACTTTTCCATATTTTTCCGCCAAAAAAATCCCTCCTGCTAATATATTCTAAGTTTTCTATATTAGTATGAGGGATTTTATTAATATATTACAGCATTTCCTTTAATTTATCATAATCATTAAGTTCAGGCTCATCAAGCACTGCATTAAAAAGTCTCTTTAATGTATTACCCATCTCTTTACCCGGTGCAATACCAAGTGATTTAAGATCATCTCCGGTAATATTAAGTTCTTTTAATGTAAGCGCATCGCCTCTCTTAACTATATTCTGATACACTTCATAGATATGTCTGTAATAACCTTTTGTATTATTATGAGCATCTTCTATATTCTCTTTTGCAATCTTAAATCTTAGAATATGTGAGGCATATATAACTCCACATTCGCTTGCAAAGTGCCTTATAGCTCTCTCACTGTCAGCAACTTCATAATTCTCATACTTAATAATAGCACTTACATAATTAAGTGTATTATTATCAAGTTTAAGACCTTTTATAACAGAATAGACTGTCTTATAGTCAAGTCCGCTAAAAAGTGCTGCCATTCTAAGATAACTGTCATCAAGAATATCTTCATGAAGAAGTGTCTTAACATAATTCGCATCACACTTACAAGTCTCAGGAATTATAACAGGCATTATTCCAAGATCAAACATATCTTTAACTCTCCAAGGATTATCAGACATAAGTGTCTTTAAAAGCTCTGTATGAATTCTCTCACGACTTATATTCTTAAGTGTTCCTGCAAGTGTAACTATAGCTTTTCTTGTCTCATCTTCTATATCAAAAGACAACTGGGCTGAGAACCTTACTGCACGCATTATTCTAAGTGCATCTTCTGAGAATCTCTCCATCGGATCTCCGACACATCTTATCACATGTCTCTTAATATCGCCTATTCCATCAAATTCATCGACAACACCACTGTAATCATTATAAGCCATCGCATTAATTGTAAAATCACGTCTCTCAAGATCTTTTCTAAGATTCTGTGTAAAAATAACTTCCTTAGGATGTCTTGAATCTTCATATTCACCATCTATCCTATAAGTTGTCACTTCATATCCTGTATGGTCTATCATTACAGTAACTGTTCCATGCTGTATTCCTGTATCTATTGTCTTTCTAAATATAGCTTTTACCTGCATTGGTGTTGCATCAGTAGTAATATCCCAATCTTTAGGTACTCTTCCAAGTATACTATCTCTTACACATCCACCAACAGCATACGCATCATAATTATTATCTTTTAGTCGCTTGATAATAAATCTGACACTTTCAGGTGCTTCAATTCTATATTCCATATTAATATGCCTTGCCCCAGTATACAAGCTTCTTAGCAGGTCTGCCACAGCATACGCATACATCTGAGATTGTCTCCTGTTCAAATGGCATACATCTTGAAGTACATGTTGTATCTTCTTTTATCTTATCTTCACAAGCCTGATCACCACACCACATAGCTTTGATAAATCCAGGTTTTGTTGCTGCAGTTTCCTTGAATTCATCATAATTCTTAGCTGTATATGTGTGAGCATCTCTATGAGTTCTTGCTCTTTCAAGCATCTCTTTTTGCATTGTATCTAATACTTCAGTAATCTTTACTGCAAGTTCATCAATTGATACAGTAACTTTCTCTCTTGTATCACGACGTACAATAACAGCCTGATTAGCTTCGATATCTCTAGGTCCCATCTCAACTCTTACAGGAATACCTCTCATCTCCTGTTCTGAGAACTTCCAGCCAGGATTCTTATCTGAATCATCAACTTTAACTCTAAGTCCTGCTGCCTTAAGTGCATCTCTTACTTCATATGCTTTGTCGAGTACACCTTCTTTTTTCTGCATAATAGGAATAATATCAACCTGTACAGGTGCAACTCTTGGTGGAAGAACAAGTCCTGAATCATCACCATGAACCATAATTACAGCACCGATTAATCTTGTTGTCATACCCCATGATGTCTGATGAACATATTTTAACTTATTATCTTTGTCTGTATACTGTATTCCGAATGCTTTTGCAAATCCATCACCAAAATTATGGCTTGTACCTGACTGAAGTGCTTTACCATCATGCATAAGTGCTTCAATTGTATAAGTAGCTTCTGCACCTGCGAACTTCTCTTTATCTGTCTTACGTCCTTTTATTACAGGGATTGCAAGTACTTCTTCACAGAATGTTGCATATAAGTTTAACATCTGCTGTGTTCTTGCTTCTGACTCCTCAGCTGTTGCATGAGCAGTATGTCCTTCCTGCCATAAGAATTCTCTTGAACGAAGGAAAGGTCTTGTCTCTTTCTCCCATCTTACAACTGAACACCACTGATTATATACTTTTGGAAGATCTCTGTATGACTGAATCTCATCTTTGTAAAAATCACAGAAAAGAGTCTCAGATGTTGGTCTTACACAAAGTTTCTCCTGAAGTGGATTAAGACCACCCATTGTTACCCATGCAACTTCCGGTGCGAATCCTTCTACATGATCTTTTTCTCGCTCTAAAAGACTCTCAGGTATGAACATAGGCATATATACGTTCTCAACGCCTGTCTCTTTGAATCTTCTGTCAAGTTCATGCTGAATATTCTCCCAGATTGCATATCCTGCAGGTTTGAATATCATACAACCTTTAACACTTGAATATCCCATTAACTCTGCTTTTTTAACTACATCTGTGTACCACTGTGCAAAATCTACATCCATTGATGTAATTGCTTCTACTAACTTCTTATCGTTTGCCATATTAACTCTCCTTTTTAATAAAAAATGTCAGGTTCAAAAAATATTTGACCATTTTAATAACAGATTGCGAAACTCTCACACTTTGGCTCATTATATGCACAAAAAAAGCCTTTCGCCCTCTGTATCATACACAAAGGGACCGAAAGGCTTCGGCGGTACCACCCTAATTAACCGCAATCACGATTCTCTCTTAATCCGTTAACGCCGGATACGCCAGACTTTCATCCGGAAACTCCAAGGTAGGTTCGACATACTTCACATAAGAATCTCACACCGGTAATTCTCTCTCTGGGATGCTAATTATATCTAATAATCCTCTTCTTTGTTCATATCTATCCATTATCTTAATTCAGAAGATATAATTTGTCAAGACGACTATTTTTAGATTAAAAAAATACTTCACTACTTAGTGAAAACCACCTCAAAAATTGTTCCTCCTGCAGGATTTGACTTAATAGCAATGTTTCCATCATGGACTCTCACAATTTCATGGACAAGTGCAAGTCCAAGTCCTACACCACCAAGCTCACGACTTCTTGATTTGTCCACACGAAAGAATGGATCAAATACTCTCTCTCTAAGTTCCTCTGGTATTCCACTTCCTGTATCTTCTACTGACAGATAAATATGTTTTTCCTTCTGATATGAGATTACTGTAACCTGTCCACCTGAATGATTATATTTTATGGCATTCTCAACCAGATTATATACAAGCCTATAGATAAGAATATCACTTCCTGTCATAATAATCTCCTCACAGTTTTCAATAAGCTTTATATTTTTTTCCTGTGCAAGAGGCTCAAGGTCTGCCAAAACCTCCTCAACAATAGCATCAACCATAATCTTATCATCTCTTCCCACAGTCTGAAGTTCACTCATATCAAGCAGAGTCTTTACCATCCTGCTTAGTTTGTCATTTTGTTCCGTAACCATCTTTATAGTCTGCAATGTATCTGCATCAATTTCCGGATGCTTTGTTGAATTATATAAATCAAGCTGCACCTGCATTAATGCTAACGGAGTACGAAGCTCATGTGCTGCATTTGCAGTAAAATGTCTCTGTATCTCAAATGCATCTGACAGACGTTCAAGCATCTTATTATATGAAATACTAAGCTGGTTCAGTTCTTTAACATTATTTTCCTCTATTTGCGAATCAGACAGATTTTGAGCCTGTACTTCTTCAATTTTATCAGAAAACTCTCTGATTGGTCTTAGTGCATGTCCACTTATAAAATAGACAGCAACTCCTCCTAAAAGAGCTAATAAAGTTGAAATTATTAAACTGTTTCTCTTGTAGTCAGCCTTATTATTATACACCTGAACTGAAAATTCACTTGCAAATTCATCCCACTTATCATCCGGAATACTTATATATATTTCATCAGTTTCATTCTCTTTATCATCCCCCTTAGACTCTACAGCCTCCTGCAGGGAATCAATATAATTCACACCATTTTTATAGACAAACATAGTCAGACATCCACATATAATGGCAATACATAATGTAGTTATGCATGTAAGCCTCCATTGCAGCGACATATTTTCCATCTGGCAATCTCCTCTCTGATTTTATAACCCTCACCTACCTTATTCAAAATAGGATCGTAGCCTAATTTTGCCTTAAGTTTTTTTCTAAGCGAAGACATATGTACTCTGATTGCTCCGCTAAAACTGTCAGCTGAAGCATCCCATACATGCTCTATAAGCTCCTCCTGGCTTACCGGTCTTCCAAGATTAATGAGTAAATATTCCAGAATACCATTTTCTTTTCTTGTCAGTGCAACTAACTCTCCCTTTGCATACGCCTCACGTTTAATCGTATCAAACTTTATTTCTCCACATTTAAGGCATACATCCTTTTGTACGAATTTTCTTCTCGTCAGGCTCCGGATACGTGCTTCTAGTTCCTGCAGATGAAATGGTTTTTCCATATAATCATTCGCTCCTGCATCTAATCCTTCAACTTTATCTGCAATCTGACCTCTTGCAGATAATATAAGAACTTTCGTTTCATCATTATACTTTCTAAGCTCCTTAAGAATCTCCATTCCATCTATCCCCGGCAGATTCAAATCCAAAACTATCAGATCATAATTCTCCGAGAAAATACATTCAAGGGCTTCTTGCCCATCATAACAGGTATCCACCTCATATCCTGCTGCATATAGGCTTTTTGCAATCATATCACATATTTGTTTTTCATCCTCAACAATTAATAATCTCAAAATTCTCACCCTGCCTCTTAACAATAATTTTACACCATATATTGTATAATACTAAAGTCAGCTGGTCAATAATACACCAAAAAGGAGAGAATGATATGTTAAAATGCAAGAAAACATGGCAAATTGTTCTGCTTATCCTTGGTATAAGCATGATAAGTTATGGTGCAGTCAGAGGCGAGGCGGCTACTGTGCTTGGTAAAGCAATAAAATTATGTCTGGAGTGTGTTGGAATTGGATAATAAAAAGAATTTACTTTCAAAAAAAGTAGCTAAAATACGTGGATGGATACAGTTCGTAGCAACACTACTAACCAATATTCATATCCCCAATTTATTTAAGGGCAAAATATATCAGGGCAATGCTAAAACAGTATGCGTACCCGGACTAAACTGCTATTCCTGTCCTGCTGCTACAGGAGCGTGTCCAATAGGAGCTTTTCAGGCTGTTGTCGGATCATCCAGATTTAAATTTTCTTACTACATAACCGGATTTTTCATTTTACTTGGTGTAACTCTTGGACGATTTATATGTGGTTTTTTATGCCCATTTGGATGGTTTCAGGATTTACTTCATAAAATACCTGGTAAAAAACTATCCACAGCAAGATTTAAACCTCTAAGATACCTGAAATATATAATTCTTATTGTTTTCGTTATACTTCTTCCGATGCTTGTAACGAACTCCATAGGAATGGGAGACCCGTTCTTCTGTAAATATATTTGTCCACAGGGAGTTTTAGAAGGTGCTATACCACTCTCTATTGGTAATGCAGCTATCCGTTCCGCTTTAGGAAAGCTTTTTTCTTTCAAATGTATTATTTTAATTTCAGTGGTTGTACTAAGCATTTTATTTTACAGACCATTCTGTAAATGGATCTGTCCCCTTGGAGCAATCTACTCATTATTTAACAAAGTCAGCCTGCTAGGTATTACAGTTGATAGCGGAAAATGTGTCGGATGTGGTCAATGTTCAAAAGCATGCAAGATGGATGTCGATGTATGTAAGACTCCAAATCATCCCGAATGTATACGCTGTGGAGCTTGTATAAAGGCTTGCCCAAAGGATGCAGTCCACTATCAGTTTATGGGGAAATCATGTCAAAAAAAGAACAATCGCTAACTATTTAACCTATTATTTTTATTTTAAAGGAGAAATGACTCATGAAAAAATTATCATTTATTTCTATTGTTACACTTTGTATAGCATTATCACTCACAGCATGTGATAAAAAACAAACTTCCACTACAGATTCTAAAGACACACAGACACAAAGCAGCACAGAAGCATCAGGAAAATCAGACTCTGTGCTTGATGATTTATATCAGCAGGAAAATCAGCTTTTTGCAGATCATGCTGATGAATGGAACAAGGTATTTGGCATGATGAATAAAAGTGCCGCAGATCCTAATGGAGATTATGCCGATTATCTTGCTGATACCGTAGAATCAAACAAATCTTCATTTACAGATGCTGAACTTAAGACACTCACTGATGATATCGAAAGCATACGAAAAATTGAGAAACAGATAGCAGAAATTGAAAAGAAAAACAATTCATCAGACAGCAGTAATCAGAATAACAATTCAGACACATCCTCTGTATTCAGCAACTTTTCCGGTAAAGATTTTGATGGTAATAAAGTGGATGACAGCCTGTTTTCCGCTAATGCAGTAACAGTTGTCAATTTCTGGTTCACTGGATGCAAACCCTGTGTTGCTGAATTATCCAAGCTTAACGAATTAAACGATACAATCAAATCAATGGGTGGCGAAGTGATAGGAATCAACACAGAAACCTTTGATGGAAATGAAACTGCTATCAAAGAAGCTGCCACTATTCTTGAAAGCCAGGGTGCCAAATATCGCAATCTTTCTATTGATTCCTCTTGTGCAGCAGGTAAATATGCCTCAGAAATCATGGCATTTCCTACAACTATACTTGTTGACAGAAATGGCAATATTGTAGGCGAACCAATGCTCGGCGGAATTGATAACAAGGACAATTATGATGAACTGATGAAGCAGATTCAGTCTGTGATTGACGCAGACAGCACAAATAAATAATAAGCTTCATATATATGAAGATGCACCTGCAAAATCAGACCTTTACGAGACGACTTTAGTCGTCTCGTTTATTTATTCAAAAATATTTTTTTCTTCTTAATTCACATAATCTTTCAATTTATCTTCAGAATTAACTTTAAACAATTCCAATTTTTATCCTAGATTAATACTTCTATTACACTTTTTCAGCAATGCAGAATTTTGTCTATGCGTAATAATAATTACTGTCATATCATCAGGAAACATATCCATTATATCACATATCATATGCTCCCCCACCATGTCGATTTCACTATCAGGTTCATCCATAATCAATAATTTAGCTTTATTTCCAACTACTCGCATCATACATCTTGCAATAGCTATTCTTTGCCACTCTCCACCAGATAATTCCCTATCCCCAAGTTCCTTACCAAGCATCTCATTTTTATCTATATAATCCATTCCTACCATATCAAGTAATTTGCCAACATCGATACAATTGATAGTATTGTAATCATTTGCTATAGTAATGTTCTTTTCCACCGTTAAAGGATATCTTCCATAATTTTGAAATATTGCAGATATTTCACTATTATTTTTAATAAAAGTTGTAACAGTTCCACTATATGGTTTATATATGCCCGTTATAATTTTCAAGAGTGTTGATTTACCTGAACCATTTCTTCCAAGCAATGCTACTTTTTCACCTCTGTTAATCTCAAGATTAATTCCGTCAAGAACCATTTTATTATCATATTTATAGCTGACATTTTCAAGTATTATTTTGTCTCCATACTTGTTCACTTCAATATCATCATGCAAATCCATAAACTTAAAAAAAGGTTCCGTCATTATAATAAACTGTGATAAATACCCATATTCATCAATGAAATTTTGTATAATATCATTAAGCATCGAAAACGCAATAAATGATGCCGAAAAGTTTGCTATGTTCTTGTCCTGAAGATATATTACAACTGCGACAAGGAATCCTCCTGCATACCCTACCTGTGACAATAATCCAAAAGCACAGTCAATAACACAATTTTTAAGCTCTTGTTCTCTACAAATACTATTATACTCTTTTTGCTTACTTTTCCATTTTGTAATAATATAATTAAAATTGTTAATCACCTTGTTTTCATAGAAATACTTTGGAGAGTAAACTGTTTTTTCTAGCATTTGTATATTTTGTTTTTTCTTTAATAACAACTCCTGTACAGTTCTTTGCTGTGTAAGTTTTTTAACCTGTCTTATAACAGATGGAACTATCGCACAGACTATCATTACTGAATACCATGTGTTCAGTGTGATAAAATATCCCACAATCGATAATACTTCAACAACTATTGCTACAAAATCTACCAATATCTCCATTGTTCGAAAGATATTAATACTAGCTGTTCTTGCTTCAAACGTCTTAGTGTTTATTGATGTATCATTGAAGTCTTCTGCTTTTAACTTTAAACATTTTTCATGAAGTATCTTTTTTGTTTCTCGCTCAAATTCAATCATATATATATATTGAATGATATATCTCTCGTATACAATTATCTGCATCTTGTTAATCATAAGAAGAATAACATACATAATCAATATGCCAATAAGCATTGCTGTAAATTCTCTTATGTTAAGCAATTCAAACATTATTCCTGTGACTTTTATTGTAATCACTGGAATAATTGCAAATACTATTCTTATAGCAAACATAAATAAAAATTTTTCACCCATTAATTTCATCGAAAACTTAAAAGCCCTGCATATCTGATTTACATTAAATACGCTCTTCATAGCATACAGCCTCCTTTATTTCTGTGTCTCCAAGTTCAATCACTTCATCTGCAAATTTTTCGTCTTCACTATTATGCGATACCATTATTATCATCTTCTTATCCTTAAGAGCTTTTATTTTTTCTATAATTATTTTACGCATTGCAATATCCAATTTAGATGTTGGTTCATCTGCAATAAGAATCTCATAATCTTTGAGGGCAGCCCTTAAATACAATATCTGTTGCCACTCTCCACCAGAAAAATCAGTACTATCTTCTTCTGCATTAAGAAGTGCTACACCACTCTTTTCAATTAGCTTATTGTAAACACTTAATTCCTTTTTGTCCTTTAGATATATCGAAATATCTTCATAACTGGAATCAGGAGCAAAAAAAATGTTATCCCTCACCTTAAATGGATACTTATTACCATCCTGTAATATAACAGAAAATATCCTGCTTCTAAGTTCATTGTCTAATCTATTTGCATCTATACCATTTATTTTAACAGTTCCACTATCAGGATTATAAAGCCCCAAAGCCAATTTAATCAATGTGCTTTTTCCTGCTCCATTATGGCCTTTAATTAAATAGAATTTACCCTTTTTAAATGTATATGTAAAATCTTTAATCACCTATTCACCAAATGGATATGAATATGATACCTTATCAAATACTATAGTTATATCATCTTTAATATTACTATTTTTTATCGTTTCAAGACTACAACCACATTTAATATCATTTTTCATTATGCTAACATACTTTTTATAGTTTTCAATCATAGCATAGTATTTCTTTTTGTCTGCATATTTTGATGATTCCTTTTCTACAATTGTCTGCAGAATTCCTATGCATTCAAGGCATATGACAAATTTGCCTATCATCATCTGCCCAGAACATACATAATATGCAAAAATTAAAGCCATTACAATCATGTATATACGACTTTTTGCTTCCATACTACAATCAAGTCGAAGTCTTCTTTTCCCATTTTTGCAATTTAGTTGTTTTGCTTTATCAAATTCATGCAAAAATTCCTTATTCAGTTTATCTGTCGTTCTATATACTTTCCGTTCCTCAATATAGTTCTTCTGTATCATTATATCTGATAGATAATTATATCTATTAGTATTTTGTCTATACTTAAACCAAAAATCGCTCATGAAAGCGTTCCCTTTTTTTTGACTTAACATCATGTCAAAAATCATAATTGTAATAGGAATTATGATAATTACTCCAGAGAACATTAGGTATATTATTATTCCAGCTCCCATTGTACAATTATATACTGTCTCGCCCACCCCTGCTATGTATGACGATATTTCTTCTAACATATACAGCGAATCCTTTATTATGTTCTGTGTATCTTTTTTTTCAATATCATTCAGTTCTTTGTAACATGTCACATCAAATATTTTCCTTTTGCCATTATACTCACACTCTCTGCATAGAGCCTTCGTAAGGTAATCAACAACTGTGCGAAAAAAAATTGTAAATACAGAAGTTGCAAGAAACACTATCAAATATGTAATGAGACCATTTTTAGTATAATCCAACGAATAATTAATTATATCTGCCTTGCTAATCATGTTAACAAGAACACATATTCCAAGCATAATGTATAGCGCACACCATACATATATTTTTTTTGTAGTTAAAAATTCCCTTATCATACTAGTTTCTCCTGTTTTTTATTTTATATTCAAAATCCGTTATTAATTTGTTCATGAAATCTTTTCCGAACAGTCTATTAGCATTTTCTAACGTTTGGATTGTACTAAACTCAAAAAAGTTTTCTTTTCCCACAGATTCTATCATATATCCAACAAAAAGTCCTGCTACTTTATATGAATATACTCCTATATTATTATCATCAAAATTTTCCCACATCTTTTTGATCTGCACATTAATGGATATATCAATATTATTTTCTATCATATCATCCATGTTTTTATCATCTTCTCTATCAAACCAAACCGCTATTCCTTCATCTATAAACTTTGTTTTTTCAATCACATCATACATATTATTAAAAAGTACATGTATAAATTCATGTCTTCCAGTATAATTTACATTAACATAAATCGATGTCATTGGTGGATTTGCATAACTAAGACAATTACCATTCATATCATTTTGTCCTGCAAACACATATATATCTATTTTTTTTCGTAATTTTGTCTTGAAAAATTCTAAAGTCTCATAAAATGCCTTGTTAGTTTTTCTAATAAATATTTCTATCTTTGACATTTCTATTTCATTTTCGAAATGATAGTTTATACTATCTGTTATAATTAATCTCATAGCTTGATTTAAATCCAAAAGTTTAAACCATTGAGCTACATTCGCATCAAAGCATTCTTTCAAACTCATTTTCAGGAATTGTGTACACATATTATAATCTCCTATCATATAATGCGCTAATCCTAGTAAAAAAAGGTCATTCGATGTTTGCTTATCCGACTTTATAATCTCATATAAATCAATAGCTTCTTTAGGATGATTCGACTTTATTAATCTACAAACCAATTTCATATCTATCTTAATCATTTCTGCACTTCTATCCTATCTCAAAAGAATCTGTTTATCCTATTATCAACTCAACCATACAATTCGGATAGACTGTTATTACACCATTTAAATTAAAATTTCAAATCACACACTTTCAATTTTCCCCGAATCATATGGTCTTCGCTTTAAAGTTGCAATTCAATTATATAAAAATGGCAATGATGACATTTCAAATGTCTTGCATAACCTTCTTCCAGTCATTGCTTTTTGCAATATACATCCGCCAAAGCAATCTGGCAGTTTTGAACACTTTCTACAGTTTTCATCTTTAAAACAGTTTGCATAACTTCGCCACTCCATCAACTTATTTCCATTAACATTTACCTGACCATCTTCACTAATGTAGCCAAACTTTGCGACTTCTGTTTCCATGTTATTTATACACTTCCATAATGTCAAATCTGGCATTAAATAAAAAAAGTTATCATCTCCGCAAGCCTCACATGTTTTGTATAAATAGTTGCTCTTAACTATTGAATACCCCATCGATTCTCCTAAATCATAGAATTGAGTCAGTGCATCCAATTTATTACTATTATTTTCTTTATAGCTGTTAGTTTCATAAATAGGTCTGAATAATAGTTCTATATGTTCTCTCTCCTTTTCAGTAAATTCGCTTAATGTTTTTCGAACATCCGTTATACCGATATCCTTTAAATTTAGTCTTAAAATAAATTTCATATTTGACTCTTTTTCTATTAAAACCTTTATAAGTTGTTTTATATTTGCTATAATAACATCGTAAGAAGGTCTTCCATTGCTATAAGTTCTCTGTTTATCATGAATATCTTTATACCCATCAATTGTTATTTGAATTGCCCTGCAATTGTTTTTTATCAATAAACGCACTATTTGTTCTGTTAATAAAGAACCATTAGTTGTTATTGATATGGTGTAATCAAACTTTTCTTTCTCTTTCAGCATTGAAACCGTTTCCAAAAAATCAAATATCTCTTTGGCTTGCACTAAAGGCTCCCCTCCGAACAAACTTATTTCAACCGAATTATAATATTTGAAATACTTTGCTGCGTACTTTTTTAACACTTCATAGTAATCTACTCTCTCTTGCATTTTAGCATTGGTTTTTTCAAAGCAATACGGGCAATTAAAATTACATTTTAATGTAGGTGTGAGAATAATATTAAGTGACGTTGATGAATAGTAGTATTTATTATATACATATTCCAGTTCTTCTAACTCATCTCTTGAATCATCAATCAAAAAGCCATTCTCTTCTAATAACATTTTTTCTTTATCACTCAGTCTCTCCAAATTCAGTTCATTAGCATCTATTTTTGCAAATGCTTTCGATATAGAGTTGTATATGTATTCTTTATTGTTATGTTCAAAATACACATTATATTTACTTTCTTTCATACTTATTAATCGCAACATTCTAACACTTACTTTTGTTGCCCTCTCTTTCCTTAATTGTAGTGATTTTTTTATTGAATGTGCCCAAAGCACTGTTGTAAAATTTGATTTAGGCACATTCTTTTGTATCATACAACTATTTTAATACTTGTTTATTAACAACACGGACCAATATGTTCCAACATCATTAATTTATCTTTACTGTGTGACAATTTCCTGTGCATGTACATGCATCAAGTGGTGAAACATGTTCGGATTTATTTATATCCTTAGCCATCACTTCAACCTTTTCCTTTAAACTAACCTTAGCTGGAATTTCTATTACAATAGCCATGCCAATACCCCCTTTCATTAATTTTCTAAATTAGTACCGCATTACTTGTTGTATATGTTATCGCGTTACCTGTAGCATGTTATACTGTAGTTTCATGCTTTTTGTTTCGCCTAGAATACGGTGTTTCAGACATCATTAAAATCAATCAGAAAAGATGGGAAATCGAAGAATGTTTCAGAATCATGAAAACTGAGTTTAAAGCAAGACCGGTATATCTTTCAAGAAAAGACCGGATCACCGCCCACTTTACCACATGCTTTACTGCACTTGTTATTTATAGAATTCTAGAACATAAACTAAATGAAAAAAATTTTAAATCAAACAAAGACAAGTGAAAAATAGCCACATACTTTCTGATGAAAAGAGCCTCGCAAGTGTCGGATTTAAGCGGTCTGCGAGGCTTTTATCTTTCTTTAACTGTCAAAGACGGGATTTTTGCAAACTATTTTTTTGTTTTGTATTGTGAACTTTTCCCTTGTTTTGATATTAAACTTACAAAAATAGAGAGTCTGCGATTCAAAATCCGGCTCTCTATTTTTTATAATGACCATCACATCCATATTACATAGCACAAACAACATCGCCACATTCTTCTATAATATCACTATTATGACTTATTATAAGCATTCCATAGTTACTATTCTTTACATATTCTGCAAAATGCGCAACAGATTTCTTATCAAGATTATTAGTTGGTTCATCAAATATCGTATATATACCATTCTCAAGTGCTATTATCGCTCTTATAAGCCCAACCTTCTGAATCTCTCCTCCTGACATATCATAGTCAGTAAGTCCTGATACCTGCTTATCAAGTAATTGTGTTATATCATATTCTTTTGCAAGCTGCATAATCCTCTTTCTATTATTACTCTCTATATCAGCTATCTTATTCTCATCCGTTACATTCTCCATAATTATATTATTGATAAGTTCTATATTCTCTCTTACACTTACATTAAACAGATAAGGTGTCTGTTCTGAATAGTATATCCTCTTTCCACCAGACATATTAAATCTGCCATAATAATCCACATACAAGCCACCTATTACCTTGGCAATTGTGGATTTACCACATCCATTTTCGCCAGCAAGTATTGTCTTTACTGTAGTATCTATTACAGCATTAAAAGGTACTTTTGGAATTCTTGTATTATCTGCTTCTATATATACATCTGTAAGTTCAAGCATATTGTTATTCATATCTGCACTTCTAACATCAGCTTGTGGATTCTGATAGAATATCTCTATTCTCTCGACAAGCTCCTTAAGCTCCGGTGCATACTGTGTAACATTAATTATTCTTCTTATTATAAAATCCATCGCATATACATATCCTGTCATTGCAAGTATCTCACCTACTGTTATAAGTTTAAGCGATGCCAGAATACATCCTGTAAGAATCACTAATACTGTTACAATATTTTTAACAAGTTCATTAATAGTATCATTATTAACTGTTGTCTTTATGAGATTATCTTTGACATCAGCATAATATTTATCAAATTGTTCTCTAAGTCTTTCAATAAGAGTTGCTTCTGCTCCTATATTCTTAATAAAATCACAAGAATTAATCGCAAGAAGCTCATCCTGTCTATATTCTTCAGTGAATTCAAGCTCAGTTCTCTTAAGCTTTGCCATTCTCTTACGGAATCTATATGTAACTGTGGCTCTTGATATTGTAAGTATCAGCGTAATTATAATATATATGTAATTAATATCAGCCATACATACTAATAGAATTACTGCACATATTGGAGCTGAATACTTATATATCTCATTGTATATCCATGTATTACGAAATTCTATTATATCATCTTCCATTCTGCTTTGAACGGTATTAACATCCATCTTCTTAATATCATCATATTTTTTATCAAGAAATCTTGAATATATTACTCTGTCATGTTTTAGTGAATACTTTAACATAAGCACATTAGATACATACTCAATTACAGGAATTATAATAATATTAACTGCCTGACATATTATTAATGTTATAACTGATTCTCTAGATAATCTGATATTCTTATCAAACAATGAATTACATAAATCAGCTACTTTATCCGCTGAGAATATCATTATCAAAAATGTAATTATCTCACTTATTACCGAGAATATCCACGTTGGAAAAAGTGCTTTTCTACAATCATGGTTAATCTGTTTTTTAATATTATTCATATGCAAAATCCTTTCGATTATAATGGACTATCATCTTACGCACATCCATTTTTTATCTCATCTATGTTATATTTTACTATATTAGCACTCTCTGTTATCTGTCTGTCATGTGATACCAGAATAATATTCCTGCTACTTTCTTCCATCAGTTCCATAAGTATATCAATGCCTTTTGCATCAAGATTATTACCCGGTTCATCAAGTATAATTACTTCTTTATTACTTGCAAAAGCAAGAGCAATATTAATCTTCTTAAGTTCACCGCCGGATAAACTGCTCATATCTGTATCTCTGACTGTATCTGTAATATCAAATCTTGCAAGAATATTATCAAATGTTACTCTATCTATGTCGCTTGTCATATCTATAATCTTATCTATGCTTATATCAGCAATAATGTCTTTCTGCGGCATATAATAATAATTGTTAGTTCCCTCTCTTGCAGTAATTCCATCAATATTACTAATTCCGTCATATATAAGTCTTTTTAGAAAAGTTGTCTTACCACTTCCATTATCACCTGTTATAAGTACTATATTTCCATCTTCACTATCTATATCTATCTTATATTCATGCTGTACATCTGCATTATATATTGTTGACAATCTTTTTACTGCTTCACGACTAACCTTTATATCTGGAATATTACTAAAAATATCACTGAGTGCACTGTAAAATACATCTGATACGGCTACTGCTGCAACTGCCTGTGATATACTACATCTTCCAATCATATATATGATTCCGCATATTGCATACGTTCCATATTTTAGAAGAGACTCTGCAAGATTCTGTGCTGACATCTCTGCCGCTCCCATAAGTTCCTGTTTCTTACCAATTCCTATATATCTATTATGTATATCTCTAAGCCTGCTGTCATACCAACTCTTAAGCTTCATTATCTTGATGTTGGCAAATCCATAGTATCCACTCATTATACATTCTGTTATCTTAGCTTCTTCATCTTCTGCTTCAACATAATTGTCAGCAGCATATCTGCTTATTAACATTGGCACTATCATTTGTATAAATCCTGCACATATCATAATAATTCCTATAAGGACATTATTGGTTATAAGATATATTCCATAGGAAATCGCAGATACCAGACCTATTATAATCGCCGGAATACATCTTGACACATAGTCTGTAATTCTGTCTATATCATGCGTAACATTCTCAAGTATATCTCCTATCTGTGACTGTTCAAGAACACGTCTGCTTGCACGCATACATCTCTTATAAAAGTTAACTCTGAACTGATAACGTCCTCTTGTATTGTCCCTTTGAAATGTAACATCAACAATTCTCTTTACCGCATATATAATTATATACAATAGCAGGATAACTATACTATATCGTATAACCTGTTCTATACGATACTGCGTTACCATATCTATTATCCTTGAATATATCTTTGACAATATTATTCCAATCGGAATCAATATTATTGAATATATGCAATTAATTATTATTCCTTTTTTAGTGCTTGAAAAAATCTCTCTTAGCATATTATTTCCTCACTTAATTCTGTAAATTCGCAATCCATTGTATTTTTCTTCAAATAATCTCCTTTTTCTAAATATGACATTCCACTACATCTCGTCACATTTTAAAACATCAATATGCTGCAACTAATCTTTACTACCGTATTGACGTTTCAACTTTGTAAGTATAGCACAGTATAAAAGTGAAAATCAATGTTAAAGAACTGTATAAGGACAGTCAAACTCAAAATTGATAAAATAAAAGACATTCCCTTAATTTTTATACTATTTAAGGAAATGTCTTTAAAAAGAATTTATTCTTATTTACTGTCAATTGGTAAGATGTATCTCTTAAAACACATCTATCTCTGCTCTTATGAATTTCATTCCTGTATCTATATATTCTTCTATATTCTCATCTTCTGTTTTTTTATCACCTTGTATAATCTTCTCTATCATCTGTCTTCTGATACTCTCATCATATATTGAACTTTTCTTTTGACGATTCTGTACTACAATTTTTATAATCTTAATCACTTCATCGTTATTGTTTAATTCATTATAACTCTCTGCCATCTGATAGAGTAACTCAAGTTCTGTTCTTGTTAAAAAACGTTTTACTATAGATACATCATTCGTTGTAATATATAAGATATTCTTACATTCTTCTATCATCTGCTCTTCGTCAATATATTCTTGTCTCTTCCTTATTATCGCACTAACAAGGTCTACATATTGTCGGTTTACAGGCTTGTCTGTATCTATACTCTCAATAATCATTCTTATTAGTTGTTCTGCTCTCATATACTCATGCTCTGTCATCTCATATTCAAGATGTTTCATTAACATATGAACTCTGCTGTCATAGTTAATTATATAGTTCCTGTAATTACCATATTCTATGCCAAGACGTTCCTTTAGTCTTCCATAATTACCAGAACTTATTCTTCTTCCGCCACTTTCTATTCTCGAATATGTCTCCGATTCACATATTCCATGAACAAACTGATTCTGGCTTAATCCCTTGTCCGCTCTCTCTGCTCTTAGATATTCATTAATAAGACATATATGATATCTATCTTCTCTCCAGCTTCTTATCCATGCTTCTATCTGCATGTCTGGCAATATGCCATATTCATTATATCTATTCAAAAGTTTTCTATAATTATATCCTTCTCTCCCGCCGGTTCTACATCCGGGATTTCCCACAAGTATGTCTTCTGCCATAATCAGTTCAGAATATATCTTCTGAAGTTCATTCATATCTCTTATATTGTCATGTATATAATTATATATACCTGCAAGTATACTCTCAATCTCTTTCTTATCTATAAGTTCTCTTTCTTTTTTACTATATAGATACAACATATACAGATGTAGTTCAAATCTTCCCATTCCTATATATGCTTTCAGACTATCGATATCTCTTACTGTATATGTACATCTAAGTGATCTTACTATACATTCACAAAATCGGCTGATTCTACCATTAATCAGACTTATTATTGCTTCTATATAAAGTTCATACTGCGAATGTAATATACTACTTATACCCTTTGGAACTATCCGATTATAATGTCTGTGACTGTCTAATTCTGACCATTCTCCATTTATAATATATGTAAGTGTCTCACATCTCCACCTGTAATAATCATATTCTTCAAGATCAACCATGAACTCAAATCCATCTGCTGAAAGTCCAAGTCTATTCATCAAAGCAATGAATGTAAGTCCGTCCATCTCTCTAATTCCTGCTTCATATTTTGCCAACACTGATGCTGCACATATTCCCCTGCTTAATCGCTTCTGCGCAACGTTCTTATCAATCCTCACGTTCTTTATCAACTGTCCAATCCCTGTATTCATCATGCCCTCCTATTGTGTAACAACTTAGCTGTCTTAATGTCTGCTTTATATAATATGCTATATGTTATTATATAATACATCACTTTAGCGCATAATACTATACTTTTTTTAATATATCCCCTGAACTTCGCATAACTTGCCATCTTTTAATTCAAGAATGACATCATACATTTTTTCTATCTCATCACTCACTTTATGTTCTATTGACACTATTGTAAGTTCCTTATCATGTAGCAATTCCCTCATTATCTTATTACTACTTTTTAGATCTATCGCCGATGTCGCTTCATCCAGGAATAATATTTTTTTATTTTCCATCAACAATCTCGCTAGATTTATCTTCTGCTTTTCACCACCAGAGATATTATTCTCTGCATCTACATACATCTTACCATTAATTATATCATCTTCTATTCTATTAAGATCAAGTCTGTCTACTACCTCTTTTAATGCAATGGCATCATAATCTTCATTAAAAAGCGTAATATTATTCTTAAGTGTGTCATTGAATATAAATGGTGTCTGCATTGCAAACCCGACATTTTTATAAAATTCACTCTCAGACATCTCATCTATTCTTCTTCCATTAATATTGATATCACCTTTATAATCTTTAATAATTCCAGATATTATTTTAAACAATGTAGATTTTCCACTTCCACTATATCCATGTATCAGATATTTTTTACCTTTTTCAAATGTAATATTAACAGAGTCAATCACCATCCTGTCACCATAACTACATGATATGTCTCTCAATTCTATATTGTTAATTACACTCTCTTGATTATTGGAATAATCTACCTGTTGATTATCATCAGTATCGTTACTATATCTATATTCTTTAAAAAGCTTTTTTCTTACAGCATTAATTGCACAGAATCCATTCCATTCATATGCTATACTTGTTACAGGTCCAACTAAAAGGTCTGATACTGATACTGCGGCAAGAAGTCCACCCGGTGTAAGCATACCCTTACATATAAGAACAACGCCTGTTATTATAATTGCAAGATAATTAACATACGAAAAAAGACCTGTTATTATCTCACACAATGACACTTCGTTTTCATATTTATTCTGTAATTTTGTAGCTTTCTTACAGCTCTCGCCTGTCATATTCTCTACTTTGTTTTGTATATTATGCATCTTAAGAATATTACATCCATTAATTGTATCTGCAAGCCTTACATTATATTTATGTAGAGCCTCAAAACTTCTTTCTTTTTTTACTTCTATCTTCTTACCAAAAAGAACTGGAATTACCATCGGTATAAGATTGGTTATAAATATGACCACTGCTAATAGTGGATTAAGTGATATTAATGACAACGAATATATTATTATCGAAAATACAAAGAATACTATATCTGTAAGCTGTACATAATAATTCTCTATTATCTCATCTGCTTCGTTGTTAAATATAGCTATGTATTCCTGATTATTTTTGGAATTATCAACTGGATGTATTCTGTTAATAACCCCATGTAACAATTTTGCCTTTAATGTATCAGATACTCTTTTTTTATAATCTGATGTAATAATCTTTCTCATATATTCACTCATAAGTAGGAGTATTGTTATTCCAACAAGTTTTATAATACCATTTATTATATTCTTAAACTCTCCTGCTATTGCATAATCTAACAGTGTACTTGATAATAGTGGCTGTCCAACATTACATACCGCAACTACGCATGATAATAAAAATATTAATGTAAATTCCGTCTTTGTTTTCTTTGTTAATATGTTCATCTTACTTCTTCCTTTATTTTTTATTTGAAAAAATGATATTATTCTCTTTGACTTTTTATTTATAGCCATTTCACTCTTCTATGATGAAGCACTATCACTTTACCGAATTTTATTGTATCATATTGTCTTTATAAGGCAATGACGTTTGTGGAAATTAAAATTTCCACAAACGTCATTGATTTTCGCTTTTATACTGTGTTATACTATAATTTTAGATTTTTCATATTATTCAGAACACATCTGTCTTCTCTTACACACTTTTTTACAATTATTCTCTTTAACCTTGCTATTAACTCACATTCCATATTATAATTTGTTCTGACAGAAAGGAGTTACATATGAAAAATCAGACTCAGAATCTAAAACCTGATATTGTTGTTAAAAACTACTGGCGCAACAATGATCATTTTGCAGATTTTTTTAATGCAGTACTTTTTAATGGACAAGAGATAATCAGACCAAACGAATTACAGGATATTGATACTGAAGAATCTAGTATTCTCGAACACAAAGATTATGCTGAAAGCATTGGTGCAGCAAGAGATAATGTAAAAATACGAAAAAAGTCTACCAATTATAATACTGAATTTGTTATACTTGGAATAGAAGGACAGGAACGCATACATTATGCAATGCCAATGCGTATAATGGGATATGATTATGGTACTTATAAGAAACAGTACGATGATAATTCCAGAAAATACAAAAACGCAAAAGGCATGTCTGAAGATGAGTACATGTCAAGAATGAAGAAAAGTGACAGATTCACTCCTGTAATAACAATCGTAATATATTATGGCGAAAAAGAATGGGATGGTGCAACCTCGCTTCATGACATGTTATCTATTCCCAAGGAGATATTACCATTTGTTAATAATTACAAAATAAATCTTGTTGAAGCACGAAAGAATAATCTTTTACTTCACAATATTAATAACAAAGATTTATTCAGTTTACTTGAGATTTTGTTAAATAAGAGCGATAAATTGAATGAAACAAAGGAAAAAGCTATAAACTATGCAAGAGAACATAACGTAGACAAATCTGTTATCATGACTGTTGCAGGTGCAGCCAACTGTAAATTAGATTATAATGCTATCAATGCGAAAGGGGATGTTAATATGTGTACTGTATTTGAAGAAACCAGAAAAGAAGCTCTTGTCGAGGGTAAAATCGAGGGTAAAATCGAAGGCGAAGCCAAAGGTATCATTGAAACAGGTCTTGCTTTCGGAATTGCAAAGGATGATATTCTAAAAAGACTTCAGGAGAAGATGAATATTTCTTTAGATGAAGCACAGAACTATTTCACAATGTTTGCCAAATAAAGAATAGCCAAACGTTAGTTAATATAGTAATAACAATTTGAATCGGAGGAATATAGTGAACATTTTATATGAAGATAATGATATATGCGTATGTGTAAAACCTCAGGGAATTCTTGCACAGAGTAATCGTTCTTTTGACACAGATATGGTTAGTCTCTTAAAGGCAAGATATAAAACTTCCGGAAGCGAACCATACATTGCTGTAATTAACAGACTTGACCGTCCTGTAAGTGGAATAATGTTATTTGCCCGCAATAAGTCTGCAGCATCCGCACTTACAAAGCAGCTCACCGGTCATACAATCAATAAACAGTATTATGCTCTATGCGTTGGAATTCCTACTCCACCAAAAGGTGATTTTAATGATTATCTATTAAAAGATTCTAAGACTAATACTTCAAAGATTGTAAAAGAAGGAACTAAAGATGCCAAGTTATCAAAGTTATCTTATGAACTTATTGATACTTATACAGTGGATAATCTCAATGTATCTCTTGTTAAGATAGACTTACATACAGGCAGGCATCATCAGATAAGAGTACAGTTTAGCGGACATAATCTTCCACTTCTATATGATACTAAGTATAATCCGTTATATAATACAGTCCGTTCAAAAGGACTTGTTGCACTATGTGCATATCACTTGGAATTCAAGCATCCTGTGAGTGGTAAGCCTATGTCATTCTCTATACAACCTGACTGGGATATTATAGATACAAGCATATTATAGATTAAAAAATACCTCATAGTAACTGTGTTATTATCAGATTATATATTACTTAATATAGATATATAATCTAATTTATAATACTAGTTGCTATGAGGTACTTTATATTAGTCACCGCTAACTATTTTTCTACATATCACACTTTAAATCTATAGCCTACGCCCCAGATTGTCTCTATATACTGTGGCTTTGCTGTATCATATTCTATCTTCTCTCTTATCTTCTTAATATGAACTGTTACAGTTGCTATATCTCCGATTGATTCCATATCCCATATCTTGCTAAAGAGTTCTTCCTTAGTGAATACATGATTTGGATTCTGTGCAAGGAATGTAAGAAGGTCGAATTCTTTGGTTGTAAAATTCTTCTCTTCTCCATTAACATATACACGTCTTGCTGTCTTATCAATCTTAATTCCTCTAATCTCGATAATCTCATTTTGAGGACTTCCGCTTCCTATAAGTCTCTCATATCTTGCCAGATGTGCTTTTACTCTGGCTACAAGTTCACTTGGGCTGAATGGCTTAGTCATATAATCATCTGCACCAAGTCCAAGTCCTCTTATCTTATCAATATCATCTTTTTTAGCTGATACCATGATAATTGGTGTATTTTTCTCTTCTCTTACTCTTTTGCATATCTCGAAACCGTCTACCCCCGGCAGCATAAGATCAAGGATAAGAAGATCAAATTCTTCTGTAAGTGCTCTGTTAAGACCTGTGTCTCCCTGATTTTCCATCTCTACTTCAAAACCGCTAAGTTCAAGATAATCTTTCTCTAATTCTGCGATACTTTCTTCGTCTTCAATTATAAGAATTCTACTCATAGTGTATCTCCTCCTGATATTTTCTAAGTACAAAGTACATTACTGTACCTGTGTCTTCTTTACTTGTTGCCCATATCTTACCGCCATGATCTTCGATAATCTTCTTCACAATTGAAAGTCCTATTCCACTTCCACCCTGTGCTGAATTTCTCGATGAATCTGTCCTATAGAATCTGTCGAATATATAAGGTAAATCTCTTGCTGCAATTCCTTTACCATTATCTTCTATCTCAACCTGTATAAAGTCTCCTACATCTTTAATTCTGACATTTACAATGCCCTCTTTTTTATTGATGTATTTGACAGAGTTACCAATTATATTATTAATTACTCGCTTTAGCTGTTCAGCATCTGCTATAATCTGGAAACTTTCTTCTGTATAGTTAAAATATCCAAGTTTGATATTCTTAGCTTCAAGGTCAAGTGCAATCTCTTCAACGCAGTCTTTAAAGTACGTATCTACGTTAATCTTGGTAAATGTATATGGTATCTTATTGGTATCAATCTTTGAATAAAATGTAAGCTCATTAATAAGCCTGTCCATATCATTTGCTTTATTATATATCGTCCTTATATATTTATCCATCTTCTCAGGTGTATCAGCAACACCATCCATAATTCCTTCTACATAACCTTTTACCGCTGTAATAGGTGTCTTAAGGTCATGTGAAATATTACTTATAAGCTCTTTACTCTCTTTGTCATATTGAACTTTCTCCTCTGCTGATTCCTTAAGTCTCTTCCTCATCTCTTCAAAATCAAGACAGAGTTCGCTAATCTCATCTGTTCCACTTGTATCAAGTGTAAAGTCAAGATTGCCATCTTTGATATTCTGTGTTGCTTCCTTAAGTTTTGCAAGTGGTTTGACCATTCCTTTATATATCCAGAATGTAAGTCCTCCACTTGTTCCTGCAAGTATTATTATTACTACTATTAACACTTTTACTATAACGCTTTTTATCTGTGGAGTAACTTTCTTAATTGGTGTAATTACAAATACACTTCCTTTTGAACCATTTGGATATATAAAATCCATCTGTCTTGTTATCCTCTCGTAATCTCCTCCTGAATATGTAAAAGCATGTGGTTCTACTGCTTCCCCAACATATTCCGGTAACATTGATATTATATCATCATACGAATCGGGAAGTGTTGAAAATTCAATATTATCAGCTTTTCGCACCACTATATATGATGCCTTTTTAACCAATCTGTTACCTATATCGGTAAGATAGTCAATATTCTCAATATTTGATGGATGTTCTTTAAGTGTTGTATCAATTTCAGTACTTATCTCTTCTGCAAGCCTTCCAAAAAAACGTACAGGATTATACAGACTCTCATAATCTGTATCTTCATTATCTATATGATAAGTATTATTGACAGTTGTCACCTGATAATTCATTACAAGAAGCAATATTAATATAAATAATATCATAGGGACAACTATAAGTGTACAAAATGAAATTTTAAGTCTTGTTTTTAACTTCATGCTCGTATATCTCCTGTCTTATTGACTTTTTTATAACTTCAAAAATCACTGCTATTTATTATACCATAGTCATCGCACTTTTTTGTAGCAAAGTATATAAGATTATAAAATTTTAATAAAAAAGCAGGCTTTTTTAATATTTATCATACAAAAAAGCCTTAAACCATCCCATAGAGAATCAAAAATCGCCACAGTATAACGCAACTTCAGAATCAAACGAAAATAACGATATCCCACAGAGAACCAAAAATCGCTACAGTATAACTATCATATATATATCAAATTGATGGATATATAATTATGAAAGTATACTATAGCGATTATATATTATACCAATATTTTATTATCTGTTAAAATTAGTTTAATTCAGCTTTTAATACGTCTGCTTTATCTGTCTGCTCCCAAGGTAAGTTAAGATCATTACGTCCAAAGTGTCCATATGCTGCTGTTGGTCTGTAGATTGGTCTTCTAAGATCTAACATCTTGATAATTCCTGCTGGTCTTAGATCAAAGTGTTTACGAACTATCTCTACAAGTTTCTCATCTGATACTTTACCTGTTCCGAATGTATCAACCATAACTGATGTTGGCTGTGCAACACCGATAGCGTATGATAACTGAATCTCGCATCTGTCTGCAAGTCCTGCTGCTACGATATTCTTAGCTACATAACGTGCTGCGTATGCTGCTGAACGGTCAACTTTTGTACAGTCTTTACCAGAGAAAGCTCCGCCGCCGTGACGTGCATATCCGCCATAAGTATCTACGATAATCTTACGTCCTGTAAGTCCTGCATCTCCATGAGGACCACCAATTACAAAACGTCCTGTTGGATTAATGAAGAACTTAGTATTATCATCGATTAATTCTTTAGGAAGAACTTCATCAAATACATATTTTTTAATATCTTCATGAATCTGTTCCTGTGTTACATCTTCATCATGCTGAGTTGATAATACAACTGCTTCAAGACGGAATGGCTTACCTTCTTCATCATATTCAACTGATACCTGTGTCTTGCCATCTGGTCTTAAGTATGATAATGTACCATCTTTACGAACTTTTGTAAGCTGTAATGCAAGCTTGTGAGCTAATGAGATTGGATATGGCATTAATTCTTCTGTCTCGTTAGTTGCATAACCAAACATCATACCCTGATCTCCTGCACCTGTATCAAGATCATCTGCTAATTCGCCTTCTTTTGCTTCAAGAGCTTTATCAACACCCATAGCAATATCAGGTGACTGTTTGTCAAGTGCTACCATAACTGCACATGAGTTACCATCGATTCCTTTCTTACCATCGTCATAACCGATATCAAGAACTGTCTTACGAACGATTGCCGGTATATCAAGCTGTGCTTTTGTTGTGATCTCACCTGTTACAAGAATGAATCCTGTACATGCTGCTGTCTCACATGCAACACGGCTCATAGGATCCTGTTCCATACATGCATCAAGAATTGCGTCTGAAACTGCATCACATACTTTGTCAGGATGTCCTTCAGTAACTGATTCAGATGTAAATAATCTTTTTTCCATTTTTTTCCTCCTGTGAATTGGTATGAGCAATATCTACTGCCCATATATGTTTATCTGCGCTCATGGCATATAGCGTATATACCATAAAAAAAAGCCCCACAACAGGGACTTGAAATCAAGAAATCAAATCCTCTTATTGTTCGAATTACTCGCTCAGGTTGGCACCTTCCATCTCTGGGGTTGCCGTGACTTCATCGATCCTCTGTATCTCCATCACTCTGAATAAGGGATAAAACAATATTTAATTTAATCACTTGCGCTAATAATACTACTACAACTGTTCTTATAAGTCAACACCTATTTTTTTTCATTAAGATATGCCAATTTTTCTCATTAAGATATGCTCTATTTCCCCTATTAAGAAATGTTATAACGCATTTTTTTCATTAAGAAAAGGGGGTATGATGTCGAATTACACATTAGATAGTTTTACATTAGATAATTTCACATTACCAATGTTTTTTAATTTGACTATTAACATCGAATTTGTGTCTTTAATACTTATATCCTTAATTCTGTGTTATTGATACTTGTATTGTTAATAGTTTACTTTTTCAATGTTAATGATTTACATTTTTTTACTGACGGAGGTTATATTATGCCAAAAAAATATATTATGATTGATGGACTCGTTCCAGGAATGATTGTTGCTGACGATGTTATCAATATTAATGGTCAGCTAATTATAAAAAAAGGTTCCATTCTAACCGATGATGTTATCTCAAAACTTGAATCTGCACGTATATTTGATATTCCTATTGATGATATTAATGATGAATACGAGCAAGATAGTACAAGCTACTATGAGAATCTTAAAGATAGTGGTGAATTTCTGTCATTTAAGACTGATTATCTCTCTGTAATGAATAATACTAAAGAGACTTTTAACCATGTAAAGGCACTTAATGGTCCTCTTGATGTTGATGAAACTATCAGTGGTATTATTGATCTGCTTAAAAAAGGTGAAAGCAATTTGCATATATTTGATATGCTTCATGTTATGAGAGAACTTAATGATATCATATATGTTCACTCTGTTAATGTAGCTCTTATAAGTAATATCCTTGGACAATGGCTTGAACTTCCGGCTGATGATATCAAAGTTCTTACTGCAGCTGCGCTCTTACATGATATAGGCAAAACTCAGATTCCCAAAGAGATTCTTACTAAACCTGAGAAACTCTCTGCCGATGAGATTCAATTATTACATACGCATACAACACTAGGTTATGATATTCTAAAAGATAAGCAGCTTGATCAACGTATAAAAGATGTTGCTCTTATGCATCATGAGAGATGTGATGGCACCGGTTATCCTTCACATCTGTCATATCAGGATATAAGTCCATTCGCTAAGATTGTAGCTATTGCTGATGTATATGATGCAATGACTGCAAGCAGATCTTACAGAGAACCTATGTGTGCTTTCAAAGTTATTGAGACTTTTGAAAATCAGGGACTTAGTCAATATGATCCCGGATATATTCTTACTTTTATGGAGAATATTGTATCAAGCTATGTTAATACTGATGTTCTTCTTAGTGATGGACGTGAAGCTGAAATTGTATTCATTAACAGACAAAGACTTTCAAGACCAATGGTCAGATGTGGCAAAGACTTCATAGATCTTACTAAGACACCTAATCTTAAGATTGATTCACTTATATAATACTTAGAGTACTAATATGGGATTTTATCCCCACTCTTAACAAAGAACCATTAAAAGGTATATGTAGAATTATAATCATCGCAAATTCTACATATACCTTTTATAATAATCTACTCTATATCAGCTGACTTTTGTCTAATTATCAGCCTACTTTTAATCTGAACTTAAGTGCTTCTTCTTCTGAATTAACAAGTTCTATACATCCGCCAAGGCTTCTTAACTTACCATCAAAGTCTTCATATCCTCTTAAGATATATACAATATCATCTACTGTTGTGAATCCATCTGCTGCAAGACCTGCTATTACAAGTGCTGCACCTGCACGAAGATCTGGTGCATTAACCTGTGCACCTGAATAATGTTCAACACCATCAATTATGGCTGTATTACCTTCGACTTTGATAGTTGCACCCATTCTTGCAAGTTCATCAACATATTTTAATCTATTCTCGAATATGCTCTCTGTAACAATACTTGTTCCTTCTGATAATGCAAGAACGATTGCCATCTGTGGCTGCATATCAGTTGGAAATCCAGGATATGGAAGTGTCTTAATATGTGTGTGTCCAAGTCTCTTAGTTGCTGATACTCTGACTGCATCATCAAATTCTTCAACGTCACATCCTATCTCAATTAACTTGGCTGTAATAGCTTCAAGATGTTTTGGAATTACATTCTTAATAAGAATATCTCCTCTTGTAGCTGCTGCTGCTGTCATGAATGTTCCTGCTTCTATCTGATCAGGAATAATTGAGTAAGTAGCTCCATGTAACTTCTCTACACCTTTGATTCTGATAACATCTGTACCGGCACCTTTGATATTAGCTCCCATTGTATTAAGCATATTAGCAACATCTACTACATGTGGCTCTTTGGCTGCATTCTCAATGATAGTATTACCTTCTGCAAGTGCTGCTGCGAGCATAATATTAATTGTTGCACCAACTGATACAACATCAAGATATATATGTGTTCCAACAAGTCTGTCTGCTTTAGTAACTACCATTCCGTTCATAATCTCAACATCTGCACCAAGTGCCTTGAAGCCTTTAAGATGCTGATCTATTGGTCTGCTTCCTATATTACATCCACCAGGAAGTGCAACGTCTGCTTTTTTATACTTACCAAGTAATGCACCAAGAAGATAATATGATGCTCTAATCTTCTTAATATAGTCATATTCAACACTCACTGAACCTATATGACCACCATTGATCTTAACTGTATGTTTATCTATTCTCTCAACTACTGCTCCAATCTCTTCGATTGCACTTAATAATACTCTTATATCCATAACGTATGGAAGGTTTTCAATTGTAACTGTCTCATCTGTCATAATTGCTGCTGCAAGAATCGCAAGCGCTGCATTCTTAGCTCCACCAATACTAACTTCTCCACAAAGTGGTTTTCCACCTTTTATAATATACTGCTCCATAGCACACCTCTATTATCCAATTAACTATTTCAATAACTCAATCTACTAGTTTCATAATTATCTAACAATACTTATTCTTTTTAATAATTGCGCACAAAATAAACGCATATTTTTGCGCATCTACGAATGATTATAACACAATATTTTCATTTGTAAATTATTTTTTTTGAGAGTTATCTCTATTCAAGGTATTCAAGTGGATTAACACGGCTTCCGCCTATTGTTATCTCAAAATGAAGATGCGGTCCTGTACTATTACCTGTATTACCACTATATGCTATCACTTCTCCTTGTGATACGCTCTGCCCTACAGATACTGCAATCTTGCTAAGATGTGCATATCTTGTAGTACTTCCGTCTGAATGTGCTAATACAACTGTATATCCATATCCATTCTGCCATCCTGCAGTTATTACTTTTCCTGTGCATGATGCTTTTACATTAGTACCTATTGGACATCCCCAGTCAACACCATAGTGTATTGTTCCCCATCTCTTACCAAATGTAGATGTGAGTGTTCCACCTGATATCGGTTTTATATAAGTAGGCATCTCTTTCGTTCCTCTTTCTATTATCTGAGGAACTGCTTCTCTTGTCACACTTTCTTTTAGTAATGTTCTTGCTGTCTCTGTTCCATTGGTATATTCAACAAGTGCTACTGCCTGCCTTGTTCCGGGAACCGCCTCCTGAATTACAGTATTCGTACCTGAATATACATCCGGATTGTCAACATATTGTACATCAACATTGAATTCTTCTTCTGTTGTAACTTCTTCTTTTACAACTACTGAGAGTTCCGGCTTTGGTACAGTCACAACTATCTCCTGACCAAGTACAAGTGTTGAATCCCATGTAAGGCCGGGATTAAGTGCAAGAAGTTCTGCCATATATAATCCATGATTTTCTGCTATGAATGTAAGACAATCTCCCTGTTTTACTTCATATATCTCATTCTCGGCATCCTGTTTAGTCAGTGTCTCATAAGCTTCATCAACAGTTGTTACTCTGTCATCTGGAGCATATATCTCTGATACATTAACATCTTCCTTGAATTCAACGCTTATAACTCCATCCTGATAATAAGCATCTTCAACAGGTGCAATAACTGTTCCATCTGAATCAACAGACGAGAGTACTCTTGCTGCATCAAGAACAGCAATATCCGAACTTACTACACTTGTATCATATGAAGTTTTATTGTCTTCTGTTACAGTTTCTTCAAGATCAATATGAAATTTACCTGATGTATCGTATTGATCCTTAACTTTTTCGAGAAGATTAACTACTTCTTCTTTTGTTCTAAGAGTGAATTTGCAATTATTAACAGTTACAGTATAGGCTTTTTCATTAAGATTAATACTCTTATCTTTTATCTCATTGTATATAAGTTCTGTCATCTTGTCCTTAGACTCTGTCTTTCCAAACAGTTTTCGTTCTCTTACAACGTTAATGCCATCTGACATATATACTACCTGTCCTGCTTCTTTGTTAATCTGGCTTCTTGCCTCATAATATGCTCTATAAGCATCATCTGGTCTATTGACAGCACCGACTGCTTCATTATTTATCGTAACCACATAATACTCTTTACTGTCTCTTATTCTACTGCTTGTAAACGGTATGCCAATAAATAACAAAGCACCGGTTCCAATAAGGATTGCTGACTTCTTAGTCAGTTTCACCTTCTTTAAGTGTTCTGTTATTCTTATCATCCTATTCCTCTTTCTGCCTGATGCTATTAATGCTATTATATAAAATTCTAATACCTTATGTCTAATGTATCTGCTCATAAAATGGTATATCCTGCTTGTCTCGTATTATATAATATAATTCAGGCATCTTATCTTTAGTAATGTAACATACCAATTATAGTAAGTTTTTTTTAGTTTTGTAAAGTAGTCAGTAAGTCCGATAAATCTGTGACTATCTGCTCAATTGACTTGCCATCGCACTCAAATGTAATGTCTGTATATCTCTCATATAGAACTGTTCTCTCATTATACAGATCTTTAAGTGTCTGGTTCTCTTTTAGCACAACTCCTCTGTCTTTTAGATTAGCAAGACGTTTGTTAATCTCTTCATAAGATAACTTAAGATATATAACTGTTCCAATCTCTTTAAGATGTCTCATCGCATCTTCGCCATATATAACACTTCCACCTGTTGCTATTACTGATTCTTTGCAATCAAGTGAAGCATTAATTCTATTCTCAACTTCAATGAATCCGTCATTACCTACTTCTGATATTATCTCATGCAGAAGTTTTCCTTCTTTCTCCTGTATTACAAGATCTGAATCTACGAATTTAAATCCAACTCTTTTTGCAAGTACTATACCTATTGTACTCTTTCCGGCTCCTGGCATTCCGATTAAAACAATGTTCTTCATATCTTTAACTCCTTTTGTCACTTATCGCTGTTAGCCACCTCTAACTATTTTGCAATAATCTTACTGATAGCATATCTGCTTATATACATTTTTAATCCTCATTTTACCACCACAAAGTTGTAAACTCAACTGTTTTATAGCATATTTACCAACAATTGTTTTATATCATATTTGCCAACAATATTAGTCTTCTCTTTTCTTACTGTTAAAATAGACAAATGAATCTATTGCATCAAGAATATCCTTAAAACAGTCTCTTGGTGCAACATCGATATATTCTTTCAGTTTTTCAAGCAGTGCATCTCCTCTATATCTTCCATAAAAAATATCAAAAAGGTTATGTCCTCTTATATATATTTTAACTTTTTCAATATTGTCTTTAAGTTCTTTTTTACTATTTATCTTAACGCCAATATCTCTTAGCATTCTCTTAGTGCTTGCAAGTTTATAAAGGTAATCTTTATATTTACTATATAGGATATTGTAGAATTCTTCTTCATTTTTAATTACACCTATTCTTGCCATTACTTTTGGATCAAGAAAATAATTCTCGAATGAATAATATTTGAGTACAAGCACGTTCTTAGGTGTAACTCGTGGAAGTGTTCCATATTCTTCCTCCGGTTTGTTAGCATAGTAACTGCAAAGCTGTCTTGTAAGATACTTAGGATTCTTGCCGTCTGAATCTCTTATCATAAGGAAATTATCCTTAAGATATACTTTATTCATATATTTCAGATTGGCATACGTCTTAATATTGGTACAACTGTTAGTCTGTATTATTGATATTCTCTTAAGCTTACCTTCTTCGTCATATATCTCTGAATAATATTTTTCAAGAAGGAGCGGAAGTCTGTTTCTGTCCTGCTTGCCTTCAACTATAAATACAAAATTAACATTCATAAAATCAGTCGCATTATAGCCAAGATCTTCAAGTATCTCATCTATGTCCGTATCAGGTGCTATCGCTGTCTCAAAATTGCGATTTATAAGCACCTGTTTAATCTGTCTTTCATTAAAGTTAAATATCATATTTGGTGAGTGTGTTGAGAATATTACCTGATTTTTCCTTGATAGTCTGTATAATATCTCACTTGATACTTTTTGCATCTGTGGATGTAGATAATTCTCCGGTCCTTCAAGCATTATTATACATGGAAGCTCATCTTCTTCCTCTGCGTATGTCTCTAGAAGTGACAACAGATACAAGCTCTTCAAACCTTCTCCACTGCTGTTCATATCACTCTCAACATTGCGTTCTTTATTAATAACTTTTGTATCTATCTTAAACATCTTATTCATAAACAACTTTATATCATATCTTATATCCTGATGATATCCACCATTTTTATGAAAAAAGATATTAAGTCTGTCAGCAAAGTTCTGTAAATTCATACTTAACAATTTGTATTCAAATAGTTTCTCTGTCTCAACTATTGACAATTCTTCCGGTGTCTTCTTATTAATCATTCCAATGCAGTTAAAACAGGAATTACACTCTCTTTTAGTATCAAACATACACTTATGTTCCTTAAGTTCAAGTATCTGTTTATTACCCATGAATTCCATTATTATATCTTCTGAATCATTAATCTCTCTCATATGATCAACATAGTAGATCTTAGGAAATACTTCCGGAATATATATATTGTTCTTCTTAATTCCATCGCAATATCTTATTTTGCCTCCAAGATTCCTATTGTTACTATTATATATGAACTCAAATGTAAGCTCATTATCTCTAAAAGATGGAAGCTTTCCACAAAAATCTCTATACCATGAATCATAACTTTTATATCTGCTGACTTTACCTAGTTTATGAAACTTATCAAGATCATCTTCGTCATAGATAATGCTCATGGATATTGTTATATTCTTGCCCTGCTCATAACAGTCTTTCTCGCTTAATTCATATTCTCCAAAGACTGCTCTTATCGCATCAAGAATTATTGTCTTTCCTGTATTATTCTTACCTACAAGTATTAATACATCTTCAATGTCAGTAATCTCTAATTCTCTTATTGCCTTAAAATTCTTAATTCCAAGTGAACTGATTCTCATATAAAACACCCCCTGTTTTTAATTGCTTCAGTTTTTACAGTTCATGCCTTAATGAACTTCGCATTAAGTTAAATCTTCTGTGTTTCTTGTTAAAATACAGATATTATTTATATTAATTTGTTTTTTGTACTTTTATTTTTTTGTAGTTTTACTTTTCTTATTTTTAATTTTTACATTGCTATTTTTTGTTTTTCCAGTCTTTATATCACTTCTCCTAAGTTTGTTATTTTTTAAGTCGTTATTTTTTTCTTTTGGTTTATTTATATTTTTATTTTTGTTTGTAGTATTCTTAGTACCTTCTTTTTTTACTGAGTATCCGAATTTGCCTATCTTCTTGCCCTGTTCAAAATATTCTCCATGTGAATATGACACAAGTCCTGCTTTATTAAGTTCAAATCTTCCATTCTCATTCATATATTTATCATCAACTGTTACTGATACTACTTCTGCGATGAACATATGATGACTTCCAAGTTCTTTAACTTCTATCACACGACATTCTATATTAACCGGGCTTTCTGCTATTCCGGGAGCTTTTACCACTTTAGATTCTAATGGTGTAAGTCCCATCTCTTTATATTTATCAACATCTCTTCCTGATCTTACTCCACAATAATCTGTTGCATATGTAAGTTCTTTTGTTGTAAGGTTGATTACAAATTCTCCACTCTCTTTTATTATATCGTATGAGTATCTCTCAGGTCTTACTGATATTGATACCATTGCCGGTGAAGTACATACTGTTCCTGCCCATGCTACTGTAATTATATTAGGTTTTTCTCCTTTTCTTTGACAGCTTACCATAACTGCCGGTACGGGATATAACATATTTCCCGGTTTCCATGTCTGTTTTGCCATATTTGTCTCTCCTTATAAATTAATCACTTTATATTTTAATATATATCCATTATCCTCTCCAGCTTATAAAAATATATTTTGTAAATTACCATGTATACATAATTAAAATTCTTATTTAAATACTTATTTAAATACTATTCTATCATATATACTGTGTGAATAATATTACTTGTATACTTCTGTCATATCACAGGTTTCATTTATATATCATATATATGCTTATATAAATAATATCGGGCAGTTCACAAGGAACTGCCCTAATTACTCTCTTATATTCTAACTCAAATAGTTATTATTGTATATCATTTTTAACTTATTCCTGCTGCATTACACTCATAAGTTTTGGTACTAACTGTTTTTTTCTTGAAACGACTTTCTCAAGGTGGTAACTTCCTTCATGCTCATCAACCTGAAATGCTACTTTTATAAGCTCTTTTGCTTCACTTCCTTCGCATATAAGCTCTGTTGATTCTTCTATCATATTAGTTAACATAAAGAATACCATATCTACACCATGTTCATTAAGTGCCTTAATAAGATATGGTTTTAACTTCTCTTCTGTCTCCTTAAGTTCATCATTATTCATTGTAAATATCTGTCCGATTCCAAAAGTTACATCATTATTAGAGAACTTTTTAAAATCCTGATAGAATATCTCTTCTGCTGATTTGGCTTTGAAGTTGCTTCCTGCTGTGAACATATCTGTTGCAAATTCATTGACATTAATTCCTGCAATAACTGCAAGTTCTTCTGCTGCTGCTTTATCTACCGCTGTACATGTAGGTGATCTGTACATAAGAGTATCAGATATAATCGCTGCACATAAAAGTCCTGCAATATATGGTTCTATCTCTACTCCCTTCTCTTTATACATCTGATAGATTATTGTCGCTGTACATCCAAGAGGCTGATTTCTGAAGAATACAGGTGTAATTGTCTCAAGCGAGCCTATTCTATGATGGTCTATTATCTCAACAATATCTGCATCTGATATTCCATCTACTGCCTGCGTAGTCTCATTATGATCCACAAGTATTACTTTTTTCTTTTCTGCACCTAAGAGATTACGTCTTGATATCATTCCTATATACTGTCCATGCTTGTTAAGTATAGGGAAGTCTCTATGACGTTTTTTTGCCATTACACTTCTTATATCATCTATAAAATCATCTGTTGTAAATGTTATAAGTCCTTCATTTCTCATAAAATATTGTATTGGTATACTCTGATTAATAAGCCTTGCAACTGTAAATGTATCATGTGGTGAGCTTATTACTGTGCAATTTCTCTCTGTTGCAAGTTTTTTGATTGTAATTGATATCGGTGCACCTTCACATACAATTATACATCCTGCATGCATCTCTATAGCACACAGCTGTGACTCATATCTGTTACCAAGTATTACTAGATCATTTTCTTCTATATAATTCTCCATAAGATCAGGATTAGCCGCTGCTATAAGCACTTTACCTTTATCATAATACTTATCCTCATCTCCAACTATAAGTGTTCCGTCAAGTGTCTCGATAATGTTGCTATATGGTGTCTTTGCTGTTGATAATATGTTACTGTCATATACATCCATGTATGATGTTGCAATATCTGTGATTGTTATAAGTCCCTCAAGCATCTTATCTCTTGTTATAGGCAATGTTACAACGCCTTTTTCTTTCATAAGATTCCATGCTTTTTTAAGTGAGATATTACAATGAACTCCAACTGTCTCTCTAATCTCGATATCTCTTACCTGAGGTCTTACATCAGTTATATATTCCGGTGATGGAACTTTAAACTTCTCAAGTACATACTTTGTCTCCTGATTAACATGTCCTGCTCTCTTTGGAACGTAATCTTCGCCTGTTAGCTCTCTCTTAAGATTGGCATAACATATAGCTGAGCATATTGAATCTGTATCCGGATTCTTGTGACCAACTACGAATATCTGCTTTTTTTCTTTACCCATTGTCTTCACCTTTTCTGTATTCCTTTTTCATTTTTTTGACATTAAGTTTGATAATTACATACATTTTGTATGATTTTTTACCATACTTCACAGTATATAATACTCTTAATAGTTACCAGTTACTTGTTATATCACAGATTACATCCCCATGATTCTGTGATATCCATTAAGAATAATTGCTCCATGATCTGCTGCTATCTTATCTGATTCAACTACTTCATAGGTCTTATTTCTTAATATTCCCTCTTTATTATATTTTACAAGAACATTGGCATATATCTCCTCTTTGCCGTCCTCGTTAAGGGTCAGTTTATGAATCTCTTTAATTCTCTTTTGTCCATTTTGGACATATTCATCACTGCTTATAAGAGTGTCACTTACATTGAACCATCCTGCATACGCAGCATCATCTGAAGCCTGTACTCTAAGTTCATCTTCATTAACATAAGCAACATAAGCTGTTGTTATTATTCTGGTTCTCGGATCTCTCTTATAATCTCCATAAGTTGCAAGCTGCTCTACTTCTATATTATCTACCCCTGTCTCCTCTTTAAGTTCTCTAAGTGCGGCATCCATAAGATTCTCCCTCATCTCCACGAATCCGCCAGGAAGTGCATAATATCCTATTGAAGGATGATTTCTCCTCTTAATAAGAAGAAGTCTTAATCCCTTCTTAATATCTCTGTCTCTCCCTGCAAATACAAGTGTATCTACTGTATTCGATGGTGTCTCATACCGAGACGTATCATAACTATCAAGGAATTCATCAAGTGTCTTGCCCTGTTCATTCCTCTGTCCTGTTCCATAGAACTTGTCATAATCCTTAAAAAATGCTGGCATATCTATTCTCCCTTCTGTTACATAAATGATATTAGCATTTGCAAAACTTATATCGCTAGTATATCACACTTTATTCCATTTGTGTTAAAATATTATCAATCTTTTTTATCATTTTTTCGGTGGGTGTGTGGTACAATATTAATATGTTGTGATGTATAATTGCATATTTTCAATTAATAAATATACTAATGGAGGATATAATTATGATTAATGAAACATCTAATGAAAATCTTAGCATGAAAGACTTTGAAAATGAACTTAACAAATCAATGCGCCGTATAAACGAAGGCGACATTCTCACAGGCACTGTAATAAGTGTATCTGACAAAGAAGTAATTGTTGACCTTGGTTACTATGCCGAAGGAATCATATCAGTTGAGAACCTTAGTAATGATCCTGAATATAACGTATTCGAATCAGTTCATGAAGGTGATGAATTATCTGCAACTGTTATAAAACTTGACGATGGCGATGGCAATATCGTTCTCTCTAAAAAAGAAGCTAATGATATTCTTGCATGGGAAAAATTAAATGAATTAAAAGAGAACCACACTGTTGTACATACTAAAGTAAGTGGCATTGTTAATGCAGGTGTTATCGCTTATGTTGAAGGTATTCGTGGATTCATTCCTGCATCAAAACTTGATATTAATTATGTTGAAGACCTTAACGAATGGCTTATGAAAGACATTGATGTTCATGTAATTACTGTTGATGAAGCTGATAAGAAACTTGTACTCTCAGCTAAAGAAATTGCAATGGAAAAAGCCGCAAAAGAGAATTCTAAAAAAGCTGCAAAAGTATCTGTTGGCTCAGTTCTTACATGTGTTGTTGAATCACTTACTAATTATGGTGCATTTATCGAACTTCCTAATGGTGTGTCAGGACTCCTTCACATCTCACAGATAAGTGACAAGCATATCAAATCACCATCAAGTGTACTAAAACAGGGACAGGAAGTTACTGTTAAAGTTATTGGTAATGAAAATGGCAAAATATCACTAAGCATCAAAGCGTTAAATGACGTAGCTGCCGAACCGGATGAGAATGAAGAATTTGAAGAGATGGAGACAGAAGCCGCATCAACAAGCCTTGGTTCTTTACTTGCCGGATTTAAATTCGATAAATAGCCATTATCAATCTCTAATTATGCATAAGTATACTCGCTTAATGTATTTTTACCAAAACGCACACATAAACATATATTTTTCACAAACAGTCTGTTAATTACGCAGACTGTTTTTTTGCCATCGTGGCGATTCTTTGTCGAAAATGCTACTTTTTTGCTTATTTCATAATTTCGATTGTGCAATTTCACAATAAGTTAACATGTCGTTCATAATTTGTTCATAACTGATTGATATACTAAAACCATCCAAAAAAGAGTTTTCCTTTTTCATTTCAATAAACAATTTTTTCATAATAAGCCGAGGTGACGTAAGTTGCCTCGGCACTCCTCATTTTATAGGCAATTTTGTTAAGATATTCAACTAAAAAACGGAGCGACTTTAGTCCTCTCCGTTATTCTTATAATCTTTAATTCTATTGTTAAGAAGCAACATTCTCTCATCAAGAATTGATACTATATCGGAACACTCTCTAAGCGCATCTATTATATCATCCGGTGCCTGACCTTCAAACTTGTAATAGATCTTATGCTCAAGACTTGCCCAAAAATCCATCGCAATAGTCCTTATCTGAATCTCAACTTTGGCTTCCACAACCTTGTCAGATAAAAATATTGGAATTGATACTATCATGTGATAACTCTTATATCCATTATCTTTTGGCTCTTTTATATAATCCTTGATTGTAAGGACATTAATATCGCTCTGCCCTGCTATCATATCTGCGATTCTATATATATCTGATGTAAAAGAACATATAATTCTTATTCCTGCTATATCATTAATATGTCTTAACATATTCTCAATAGTAACTTCGTAACCATTTCTCTTTAGTTTTTTTACTATACTCTCAGGTGTCTTTATTCTTGATTTCACATGCTCAATCGGATTGTACTTATGAATATTAAGAAACTCATCATTAAGAATATCTATTCTTGTGCCAATCTCTTTAAGCGCAGAGTTATAGAGAAACATGGACGTATTCCATGTATCTATCTGTGAATTATTGCCTGGTAACTCCATTTATGCCACTCCCTTACATAGTATTATGATAGGCTATCCTAAGACACATACTTGTCAATAGACAGCCGCATCAAAGTTAATGCACCTGCCCATTATATCATAATTCACTTAATAACTGCACCCCTTAGAGAAATATTTTTTATATCCTAAGAATATATTCTTTTTGCTTTAATTATTATACTATAAGTATACATATTCTTTTCATAAGAAATCGTAATATCTGTGAATTCTATAGAATTGCCTTCAACATCTTTATATATATTATTGGTATCTCCATTCTCAAATTCACATGCTATGCAATAATACTTGGCATCTTTTATATAATCCTGCATCTTATCTTTATCTGTTCCATATACCTTAAGTTCAATTGTATACAATTGTTCATCCTTAAACGTATATATAACTGTAGCTTCACCATCAAGGTCCGGATATGTATCTCCATACTTTACTGTAATACTGTCCTTGCCATCTTTTTCACACTCAAGTCCTTTATTACTGACCGCTGAAGATACATATTCATACTTGTCACCAAGCTTATAATTAGCTCCGCATATAACCGGTTTTTCACCTTCTGTATCAATTACTTTTGTAATTACATTAACAAGCGGCTCACCATTTTTCTTCTTACAGCCACTACATAATGCCATTATACTTGCTGTTACAAGAATAAATACAATTAATCTTTTATAACCTATTCTACTCATATCTACATCTCCTAATCGTGTTATCTGACTATTTTTTCTATGATAAACAAAAGAATTTAATATTTATCATAGAATACATTAGGAATATCGAAACAAGCCTTTTTACATATCATTATAAAAAAATTAATTTTTAAAAAACTAATTAAGAATTAATCATTAACTGCTTTAAACTGAGCTGCATAAAGTTCATAATATGCACCCTTTTTCGCCATAAGTTCATCATGACTTCCCGACTCTATAATTCCGCCTTTGTCTATTACGAATATTCTGTTAGCATTCTTAATTGTTGACAATCTGTGTGCTATTACAAAAGAAGTTCTTCCTTTAAGCATAGCTTCGATACCTTTTTGAACAAGTATCTCTGTATGCGTATCAATACTTGAAGTTGCCTCATCAAGAATTAATATTCCGGGATTAGATACCATAGTTCTTGCAAATGCAAGAAGCTGTCTCTGACCATTAGAAAGTCTTGAACCTCTCTCACTAATCTCTGTATCATAACCTTTTTCAAGTTTCATAATAAAATCATGGGCATGAACTGCTTTAGCTGCATTAATAATCTCTTCATCAGTAGCATCAAGCTTACCATATCTTATATTATCCTTAATAGTTCCTGAGAATAGGAAATTATCCTGTGTCATAACACCCATCTGACTTCTAAGACTCTCGATTGATACTTTTGATATATCATTGCCATCAATAAGAATTCTTCCCGAACTCACTTCATAAAAACGACTTATAAGACTGACTATTGTTGTCTTACCGGCACCTGTTGGACCTACAAGTGCAATATTCTCACCAGGCTTTACACTAAAACTTACATTTTGAAGGACATTACTATCCGCTTTATCAGAATATGAGAATGTAACATCATCAAATTCAACAGCTCCTTTTATCTCTGGAAGTTCATAAGCATCCTTGCTATCTGATATCTCTGGTTCTGTATCAAGAATCTCAAATATACGCTCTGCTGCTGATATATTAGTAACTATCTTATTATAGAAGTTAGCAAGATTTCTTATAGGACTCCAAAACATTGTTGAATATGTTCCAAATGCAAGAAGTGTTCCAACTCCAACCGTTCCGACTCCAAGAACTTTAACGCCTATATAATACAGAAGAAATGTTCCAACTCCCCAGCTTATCTCTATAAGTGCAGAGAAACCATCAGCTATAAGAACTGCATTTACAAATGAATCCTTATGCTCTTTTAACAGACCATCAAAGTTATCCATCGCTTCGTCCTTAGCTGTAAAACTCTGAATAATTCTTATACCAGACAATTCTTCATGTATATATGCATTAAGATTAGAACTCTTCTTACGAACAAGCTGCCATCTCTTATGTGCTGCCTTTTGTACAATAACAATACATACTGTTAAAAAAGGCATTACAACAAGTACACTAAGTGCAAGATATACATTCTTAATTATCATTATCGCTGCTACTGCAATTACTGTAAGAAACTCTGGAATAAGAGTTGTTACACTATCCGAGAGAATATCTTTAAGTGAGTTAACATCACCCATTATTCTGGCAAGAATCTTACCTGTTGGTCTGCTGTCAAAAAAGTTAAAACTCAACTTCTGAATATGAACATATAGTTCTTCTCTTATACTCTTTAATATATTATTACATACATTAGCCATAATCCACATTCTTAGCTTAATAAGCAGTACCAATACAATATTAATTGCTATACCAAATATTCCAAGTCTTATAAGCCCCGGTTTATCACTGTTTTTTATGTAGACTTCAATGGCCCTCTCTATAATAAGTGGGTTAACAAGTGTAATCGCAATACATACAGCCATGATAAAGAGTACACCGATTACTTCTTTTTTGTATGCGAACATATACTTATACAATCTTACAAGTGTTACCCTGTTAACCGTTTCTTTCTGCTCTTCGTCTTCTCTAAATGAATTAACTGCCACGTCTATCGCCTCCTACTCTGCATAATTCGCATACTGCGCAACGTATGTGTCATAATAAAGTCCTTTCTTCTTCATAAGTTCATCATGACTGCCTCTCTCTGCAATCCTTCCCTCATCAAGAATAATAATCTCATCTGCATTCTTAACTGCAGATATTCTATGCGCAATTATCATCTTAGTTACACCTTTTAATGCTTCAATCTCTCTTTGAATCTCATACTCTGTCTCCATATCAAGAGCAGATGTAGAATCATCAAGGATAAGTATCGGAGCATTCTTAGCTATAGCTCTTGCTATACTTATTCTCTGCTTCTGTCCACCTGACAGACCAACTCCACGTTCACCAATAACTGTATCATACTGTTCTTTAAGCTTATCAATGAAATCACTCGCTTTTGCTGCTCTTGCAGACTCACATACAGCATCCTGTGTTATTATACCTTTACTTCCGATACTGATATTCTCCATAATAGTATCCGAGAACAGGAATACATCCTGCATAACAACAGATATATTTTTTCTAAGATCATTAAGTTTTATATCTCTTACATCCTTGCCATCAATCTTAATGCTTCCCGATTTTACATCATAGAAACGTTCAAGAAGATTAACAATCGATGTCTTACCTGCACCTGTCATACCCATTATTCCAATAGTCTTTCCAGGTTCAACTTTAAAACTGATATCGCTTAAGATAGTCGCATCATTAAGTTCAAAAGTAACATTCTCAAAGTTAATCTCACCCTTACAATCTGACATATCTACTGCTTTATCACTATCTTTTATCTCTGCTTCTTCATCAAATATCTTCTTAATCTTTCTGCTTGAAGCTACACCTGATGCAATATCATTACATAACCATCCAAGAATCTCCATAGGCCAGATAATATTATTCGCATACTGTGTAAAAGCTGACAGATCACCAAGTGTCATCTTACCATCAATAGTGAGAAGACCTCCGACAAGTACTACTGCGATAAGAAGAAACCTTGTATAAAAAGATATATTAGGATAATATCTTATAAGTGTCTTAGACTGCTTAAGATTAAGTTCACAATAACGTTCATTATGTTCCTTAAACTTCTTAATCTCATATCTCTCTCTTGCAAAAGCCTTAACAGTTCTTACACCTGCAAGATTCTCCTGTGCAACTGTATTAAGTCTCGCATTCTCTTCTGATATATCACCATATACAACATCAATCTTCTTCTCAAGCATAATAGCTGTATAACCCACTATCGGAAGTACAATAACCGGAATAATCGTAAGAACCGGACTTAATGTTATCATGCAGACAAGAACACTTACTGTATATATAATACCTTCAATAGCAAGCATTCCAACGAAACCTATCGCATTCCATATCTTATCAATATCATCTTTAACTCTTGCCATAAGTTCGCCTGTATTATTCTTATCAAAAAATGATACTGAAAGTCCTTGTATATGTTCAAAAAGTTCTCGTCTTAATTCACTTCCAACAGTAATACTTACTTTATCAAATAAAAACTCCTTAACGTACTGTGTTACTGCCCTTCCAAATCCTATTGCAAGAATAGCTATTAAAAGACTCATAAGAATCTTAGTATTTCCATCAGTTATAACCTCATCAACTATCTTCTTAGTAACCATTGGCGATGCCATATCAAGTAGAATTGAGCCTATCATTGCAACGAATGCAATCAGATAAAAATACCAATATTTTGCGGCATGTTTAAAAATCTTCATATTTTCCCTATATCCTCCTGTCTTTAATTAGTACAACGTCTTTAGTATAATTGTTATTATACTATCTCAGCGTAAAGTAATATTATGTAAACCTTGTCACGCATTAAAGCAAAAAATATGTAAGAATGTGAAATAAATCACTAATTTTGCGCAAATGTGCGCATCTCTCCCCTGTTATTAGCAGAGAGTCACTTTGCTCCCATTCTTGACAAAGAACCAAAAAGGCACAAAAAAGAAGCCGTATATTAACATCTACACATTAATATAACGGCTTCCTGCCTAAAAAGTAGCTCTTTTGACCAATTCAATCTAATCCGTACATAAAAAGTCTACATATACTTATAATTAACTTAAATATGCTCTCTTTAAGTTAATAATTACTCACGCTGAGACAGGACGCTGTTAAATGTGCATTATTAAATTCTCTTATTCTTAGAACTAATTTAATCATAGTCCTGCCTCCTTTCTTATTGATAAATTTATGTTATCGCCAAATGAATTATTTGTCAACCTGTATTTTATTATTTTTGTTCTATACCACACGTGAACCACTACCACAGCCTATAAATACTGCTGTCCAGTTTATCCCCGACTAAAATTCTGCCCTGTTCAAATTTTTCAAAAATCCCTTCTCCTCAAGCATCTTCTCAGCTCCAGCACAGCCTTTCATCAGTCCCGATTCCATCCTAAACTTGCGGTCAGCTGTCCTAATCTGAATTGTCACTCCGCCTCTTGCACCTGCTATACAACGTGCGCTGCGCACTTCACTCCACGAATATGTCCATATCCTGCCTGTGAGTGAATAATAAACAACCTGGCTGTCCGACATAATTATCTTCTTATTCTTCCAATATAATACGAACCAAACTCCTTCGCCTATCATAAAAATATCACCAAATAACAGAATCAGCAGTGCAACCACTCCTTCGCTGAGCACATTCGTGCATAGAATTATCGCCAGTACCAGTGCACCATATGCAAATAAAATTCCGGCAATTATCAGTGCTCCTGGCGTTCTGCCCGTACAGGTAACAATATTCTCATCTTCCTTAATTGTATGAGCTTCGGTATCCATAAAACATCTCTGCCCACTCAAAAATATGTTCAAATATACTCAAACACATCGAGAAATTGAAATCCCTATCCTCAACATAGCCACAATCACAATGGTATATTCTATCTGAAAGCTTTTGCTTTTGTATATTCTTTTGAGTGGACTCTCCTTTCTTTAAATTTTCATATTTTTGTGAGAGACATCTTTGTTCTCTACGCAGTTTCTTTTCCAATTTCTTAACTCTTGCCGATTTATTGATATTTCTATAAGTTTTACCATTAGAAACAATCGCCAAGTCTTTCACACCTTTTTCTAAGATAATCCAAAATCACCAAACATCTCCTCTAATATAAAGACTGTAATAATTTTAAGTTGATGGGTGTCCTTAAGTAGATATATAAATAACTCTATTCATGTAACATTTCCATCAATTCTGCAAAATTGTTGCACACATGCTTATTTATAGTAGCTTCTTCATGATTCCAAAATACAATCTCGCAAATATTTTCTCCAAAAAAATAACAGAACAAATTTCCAAAAGGGTCTTCTGCTATAGGTACAAGATTAGAACCAGTAAAATTTTCAGTATCATTAATTATATCAAGAATAAAACTTGTATCCTCTTCTAGAAAACTTACCAAATTATTCAAAATTTCCTCTTGTCCTTCAATAGTTATTTTATTTGGTATTGGATATCCCCCATCATATTGCTTAATAATAGCAACAAAATCTCTTGGAAACTTAATTTTAAGTTCTGCTTCAACAGCATTAATAATATCATCTGTCACAACATTGTTTTCACAATTCCATTTCATATTAACCGTTGTGTTCCTCCTTTTCATTGTTGGTTAACTTATGCCATATCAACTCAAAGTATTCTTTATCAATTTCACAGGCATCAAATTGTACATCTAAATTAATATCCTCCAATGAAGGGATTTCAGTTTTTGACAAAAATGTGCCATTTACACTTTTGTTTTCACAAGCATATCCTAATTCATTATTTTTGTAAACTTCAACCTTTCTAACTTCATTCCGCATACTATCTAACTCTGAATATAAAAGAATTGGTTCATCTTCAAAATCATGTATCCACTGTACCTTTATATATGTCATTTTAATCACCCACCTTCCGTAAGAAATTATTCTACAAGTCTTCTCGCACCGTCACAGGTTACTTCTGCTCTGTTTCCTATAATATCTGTTGCAGATGTCTGTCTTCCTTCGGCATCATAGCTATGCTACTAGTAAGCAACAAACTTTATAATTTCGAGGTACAATTCCAACGAATAAATACGAATGAGAATACATAATTAAAGGATTATTATCTACCTATAAGTTTTCATCATAAACGTTTAATTTTTCCACAACCAACGTTATATACGAATTCTTTAAAGCATAAAATCGTTCATCATAAGCAGTTTCAATTTCTATAATTGAATCACCTAATTGAAAAATAGCGCACCCATCTTCATCATATTCAAGCAATAATAAAGTGAGTTGATTTTTTCCATCGAATATTCTCATCTGATATTTTTTTGTATTGTTTACAAATACATTATCATAAGTGTATAGTCCGTCAATATCCAACTCAACATAATATTCCTTCTGAATTGGTCTATTAGTTTCTTTCCATATTCCCTTTGCCATACCGTAATCAGTAGAAAAATAAACGTTCTTATCTAATACTTTATTAATAAATATTTTCATCTTACCACCTACTTTTTAATCCTAACAAGTGTATTAAAGTATTCCATATTATATTTTTCTAAATTCTGTGCAAATGTATTGTTTTCTATAAGAGCATTAACAACTTCACTCTTTTGGGATATTACTAATATTAATGAACCATCCCAAGCCACAATTTCCGAAACTGCTAATGGATGTTGCAATGCTATTGGATTTTCCCAAAATCTTTTATATCCATCAGCATACGGATAATCATATTTTAATACTTCGTGAAGCTTTATTTCTTTAGAGAAACCAGAGAATACACCCCATATCCATTGGAACTCCTCTTTAGCTAGTAAATCTAACAAGCCGCTTCCTTCAATCCAACAGTATTCATTATCCAAAATTTTTACTATCTCTTCATCACTTGGATAACATTCAATATTTGTAATAAGCCAATTATAGTTGTCCACATCTCCAATAATATTGCAAATATCTTTTATAGAAATCTCATCATTTTTTATTATACAACCTTTCATCTCTGCTGCTATTTGTAAACTACTTCTCCTATTTTTCAATATTCTTTATCAAGTTATATGTCTTCAAATTGTTTTTATCTTTTGTTTCCGCATATAACAAAGGCATTTCAGATGCCATTGTTGAATATATTTCACCATATTCTAAACAAATATATTTGTTCATTAGTGAAATAATTAATTGTTCATTAGATATATTATAATCCGTTTCTTTTAGTATAACAGACATATATGAACCATTACGTTCACAAAGAAAATTATAATCAAATGAAGCCACTTTAAATCCCTTAGGTAATGAATAGCAGGAAAAACTCATTGGAATTTCACCTTCATTAATTTTTGTTAAAATTTCTCTTTCTTTACGTGCTACTGTCAATATTTTCCCAGAAGAATAACTTTTGCTCAATACTCCAATATGAGTATGTTCATAACCCAATTTATTCATTAGATTTTTGATATCATTATACCATTCTATCCAATCACCTTTTTCTTTACCCCATATTGTTATTGAAATCTTTCTATCATCCATATTAATTACCACCTATGTTTCTAACTTTAATACTTCCAGCTCTTTCCACTACTGGCATACGGTACTACGTACCATTTTTTAACATTCCATAAATAATACTGATTAATCGTCTTGATATACAAATCAGTACCTGCTTACTGATCTTACCTTCTGCTTGCTCAAATGTACTCCTTCTTTACGGATGGCGCATCTTCAATAGAAAAACTACATCTGAATCAAGATTTCTGACTTTACGATTTCTTGAACCAGCTGAGCACTTTTTCCATGTGAGATGACCAAAAGGCAGACTTTGGGCATTATATTCGAAAGAAGTAGACTGATATCAGCAGTCTGGAAAAGAATTTACTTTGTTGAGCGTCCTTATTTGGAGACATAATAAATTCCTATACTTTAGCCTAGTTAAACATTTTTTCGATACATTCTTTTATATTGTACTTTCCTGTTTGTAACTTACCGCAAGGAAATTCTCCCCTCGCATAAGACATAATAAATGCATTTAACCAAATATCATTATATTCACAAAGATATGCCTTACAAATAATTTCAAAATCATCAGAAACACAACTTGCTATATCACTTGAATTTGATAAATTATAAGCCATTAAAAAACTTTTTTCTCTTATGTCATTAATCTTTTCTTGTTCATAATCTTCAATTTCTATGTTATTTAAATAATTATAAACTCTCATCCATTCACAATCAAATTCGTCCTCATCTCTCATGTCCAACAAGTCGTCTATGTCACAGTTTTCGAAAAAATCCACTTTAATAACTTGATTACAAACAATTTTGTTTTTCAATTTATCTAACATACTTTACTCCTTTTAATATAATCCTTGTTCTTTCAACCAATTTTGTATTAAATCAACTGCTTCATAAGGTGTTACATCTATTCCCAATGTATAAGTTCCATTAGGAGACTTGACATCTACCTTAATATCATCCAGTCCTTTATCCTTATCTTGAGACAAAATAATTACACCATTTTATATCGCTGCATTTATTCTAATACCAACGTCTACTCATATATTTTGCCTACATAAAACAAAGTTGCAATGAACCTCCAATTAATGTTAGTCGGCATATCAATATGCATATTATCAAAATATCCCTCCATATCATCGACCCAAGAACATATTCCTTCAAGATATGATGTTATCTCATTATTTTCCCACTCTTCACTCTTTTCTTCCTTATCACGTCGTAATTCAACCAAAAAATTCATAAAGTCTTCTTTAGAGTTAACACCATTTATTATACTATTAAAATCCATCTGCTTATCTCCTATTGTATTGTTATACTTTCTCCATTTCCTAATTTTAATTTGATAGAAGTTCCATTTGTTTTTGTGGTCATTTTCCACATTTGTCCTGCTATTTCCTCATCTGTCGCCTACCTAAACGGTACACTATCCAATTCAGCTATTCTAAAAGCTGCCAGCAGTTTCTTCGGCAAATGTTTTTTCGATAGTTGAGCTACTTATGCCGAGATATAATTAAATAAATTTTGATAATTTATTATTATCGAAACAATTTTCCCATCCATTACACTCATTAAACGAATATTTTTTAAAAGGTTTAATATCAACTAAATCAACATTATTTTTTTTCATAATATCAATTGCTTGCTCTATCTTTTTTAATGTATTGATACTATAATCACATAATTTAGAGTATAGCTCACACGTCCCGCATTCGAATATTATTTTTAAAAACAAATGTATTTCTTGATTTGAGTTACTATACAATCTATACAGATATTTGAATTCTTTTTCTGTGATATATTCTGCACCTTCAATAGTATCCTCTAAAATACTATTAGGCATATATTCTGCAATCTCATACATCCAATCATCAATGTATTGAATCTTTGTATATGACCATAACTTTTCTAGCAACCACCTCCACTCTCCTTTGTTGCAGTTATAGTGCAACAATACGTTTTCAAATGAGCTTATTAAATATGCCATTCTGCCTCTAATTGATATATTTTTTAATTCTTCCATTTATCTCTTCCTCTCAATTAATGAGAAAACACATCTGCTTAAAAGTTTACCATATAGTTGCCATTTTCACTACATATTTTCGCCCTAGGGTCTTCAAATTAATCTACATGGATTACATCACCTTCGGTGAGAGCCATTCCGATTAATTTGAAGACTGTGGTAATTATTTAGATAATGGCTGTCCTTATGTGAAGACATAATTAAATAAAAACTACTATTCTTCCTCTTCTTCAAAATCCAAAGAGTTTAAAAAAGCATCTATATCCTTCGACAAATACTTAATATATTTCTCTGGATTTTCTCCATACTCAAACTCATGAGAATAATAATAAATTGCTCCCTCTTCACCATTTCTTATACTATATGCAAACAGATTACCCCCTTCATCGTTTGCTAACGGAACTAACCATATAGTAAATATTTTTTCATCACGCAACAATGGCAATGTCTTTTCTATTGTCATACCTTCTCCGCATCCAATCGAAAAAAAATAATTAACAATGTATTGCCTTTCATCTTCCACTGAGTAAAAAACATTTCGTTCTGGATATCCACCATTATATTTTAAGTAATGTTCCCTTATTTTCAATGGCATGGCAATATTGTATTCAGTTTCAAACTGTTTTAAAGCACCATCTGTTAATGCTCTTTTAACACCAAAAAAATTGTTCTGCATATTTATTCTCCTATTTGTATTCAACATTATAGTATTTTTCATATTGGGATACTGAACCTTTATGTGGATAGGTTGCAACGTGTGCATCACTTAACACCAACTGCATTGTACATTCACCCGTTTCAGGATTAAAATCATCCAAATGATGCCATGTATAATTTTCCTTTCGTCTTGTGACATCCATCTTCCTACTCTTGTTGTATCACTACCACTCTGGTATGCTAAACACATAGGAATCAAAGCAGTCTTTTTCTATCTATTGCTTTTCTTTTATTCCTATTTCACAATTATCCTGTAATAGATAGAGGTGTGCGTCACCACTCTTGAAGCACTTGTGACTTCGTTCATTGAGACTGCTCCCTCTGCTTTGCAGGATTTTGCGTATTAGCTGGATGTTGGCAGCATATGTGCTGTACTTCGTATATCTAACCAGATTGTAACCCGCATTGAAGTGAGGATTCTATCTACTTACAATTCACATTAGAAAGGATTTCAATTATGTACATCGTAGGCATTGATATTGGCAAAAATCATCATGAAGCATCCATTGTTTCACCTGAAGGCAAACAAATCGGCCGTTCTCTTCGCTTTGCAACTACATACAAAGGTGCAGATTCTCTTATGAGCTTTATCTTCAAAAACATCGGTAATTCCCCTTGTGTATTTGGCATGGAAGCTACAGGTCATTACTGGTATCCCATTTATTCATTTCTAAAAGCAAAAGGATATACCATCTATGTAATCAATCCCATCCAGTCTGATTCCCTCAGAAAGATGTATATCCGGCAGACAAAAAACGATTCCATCGATTCTTTTCTGATTGCAGAAGTGATACGTTTCGGTCAGTTTGGGACTACTTCCATGGCTGATGAAAACATCCTTGCCATGCGTCAGTTATGTCGCTATCGTGATTCTGTCATTTCT
>SAMEA104315435__coassemble_479_pt1 | contig 67657 bp, 53 predicted proteins | sample SAMEA104315435__metabat2_low_PE_020 | metagenome-assembled genome bin SAMEA104315435 (sample SAMEA104315435) | gut metagenome | biome: Monkey gut; feature: monkey-associated habitat; material: faeces | place: China | collected 2013
TGCATATCAAAAATTTATCTCAGAATTCTTCATTTAGAAGATTCCGAGAGTACATTAAGCGTCTGTAACTATTATAGTACATTAGTCCCATAAAAAACAATAGTAAATTTGTTTATCAGAAAAAATAAATAAACATATATCATATATTAGAACAACTTATAAATATTCATACAATCTAACTATAATGCAAGAGGTTGATTTTACTAATTTTGTGTTATATAATTTTTGGTGATGATATTAGTTTAGTAAAAAGAATCACATGCAGTCAGACTGCAGTGATATCGTAATTATGATTTTTTATAAAGGAAAGGTTTGAGCAGATGAATAAATATCCTACACAAAAGGAATTTGATGATTTTGAAGGACCTCATGACGAATGTGGCGTTTTTGGCGCATACGATTTTGACGGAGGAGATGTTGCATCATCAATCTATTATGGCCTGTTTGCGCTTCAGCACAGAGGGCAGGAAAGTTGTGGTATTGCAGTAAGTGATACCAACAAAAAAGGTGTTAAGGTACTTTCACACAAAGACATGGGCCTTGTTAATGAAGTTTTTACACCTGAAATATTAGACAGTCTAAAAGGAAATATAGGTGTGGGTCATGTAAGATACTCTACTGCAGGAGCAAGCACTAGAGAGAACGCTCAGCCTTTAGTTCTTAATTATGTAAAAGGCATACTTGCATTAGCACATAATGGTAATCTTATTAATGCACTTGATCTTAGAGATGAACTTGCATATACAGGTGCCATATTCCAGACAACAATCGATTCAGAAGTTATAGCATATCATATAGCAAGAGAAAGACTTAATTGTGGATCAGTAGAAGCAGCAGTTTCAAGAGCAATGAAAAAAATAGTAGGTGCTTATTCACTTATTGTAATGAGTCCTAGAAAGTTAATTGGAGCAAGAGATCCTTTTGGATTCAAGCCATTATGTATAGGTAAAAGAGATAATACATATTTTCTTTCATCAGAGACATGTGCTCTTGATGCAGTAGGTGCAGAGTTTGTAAGAGATGTAATTCCTGGAGAGATAGTTACAATTACTGAAAGAGGAATCGAATCAGATACAACTTTATGTCAAAAAGAATTTGCAAGATGTATTTTTGAATATATTTATTTTGCAAGACCAGATAGTTATATAGATGGAATAAGTGTATATAATTCAAGAATTATGGCTGGTAAGATACTTGCAGAGACACATCCTGTTGAAGCAGATCTTGTAGTTGGTGTTCCAGAATCAGGTAATGCAGCAGCACTTGGATATTCACTTCAGTCAGGAATACCTTATGGCATGGCTTTTGTTAAGAATAGCTATGTTGGACGTACATTTATAAAACCAAAACAGTCTCAGAGAGAATCAAGCGTTATGATAAAACTTAATGTTTTGAAAGAAGTTGTAAAAGGCAAAAGAGTAATTATGATTGATGATTCAATCGTAAGAGGTACAACAAGTGAGAGAATTGTAAGAATGCTTAAGAATGCAGGTGCGACAGAAGTACATGTAAGAATAAGTTCACCACCTTTTACACATCCATGTTATTTTGGAACCGATATACCATCAGGAGATCAGCTTATTGCAGCTAATCATACAGTTGATGAGATATGTACAATGCTTGGAGCAGATTCACTTGGATATCTTCCACTTGAGAGACTAAGTGATATGATTAATGGAGATACACACTATTGCGACGGATGCTTTACAGGTAATTATCCTGTAGAACCACCTACACAGGACATTCGTGGCGAATATGAAAAATAATTGGAGGTTTATTATGGCAACAGACAGATACCAGACTCCTTTGGGAGAGAGATACGCAAGTAAGGAGATGCAGTACATCTTTTCACCAGACAAGAAGTTTAGAACTTGGAGAAAATTATGGATTGCACTTGCAGAAACAGAACATGAATTAGGACTTGATATTACACAGGAACAGATAGATGAATTAAAAGCGCATGCAGAAGATATTAACTATGATGTAGCTAAAGAAAGAGAAAAATTAGTAAGACATGATGTTATGTCACATGTATACGCATATGGTGTTCAGTGTCCAAAAGCAAAAGGAATTATTCACCTTGGTGCAACATCATGTTACGTTGGCGATAATACAGATCTTATAATAATGACAGAAGGATTAAAACTTGTAAGAAAGAAATTATTAAATGTAATGTCAGAACTTGCAAAGTTTGCTGACAGATATAAGAATCTTCCAACTCTTGCTTTTACACATTTTCAGCCTGCACAGCCAACAACAGTTGGTAAGAGAGCATCATTATGGTTAATGGAATTAAAACTTGATTTTGATGATCTTGAATATCTTATAGGAAGTATGAAACTGTTAGGATCAAAAGGAACAACAGGAACACAGGCAAGTTTCCTTGAATTATTTGATGGAGATCATGAGAAGATAAGAAAGTTAGATAAGATGATTGCCAACAAGATGGGATTTGATGATGTATATCCTGTTTCAGGTCAGACTTATTCAAGAAAAGTTGATACAAGAGTGCTTAATGTACTTGCAGGAATTGCAAGCAGTGCACATAAGTTCTCTAATGATATAAGATTATTACAGCACTTAAAAGAGATTGAAGAACCATTTGAGAAGAATCAGATTGGATCATCAGCAATGGCTTACAAGCGTAATCCAATGAGAAGTGAGAGAATTGCATCACTTGCTAATTTTGTAATGGCAGATGCAATGAATCCGGCAATGACAGCTTCAACACAGTGGTTTGAGAGAACACTTGATGATTCAGCTAATAAGAGATTAAGTGTACCAGAAGCATTCCTTGCAGTAGATGGAATCCTTGATCTGTATCTTAATGTTGTGGATGGACTTGTTGTATATGAAAAAGTTATTAATAAGAGACTTATGTCAGAATTACCATTCATGGCAACAGAGAATATAATGATGGACGCTGTAAAAGCAGGTGGAGACAGACAGGAACTTCATGAGAGAATCAGAACTCTTTCAATGGAAGCAGGAAGAAATGTTAAAGAAAGAGGACTTGAGAATAATCTCCTTGAACTTATCGCAGCAGATCCAGCATTCAATCTTACACTTGAAGAATTACAAAAGACTATGGATCCTTCAAAATATGTTGGACGTGCACCAGAACAGGTTACAGAATTCTTAGCAGAAGTTATTAATCCTATTCTTGATGCTAACAAAGAAGAACTTGGTCTTACAGCTGAGATTAATGTATAATAAGATAATATCTTTGTAAGATATTATATAAAAATATATAATATAGTATACAAGATAAGTATCAATAGTATTAATACAAATAAGATAGTACATTAATGCAAAATAAAAATAATTTTGAAACATTAATACACAATAGAATTATTAATAGATAGAATAGAGAGAAGAGTATTATGAATATTAATCTTGAGTATTACAAAATCTTCTATTATGTCGGAAAATTAAATAGTATATCAAAAGCAGCTAATAAGTTATGTATTTCACAGCCGGCGGTAAGTCAGGCTGTGAAACTTTTAGAACAGGAATTAGGAGCTGATTTGTTTATACGAACATCAAAAGGAACAAGGCTTACTCCAGAGGGGGAAGCTTTGTTTTCGTATGTGGAAAGAGGCTATGAGACAATACTTCTTGGTGAAAAAAAATTCATGGAGATGACTAATCTTACAGCAGGTGAGATACATATCGGAGCAAGTGATATGACTCTTAGATATTATCTCTTACCATATCTTGAGAGATTCCACGAGAACTATCCGAATATAAAGATATCGGTTACTAATGCACCATCACCAGAGACACTAAAATATCTTGAAGAGGGAAGAATTGATTTTGGCGTTATAAGTGAGCCTTATAATGTTCGTGGAGATTTTGTATATAATAAAGTATCAGCAATAAGAGATACATTTGTTGCCGGACGTAAATTCATTGAACTTAAGAATAAGACACTTTCATATAAACAATTAGAGAATAATCCGGTAATATTTTTAGAAAAAAATACAAGTACAAGAAGATATATGGACGCATTTCTTGAAAGTGAAAATGTTAATATTAATCCGGAATTTCAGCTTGCTACAAGCGATATGATAGTTCAATTTGCACGTCGTAATCTTGGTATAGGATGTGTTGTTAGAAGCTTTGCAGAAGAATACTTAACGAGTGGCGAGTTATTTGAATTACAATTTGGAAGAAAGATACCCGAGAGACACATCTGTGTTGTTACTTCTGAAAAAACATCAATATCAGTAGCAGGTAAGAAATTACTTAATGAATTGATTGTGGTATAAGTACAACTTATACCATACATAAATAATATTGATTTTACTTATGACGATATATAATATATAATATGTAAGTAACAGATAAGTTACTTATATATTAACAAATATTATTGATAAGTATTATCAGGAGGAAAGATACATGGTAAAAGCAATTGTTGGCGCTAACTGGGGCGATGAAGGAAAAGGTAAGATTACAGATATGCTTGCAGAGGAATCAGACATTATTGTAAGATTCCAGGGTGGAAGTAACGCAGGTCATACAATTATTAATGATTATGGTAAGTTTGCACTTCATTTATTACCATCAGGTGTTTTTTACAATCATACAACAAGTGTAATTGGTAATGGTGTTGCATTGAATATTCCTTATTTATTCAATGAAGTTAAGAGTCTTACAGATAAAGGTGTTCCAACACCTAAGATTTTAGTATCAGACAGAGCACAGATTCTTATGCCATATCATGTAGACTTTGATGCGTATGAAGAAGAGAGACTTGGAGGTAAGTCTTTTGGCTCAACAAAATCAGGTATTGCTCCATTTTATTCAGATAAATATGCAAAGATAGGTTTTCAGGTAAGTGAATTATTTGATGAAACATCACTTAGAGAGAAAGTTGAGAGAGTAGTTGCTTATAAGAATATCTTACTTGAACACTTATATCACAAACCACTTCTTAATGCAGATGAGATATTTAATCTAATGCTTGAATACAGAGAGATGGTTAAACCATACGTTGCTGATGTATCTAAATATCTTCATGAGGCAATCAAAGAAGGTAAGAACATCTTATTAGAAGGTCAGTTAGGTGCATTAAAAGATACAGATCATGGTATCTATCCAATGGTTACATCTTCATCAACACTTGCTGCATATGGTGCAATCGGTGCCGGAATTCCAGCAGCTGAGATCAAAGATGTAGTAACAGTAGTAAAAGCATATTCATCAGCAGTAGGTGCAGGTGCGTTCGTAAGTGAGATCTTTGGCGATGAAGCAGATGAACTTAGAAGACGTGGCGGCGATGGCGGTGAATTCGGTGCTACAACAGGTCGTCCAAGACGTATGGGATGGTTCGATGCAGTAGCAACAAGATATGGTTGTAGAATGCAGGGCGCAACAGAAGTTGCACTTACAGTTCTTGATGTATTAGGATATCTTGATGAGATTCCAATGTGTGTTGGATATGAGATTGATGGTAAAGTTACAAAAGATTTCCCAACAACATATCAGCTTGAGAAAGCAAAACCAGTTCTTAAGACAATGCCAGGTTGGAAATGTGATATAAGAGGAATCAAGAATTATGAAGATCTTCCAGAGAATTGTCGTAAATATATAGAAACAATCGAAGAAGAGATTGGAGTACCAATTACAATGGTATCAAATGGACCAAAGAGACATGAGATTATCTACAGAAACAGATAATAACTAACTTGCAAGGTACATTTTAATATCTGCAAGGTATATTTAATGCAGAGTAAATAGTAAAATAGTCATAATGCTAAGGCAGGGTTTACTATAAAATAGTCATAATGCTAAGGCAAAGTTTACTATAAAATAGTCATAATACCATGACAAGATTTAATATAATATAGTCATAATACTAAGATATAGTTTAATATAATATAGGCAGATTGATAAGCAGTTCTTCATAAGATAACTTTGATAAAAGTTTTACAATGAAGGACTGCTTTTGGTACATATAAAAGGTTGACTTGTATGATGATATAATATTATAATTAAGTGAATACCTATTGCAGAAATAGTCGATTGTAAAAACTGATAGTTTTAATGAACAGTTATGCAATTGCTTATATTGCAGGAAATATAGAAAGGAGTGTCAGTGAGTAAGATAATAAGCCACTGGCGACAAAAGTTATGAAATTTGAAAAGTATTTTGACCACACTATTTTAAAACCGGAAGCTAGCAGAGATGATGTTAAGAAGATTTGTGATGAAGCATTAAAATATGACTTTGCTTCAGTATGTGTTAATCAGTATAATACAAAGTTTGTTGCAGACTTATTAAAAGGAAGCGATGTTAAAGTATGTACAGTAGTAGGTTTTCCTCTTGGTGCAGTATCAACAGCTGTAAAAGTATTTGAGACAGGTGAAGCTATTAAAGATGGTGCACAAGAGATTGATATGGTAATTAATGTAGGTGCATTAAAAGATAAGGATTATACATTCGTTGAGAATGATATAAGAGAAGTTAAGAAAGCATGTGGAGATAAAGCGATTCTTAAAGTTATAATTGAGACATGTCTTCTTACAGATGAAGAAAAAGTTAAAGCATGTGAACTTTCAGTAGCAGCTGGAGCTGATTTTGTTAAGACATCAACCGGTTTCTCAAAAGGTGGAGCAAAAGCAGGAGATGTTAAGATTATGAAAGATACTGTTAAAGATAATGCAAAAGTAAAAGCTTCAGGCGGAATTCATAGTTATGAAGAAGCACAGGAGATGATAAAAGCTGGTGCAGATCGTCTTGGAACAAGTGCAACAATAGCAATCGTTGAAGGTGCTGAGAGATAGTTAAAGGAAAGTGTAAGACTGATAAGAAGCAGAATTAAGAGTACATCTTAATTCTGCTTCTTTGAATATACTAGTACTATATTGATTTGAATATGTAAATATTATAAGGTTTATTTAATCATATCTGTCATGCCGGCATCACAAAGGGCTTTGTAGAATACAGTAAGTGGCAGATGTGACTGAGCAAAGTTCTTAGTTCCGGGACCAGGAACTATAACACTATCTTTTACAACTTTTTTTGCACCACCGCCACCTTTGGCAGATGAGATAGTGTTAAGAAATGTTGTTATACCATATGTAAGATATCTGCTGTCACCTGTAAGCTCATAAGTATAAGTTAGAGCTTCAAGGATGATTGTATTGTTACCAAGTCGGCTAAGGCTTGGCAGTTCTTTATATAAAAAGACACCAGTATTCATGTAGCAGTTTTCAATAAGATCATCCATAGAACGTATAATCATATCTTTGATCTCTTGACTTTTATTGATTCTATAATATCTCATAAGACTGCATATAGCTATTGATATCATAAATGGAACACGAATAGTTACTGTATCCATATATAATGCAAGCCAGTGACCATAAGTCTCTTCCCATTCTCTAAAATGTCCAACAATCCAATCACATTTAGAAAGCCATTTTTTATCGAAAGTCTCTTTATATAATGCAACCATGCTTCTTAATGCCCAGCCGGTTTCTCTTGCATTAGTCTCACCTTTTTGCTTGAAAGTATCAGTTTCAAGAAGTCTCATAATATTATCACCAATTTTTAATGCACAGTTTAAAGCATAACTGTCTCCGGTAAAATGATAATAATCAAGCAGGCCTTCTACCCATTCATGGGAGCATACAATCTTGCTGTTAAGACAATGATTGTTAGTATGCATCCATTGACCGTCCATAAGCAGTGGATCATTGCTATAATGACATATATCAACATCCATCCAATGTTCGGCACTTATAAGCATATAGTCTAGAAAACGTCTTGTGCCGGTTCTTGAATAGAGAAGAGCACACTGATGAGGGTAATCATATTCATTGTTAGTCCATACAGGTTCACCATGTCCACGTCCTTGTGAAGTATAACCTGGATCGGGTGCATCTCCCCAATTAAGCAGACCATAGCATCTTGCATGAGAATCAGCTTTAGATATTATATGGCTCTCAAAAAGTATATTTTCTGTGTCATAGAATATATCTTCAAATACATTAGCATCCCTATAGACTGACTTATCAATATAAGGTCTGTCAGGCATCTGATATATGGAACTTATTCGGTTTATCTCATCATAAGGAGTGTTACAGTCGTGAAAATGAAGTAACATCTTTTGCTGTCGTGCCATACCAGATTGAAATACAATATCCGTAACATCAGGTGGTATAATAGATGCTATAATACCATCTTTGCTTGCACTTAAAGCCTTTGGATAATTCTGATATGCCTGAAAATGTGTTATAGTGACACCTGTATCACTGCCTGTAGAAGGTGTTACATCTGCAAAAAAAGTACCATAGAAAGTCTCTGACATATGTTCATTAGCATCATATATAAGATAATCACTGTCAATAACCTGGCTTACTTCATTGCCTTCATCAGAGATGTTATAGAGAGTTCTATAATTAGAAGTGGCAACAGCAGATTTACCATTGTTAGAAGGATTAGTATAATTTAGTATAAGTGAATTGACTTTTATGGCATTATCTGTAGAGTTAATGAGTCTGTAAGCCATCTCGAAGTATTCTTTATCATAAAAAAATGTATAGCGAATCTCAATTTTAAGAATAAGTCCTAAGTCAGATATATGATGTCCATACCCTGTTATGATTGTGGCAACAGGTCCGGATTCATTAATAACATAGTGATCTATACAAAAAGAACATTGATCATTATCGTTAATGTTTAGATTTGGACATGAAAAAGCATCCTTTGAAAAGTGACTATTATTAATCTCAATATTATCAAAAAGCGTATTCGCATGTGTTGAGAGTGTAATAGACATAGCACCTGTATTAACTTTAATACTATTATCGGAATTGATACAGATTACTTCTGACAGATTAGCCTTATTAGAATCAGTACAATTAGTGTCAAGAAAATATGTTGTTTTATCATTACCAGGTAAAGTCGCAAAGAATCTTGTAAAAAGCCACTTTACACTGCCATCATCCCATGTAGCTGTGATTGTAGACTGACTTTTTACAGGAACTTTGTTATTATCAAGTATTCTGACATTTGTTGTGCCTTTTAGCTCACCTTTTTTAAAAGGTACAGCAATAGAACATGGTTCATTAATTCGAACATCTTTATACAACTTTTCAAAATTAATATTTATCATAAGAAATACCTCCATGTATTGTTTATTATTAGCTATTATCTATTGTTGATAAGCTAGATATAAGTAATGTAGCGATATAGATAATATAACATTTTATCTGTAAAAAAGCTACTTATATATATACTTAACATAAAAAATACAGAAAAATTGCACTATATAATAAATGCAATATACATCTTGAGATTTATATTAATGAATTAGCAGTTTAGTGATGATTAATCTATTGTGGGTTACTCTTTAGAAGAAGTATCATCATCATCTTTAATGCCACGTCCTTTTAGGTATTTGGTAACCATCATAAATATGTAGATAAATACAGGAATTACAATAGTACAATACAAAGATGCCATAAATAGTGACTTGGCAAAAGGCGTCTTAATTATTGCACAGACAAGTGTAAAAATGTACATACCGATGAGTAATACAATACCGGTTATAGCTAAGATTGATTTTTTATTTTTTTTCATAATCATTGATATGTTATATAAGCCAAAAAGGCTGATTGCCATATAACATATATCTCCTTTCGAAAAATATAAGCGGGCAGGTAATGAAGAACTACATTTTTACAAAAAGTAGTTTTCAAATTATACCAAAGTATGATGTATAATAAAATTTTATTGTAAACGTAGTAATACACCTGGTATAAATATTACTTTGCAACAGTGAAAAAGTCAATTATTAAAAGCAGTTTGACAATAAAACTAATATTTATTATAATAGTTGTCAAGAGTCAATATAAGGCAGCAGACGAAGAAGCTGTCATTTTTACAAAATGTAAGAGTAATATACAAATATAAAGTTTCGGAGGCAAATGATATGAGCAAGGTGGCTGTCATTACAGATAGTAACAGCGGTATTACACAAAAACAGGCAGAAGAACTTGGAATAAGAGTTATTCCAATGCCTTTCTTCATAAATGGAGAGGTCTTCTATGAAGATATTAATTTATCACAGGAAGAATTTTATAAAAAACTTGAAGAGGGAGCAGATATTTCGACATCACAGCCATCAATTGGTGATATTCTTGATCTTTGGGACAAGACATTAAAAGAATATGATGAGATTGTCCATATACCAATGTCAAGTGGGCTTAGTGGATCATGTGAGACAGCAATGATGCTTGCTAATGATTATGAAGGTAAAGTATTTGTTGTAGATAACCAGAGAATATCTGTTACACAGAGAATGTCTGTATTAGATGCGATAGATATGGCAGACGAAGGAATGTCAGGGAAAGAGATAAAAGAATATCTTGAAGATACTAAGATGCAGTCAAGTATATATATAACACTTGATACACTCAAATATCTAAAAAAAGGTGGAAGAATTACTCCTGCAGCGGCAGCACTTGGTACATTCTTAAAGCTTAAACCTGTACTTCAGATTCAAGGTGAGAAGCTTGATGCTTATGCTAAAGCAAGAACTCTAAAACAGGCAAAGACAATAATGACAGAAGCTATTATGGATGATTTTGTAACAAGATTTAATGATACAAAAGAAGCAGAGAGTATGAATATTGCAGTAGCATATTCGGGTACAGCTGATGAATGTGAGATTTTTAAAGATGAACTTCAGAAGTTATTCCCAGAACACGATATAATGATGGATCCACTTTCACTTAGTGTATCATGTCATATAGGACCTGGAGCAGTTGCTGTAGCATGTGCCAAGAAGAGAAAGTAACATTAAGATTAATTAATAGCAAAAGCTGATTGAAATTTTTGGCAGGATAAGCTATAATTAGCGGGAACAATTAATTTTTTATTAGAAGGATGGTAGAAAATGGGATTATTACAAACATGGCGTGAATTAGCTTATGAGAGAGAGATGAGTGAAAGAGATAGTCAGATATTCTGGGCTAACTATTTCAACATTGAAAAAGGTATTTATGAGAAGATTCTTGCTAACCCTGATGAAGTAGTAAGTGGAACAGTTAAAGAACTTGCTGAAAAATATGGAACAGAGTTAATGATTATGGTTGGTTTCCTTGATGGAATTGATGAGAGTTTAAAGACTCCTAATAACATCGAAGAGATGACAGAGGATACAGTTGTAAGTCTTGATTTTGATAAAGAACTTTTATATAAGAATATGGTTGAATGTAAAGCTGAATGGCTTTATACATTACCACAGTGGGATTCTTTATTATCAGAAGAGAAGAGAAAAGAACTTTATAAGACACAGAAGTTATCACATACAGTAATTGCAGCACCAAAAGTTGGACGTAATGATCCATGTCCATGTGGTTCAGGTAAAAAATATAAAAAATGTTGTGGTAAATAATCAATAACTTAAAAAGCACGAAAACTTGAAGAATAGTTTTCGTGCTTTTTTGCTTGCTCTTTGTAGAGAGTGTGGGTAAAATGTTTGCCTCTTTGTAAGAAGCAGATATAAAATAAGCTCTTACAAAGAGTAAGTATTATATATCAATATCATCAGATTCATCAGATTTTCCAAATAATTTCATAAAAGTATGCTTTATTCCAAGCAGGCTGTTTTGAAGCTGATGCTCATTTTCCTTAGAATAACCTACAAGTATCTCCGGATGATCACTTGTCAGACGATCCATTATCAGATCAACATCATCCTTTCTCTTGCCAATACAGACAAAAGTATGCTTATAATCATCTGTAAGATAGAGATTAGATGTTATCTTGAATTTGATAAATAGAAATTTGTGAAGTCTGTTATGATCATATATCCAGGCTATCTTATCTATTGGAACAACATTAACTGAATTAAATCCAAGATCTATGAAATAATTCTCAGTAAGATACATATCTTTTGTCTTGATAATGGTATGATTATTAATCTCATCATCAGCAAGATCTAATATTTTGTGAACATTACCATGTTTAATCAGTTTGAAAAAGCTGTAATAGCTCTCTGGTACGGCTACATTTATAATCAAAAATAGTATATCAAATATTGAATATAAAAATAGGCAGAACAGACATAATATGAATAGGGGATTCTTAATGTCTGAATAGTCAAGCTCGCTTACAACAATCTTACTTGATACGTTACTTAGCCCGGTTGATGTCCATGATAAGTCATTGGCAAAATTATCAAGCAGTTTGGTATATATCTGATTGCCTACGATTAATTTTGCTTTAAATTTTACATTATATAGTACATCAGGAGTTGTATTATTAAGAAATGAAGATGATATAAGATAATAGATACATCTGTCATTCTCTATTGAATAATAGAACGATCCTGATTTTTTATTATTGCGAAGGTAATCATATCCAGTATAGTATAAAGTGTCTGTCGATATATTGACATGCCTTACACCATCCATAAAGGCAGTCTTGATCTGATCCGGACTGTCTACCTTAACAGGCATAAAGTATTCTTTTATTGGAAAATTTGATATTATAACAATTATAAAAACTAAAAATATAACAGGACAAATAAGATGTCTTAATGATAAGATTCTTATTCTGCTTTTTATTTTATTCTCTTTCATAATTAATCCTCTTCTAAATATATTTTATATACGTTTCATAGTTCTTTTGATATTGTATAATTTGAACGTTTATCTAAAAGTATAGAGGATAATTGAAGCATAATCAAGAAAAACTTGATTTTTAATATGTTTACTGTTAGTATTTAATTTGCAGATTTAGAAAAAGTCCTGCCAGTTTGATAGAGATGAGGAATGATATGGAAGCATATAGAAGTTTTGCAAATGTATATGATGAGTTTATGGATAACATACCCTATGATGAATGGGGAAGATATATTCATGAACTATTAGTTAAGAATAATATTGCAGATGGCAGAATAGCCGAACTTGGATGTGGAACAGGAAGCATTACACAGATACTTGATTCGTATGGATATACTATGACAGGAATTGATATCTCACAGGATATGCTTAGAATTGCACAAGATAAGAGTGCTAAGAATAACAGTAATATTACATATTCTTATGAGAGCATGACTGATTTTAGTCTTGATAAATTGCAAGATGCATGCGTATGTGTATGTGATTCATCTAATTATCTTACAGAAGATGGTGAACTTATGGCATGCTTTATGGCTGTTAGTAAGAATCTTAGAAAAGATGGAATATTGATAATGGACTTTAAAACAGAATATTTTTATAAGAAGGTTTTAGGTGAATGTACAATAGCCGAGAATAGGGATGATGCAAGTTTTATCTGGGAGAACTATTATGATGACAAAGATAAGATTAATGAGTATATTCTTACTTTATTTATAAAAGAAGATAATGATATGTTTAACAGATATGTGGAAACACATTATCAGAGAGCATATAGTATAAGAGAGATAAAGGAAAGTCTTACATATTCAGGACTTAAACTTTTAAATATATATGAAGCATTTACAAACAAAAAACCGGATAGACATTCAGAAAGAGTATATCTGATAGCAAAGAAGGAGTAATTAAGATTATGGTAATGAAAGATTATATTGTAAGAGCGACAGCAGCACATGGTCAGATTAGAGCATTTGCAGTTACATCAAGAGATACAGTAGAAAAAGCAAGAGCAGCACATAATACAAGTCCAGTAGTAACAGTAGCACTTGGAAGATTATTAAGCGCAGCATCAATGATGGGAATAATGATGAAAGGTGATGACGATCTTCTTACTATTAAAATAGAGAGCAATGGACCTGTTGAAGGGCTTACAGTAACAGCAGATTCAAAAGGACGAGTAAAAGGTTATGCATTCAATCCTAATGTAATCATTCCTAATAATAGCAAAGGACAGTTAGATGTTGCTTCAGCACTTGGTCTTGGTGTAATGAGTGTCATTAAGGATATCGGACTTAAAGAACCTTATGTAGGACAGACAATTCTTGTTACAAGTGAGATTGCAGATGATATCACATATTATTTTGCAACAAGTGAACAGGTTCCATCAAGTGTTGGTCTTGGCGTTCTTATGAATAAAGATAATACAGTAGAGCAGGCAGGTGGCTTTATAATTCAGCTTATGCCGGATGCATCTGAAGATATAATTGACAAGCTTGAGAAGAGAATCGGAGAGATTAAGTCAGTTACAGAGATGCTTGAGAATGGTATGACACCTGAGAATATATTAGAGCATATTCTTGGTGATATGGATCTTGATGTACTTGAGACAATACCAACAGAATTCTATTGTAACTGTTCAAAAGACAGAGTAGAGAAAGCAATTATAAGCATAGGTAAAAAAGATATTCAGGAGATGATAGATGATGGCAAAGAGATAGAAGTTAATTGTCATTTCTGTAATACAAAATATACATTTTCTGTAGAAGAGCTTAAAGATATTCTTGAAAAAGCAAGATAATCAGTGATTAGATTGGGAATGTTTTAATATTCAAAGTTTTAAATAGAAGAATGATATACAATGATTAGCTGTATGTTGTTCTTCTATTTTTTTGGCTCTTTGTTAGGAAGTGGGAGTAAAACTTTTTATAATATGATGAGAAAATTTCTTAATTAGCATATCTATATGACATTGGCAGTTGTTATGGTGATTAAAAAAATAGTGAAAAAGTCGCTTATAGATATTTTATAGCTATATGTGCATAATAAATAAAAATAATTAGTATATCTTCTAAACTAACTATATACAAGAGAGAAAAATGGTGATATTATTAATAAGTGAGAAGAACTGTAAAAACAGTATGTATTAGAAAAAAAGATTATACACATTAGCAGGAGGTTTTTTAAAATGAAGAACATACCAGAAGTAAAGATTGCGATAGCAGCAGTAAGTCGTGACTGTTTTCCAATGGAATTATCTGCAAACAGAAGAAAGGCAGTCGTAGAAGCATATAGACAAAAAGGACTCAATATATATGAATGTCCGGTAACAATTGAAAGTGAAAAAGACATGAGAGCAGCACTTAGTGATCTAAGAGCTAATGATGTTAATGCACTTGTAGTATTTCTTGGCAATTTTGGACCTGAATCTGCAGAGACATTACTTGCCAAAGAATTTGGTGGTCCTGTGATGTTTGTCGCAGCAGCTGAAGAGACACAGAATAATCTTGTAAGTGGAAGAGGAGATGCATACTGTGGTATGCTTAATGCAAGTTATAATCTTGCACTTCGTAATATTAAGGCATATATTCCTGAATATCCTGTTGGAACAGCAAAAGAAGTAGCTGATATGATTGAAGAATTTCTTCCTGTAGCAAGAACAATTCTTGGATTATCAAGCCTTAAGGTTATCTCATTCGGACCTCGTCCACAGGATTTCCTTGCATGTAATGCACCAATTAAGCAGTTATATAATCTTGGAGTTGAGATTGAAGAGAATTCAGAACTTGATCTGCTTGTTGCATATAATGCACATAAGGATGATGCGAGAATACCATCAGTTATAAAAGATATGGAAGAAGAACTTGGAGAAGGTAATAAGATGTCAGGAATTCTTCCAAAACTTGCTCAATATGAACTTACACTTCTTGATTGGATGGAAGAACATAAAGGTTCAAGAGATTATGTAGTATTTGCTAACAAATGCTGGCCATCATTCCAGACAGAATTTGGATTTGTACCATGTTATGTAAACAGCCGTCTTACTAAGATTGGAATACCTGTTGCATGTGAAGTTGATATCTATGGAGCATTAAGCGAATATATTGGAACATGTGTATCTAAAGATGCAGTAACACTTCTTGATATTAACAATAGTGTACCGGCAGATATGTATAAAGAGAGTATTGAAGGAAAATTCCCATATACACACAGAGATACATTCATGGGATTCCACTGTGGTAATACACCATCATGTAAACTTACATCATTAACAATGAAATATCAGCTTATTATGCACAGATCACTTGAACCTGATAAAGAACCTGATATAACAAGAGGTACTGCAGAAGGTGACATAGTTCCGGGCAATATTACATTCTTCAGACTTCAGAGCACAGCTGATGCTAAGTTAAGAGCTTATGTTGCAGAAGGTGAAGTACTTCCTGTTGCTACAAGAAGTTTTGGCAGTATAGGTGTATTTGCGATACCTGAGATGGGACGTTTCTATCGTCATGTACTTATAGAGAAGAATTATCCACATCATGGAGCAGTTGCATTTGGACATTATGGAAAGGCAATTTTTGATGTATTAAGATATCTTGGTGTTAGTGATCTTGCATATAATCAGCCAAAGAGCGTGCCATATAAGTCAGAGAATCCATTCGAAAGATAATCTTGCAAGAATTGAGAATGTAGGAAACTGAAGTGATAAAAAAAGTTTTTGAATATATTAAGTAAATAGTATGAAAAATTAAATAATACTATAATTTATTAAAATATTGACACAAATCTAAAAATATGTTATTCTTATTGTGTTGTTAAAAGCAACAAGAGTAACATATTTTTTTATTTAATTTTGGAGGTATTTAGGATGAACAAAGGTACAGTTAAGTGGTTTAACAACCAGAAGGGTTACGGATTTATTTCAGATGAGCAGGGTAACGATGTATTCGTACATTACTCAGGACTTAACATGGAAGGCTTTAAATCTTTAGAAGAAGGCGCTTCAGTAGAATTTGAAGTTGTTAACGGAGCTAAAGGTCCACAGGCTACTAACGTAACAAAATTATAATCCAAAGCGTTTCAAAAGTGCCTTTTGAATATTTGATATTTGAATAGCAATTATTGTGATAATTTAGATTATATAAGGGTTACATCGGATTGACGATGTAACCCTTTTTATGTTATTATACAAGATGAATTATCAATTAATCTGGAGGGAAAATATAATGTTATTAGAGTACAATTTGTCTGTTAGTACAGGCTCAATTACAGCCATGACACTTTCGGGATTGGCAGCTTTTGCAATGCTTGTCGTTGCAATAATCCTATTATTAAAAAAATATAAAGCAAAATTTATGCCAATGGTAATTGGAGCAATATGTTATTTTGGTTTTGCATATATGTTATATATGATTGTTACAGCAGCATTATTGAGCATACCTGGTGCAAGAGAAGCTGTTGATAAGACAATTGTAACGTCTATTATTCGTAGTGCACTTCCACTTGGAATAACAACATTTGCAGGTCTTTATGTTGGTGGAAAAGTGCTTTTTGGCAATAAAGCTGATGAAAGATATCATTCAGTTCAGAATGCATTAATATTTGCTATTGGATTTACTTTTGTAAGTACAATATATATAGCTTTTAATTATCTTACTTATGTATCAGTTGCACAGGCAATTAATGAGACTGGTATAGATGGACTACTTGCTACTATGGCAGACGATGATGGAACTATGGAGAGCATGATGGTTAATATGTGTAATAGCAGTGCATGGTCATTCCTTGTAGGAGGACTTAGCAGAGTTGTTGTAATGGTATTTGAGATGGCAATATGTTCATTAATATATGCTGTTATGAAAAAAGGACTTGATAAAAAATGGATGTATATAGCTTGTATAATGCAGGTTGTATTTACATTCCCACAGACAATCATAGAGACTGGATATAAAGTTAACTGGTATGTAAGTCTTTTAGCAGAAGTAATAATTGCAGCAGTTGCAGTAGTTATTGCGTTAAAATTTGTAAAACCATTAATTAGTACAGAGATAGAAAAAGTTACAGTAAAAGAAGAAAAGAAGGCATTTCCAAAATTTGATAATAATTTGAAAAATCAATAGAAACAGAGGGTTATGAGATGGCATTATTATTGCGAGAAGATTTTAAAGAATTTAATAATGGCTGGAAATACATCAAGGGAGATATAGCGGATGATGCTTATCTCCCTAATTTTGATGACAGCGGATTTAGAACAGTTTCACTTCCACATACAACAAGATATGTAACTGATGATGATTTTGCAGCATACGAAGGTGTGAGTTATTATAGAAAGCATGTATTTATACCGGAAGAGGCATCTGATTACAGAATAATACTCAAATTTGATGCTATAATGCAAAGCTCAAAGATATATGTTAATGGCAGGTTTGTTAAGGAACATCTTGGTGGATATATGGGAGTTGCAATGGATATTACAGAATATGTAATTGCAGGGGAAGATAATCTTATAGCTGTAAAGGCTGATAGCAGAGGAAAAGCTGAGTTTGCACCAACAGCGAATAAAGGAATAGATTTTCAGTTTCATGGTGGAATATATAGAAAAGCACACTTATATGCACTTAATGATATACATATATCAGAACCACTTATGCAGACAGAACCAGATATGGGCGGCGTCATAGTAAAGACTTCTGTGAATGACGAAGGTGCAGTTGTTAATGTAAGAACATATCTTAATTGTAATGATGAACCGGATGAGATTAATGTTGTGACATCATTATATGATGCACAGGGTGAACTTGTAGCAGAAGCTGATAGTATGTGTTATGAAGTATACGATAATATGGGGATTGAAGATGAACTTGAAGTTGACGAACCGGTGCTTTGGAGTACTAAGAATCCATATATGTATCTTCTTGAGACAAAAGTAATACTTGACGGAGAAATAGTTGATTATCAGGTTAATTATATAGGAATAAGGACAATAAGTTGGGAGAAAAAGGGATTTTTCCTTAATGGAGAGAGAATAGAACTTAATGGTGTTAATTATCATCAGGATATGTTTGCTATTGGTAATGCAGAGGAAGAAGATGATATATTAAGAGACCTTAAACTTATAAAAGAAGCTGGATTTAATTTTATAAGATGCGCTCATTATCCACATAATCCTATATTTTATAATTATTGTGATGCACTAGGTATTCTTGTAATGGATTCGATAACAGGATGGCAGGTATTTGTCGATACTGAAGAATTTGAAGAGAATACGCTTAATGAGTTAAGACAGATGATGAGAAGAGACAGAAATCATCCATCAATTGTCTTATGGGAGACAAGTATTAATGAAGCTGGATTCTCGGATGAATGGGGACAGAAAGCACATGAAGCAGCACATGAGGAGATAGAAGGTATATATACATGTGCATGGAAACATGGTGATAGTGAGGATGCTTATCCTGATGTATTCTTATGTGCAGCACAACATGGAGCAAAGATAAGATGGAATGAGACTAAGCGTCCAATAATAATAAGTGAATATGGAGATTGGAACTTTGGAGGAACAGAGTCTACAAGCAGAGTTTCACGAGAAGAAAGTGACGAAAGACTTCTTGGACAGTGTGATAATCTTGCAGAATCGCTTTCAGATAATCGAAGACAATTTGAAAATGGTGAGATCTGTGGATATTGTTATTGGGATTTTGCTGATTATTCACCATTTAGCAGTGAAAAGGCAGTTATAAAATGTGGAATTGTTGACATGGAAAGACTTCCAAAACATTCCTTTTATCTATATAAGAGTCAAAGTGAAGAACCGGTTATATATATTGCTAACAAAGGGCAGAAAGATTCGCCATCAGAAGTTGTAGTATATTCTAACTGTGATGAGGTCGAACTAATTGTTAGTGGCAGATCTTATGGAAAGAAAAAGCCTGAAAAGACAGGATATAACCGCAATGCAAGAGAAGAAGCCGGCATTGTATATGACAAGGAGAGAGTTATAGATTATTCATATCTGAAGCATCCTCCATTTGTATTTAACATATCAGAATCTGGAGATAAAGTGATTAATGCAATTGGTTATATTAATGGTGAAGAGACACTTAGTGCTACATGTGATGCGATATCAGATATAGATAGACTTGTTATGTTCTCAGATTCGTTAGAATATGATGAGAATAATATTCCTATATTTACAGCTGACAGACAGAGAATGTTAATAAGGGTATATGCAGTTAATAAGTCAGGGCTTATTGTAAAAAAATATAATGCTGATGCAAGTGTTCATGTTCAGGGTAATGTAATAGCAGAAGATAAGGTTATGAATATGTATGGTAATGTTATGAAAACTGTGAAAATAAGAGATGGTATAGGTTCTTTTTATGTAACACGTAAGAATAATGGCTATGAATATGGTAAAATTCAGGTTACAAGTGGAGAATATGAGAGTACGATACTTGATTTTATGGTTGAAGGGATAGCTAACATTGATATGTATCCTGAAGATTTTTATGAAAATGATGATGCACAGGTTGGAAAAGCATCTGATATAGCAAGAGAAAAGAGTGCCGAGAGTTCATCATATACAGAAGGATATCCTTGTGAGAATGGTAATAATGGCAATCCTGGTGTATGGTGGATGGCAGCAGATGAAGATGATGAACCTTGGTGGATGACAGATACAGGATTTGAATATAATGTAGAATCAATTAATATTGTATGGAGTGACGAGGCAGTACATCAGTATGTTATCGAGATTGCATCTGAGAATGATATGGAATATAGACCACTTGTTGACAGATGGAATAATGAGAAAGCAGAAGTTAATACTAATGATGAATGTCATGGTCGTGGAAGATATGTGAGAATAAGAGTAAGACGTAATGGAGTACCTGTTAAGTTTAATATGTTCTCTGTATATGGCAAATAATAGATACAGGTGGTAGATTAAATATATGAATGAAAATGAATATCTTGAGTATATTATTAAGAAATTGTCAGAAGCTATAGAAGCTTCTGACAGCAGGATTATTGAGAATACTAAAGAGATTAGCAAAATGCATGATTATTATTGGGAGAATTATAATGAGTTCGATGAATTTGGTTATGAAGATTTTGCTAACAGACAGATGCTTGAAACAGAAGTTAATCTTAAAGCAGATGAGATGCTTAAGAATAGAAGATATAAGAAGATGATCAAATCTCCTTATTTTGGAAGAATTGATTTTATATATGATGGGGAAGATGAAGCTGAAAGTTTTTACATCGGAATAGGTAATTTTCAGCTTAAGAATGGAAGTGCACCTCTTATATATGATTGGAGAGCACCAATATCAAGTCTTTTTTATGATTATGATAAAGGTCCGGCTTCTTTTACAGCTCCAGTTGGCATAATTGACGGTGAGATAGTTAAAAAATGTCAATATAAGATAAAAGATGGCAAGATGATATTCTCATTTGAAAGTGATATTAAGATTGATGATGATATTTTGAAAAGAGAACTTTCATTTAATGCTGATGCAAGATTAAAAAGTATAGTTGGTACTATTCAAAAAGAACAAAATCAGATTATCAGAAATGAATCAGACCGAATTCTTGTAGTTCAGGGTGGTGCAGGTTCTGGTAAGACATCAATAGCACTTCATAGGATTGCATATCTGTTATATCATCATCGTAATGATATGAAAGCTGCGAATATACTTATTTTCTCACCTAATGGAGTATTTGCCGATTATATATCACACATTCTTCCGGAACTTGGTGAAGAGAATATTCTTGAGATGAATTTTGATACTTATGTATATAAGGAATTGAAGAAATATACATCGCTTGAAGCTGAAGATAAATATGATGGTATTGAGAGAATATTATCAATGGATAATGCAGATGATGCTAAAGAATATGAAGACCGAATTAACAGAATGCAGAGTAAGGATGCTGTAAAAGATATCTGTGGATTCGTGATTGAAGCAGAATATGATCTTGTGAAGATTAGAGATCTGAAGTATAAGAAGATAACAAAAACTGCTGACGAGATAGCGACTCTTTTCTATGAAAAATTCCCGGATATACCTGTGCTTGCAAGGATGGATACAATAGCATCATATATATGTGATGAAGAATCAACACTTCGTGGTAAGGATATGGAAGAATTCGAAGAAGAGATAGTAAAAGACAGATTAAAGAGAATGTATAGGACTACAAGTCTGTTGGAATTGTATAATGAATATCTTGTATCATGTGATGAAGTTCCACTCGAAAGAGATATAAAATATATTCCTTATGAACATGTATATCCAATGCTATATCTAAGATATGCACTTATGGGAGCAGGACGTGGACGTAACATGAAGCATATAATTATTGATGAGATGCAGGATTATTCTTATATGCAATATGATCTTATTAAGAAGATATTCGGTGATTGTCCAATGACTATTCTTGGAGATAGAGAACAGACTATGGCGAGTATGTGCGAGAACGTTACCGGATATATAAGAGAGATATTTGGTAAGAAGAGTAAAATAGTAGAGATGAAGAAGAGTTATCGACAGACTATAGAGATAGCTTCTTTTGCAGGTAAGTTAATAAAATCAGATAATGAATACTTCGAGAGACATGGAGAAGAAGTTGGATTATATGAATGTATTAATGAGACAGAACTTATTGATAATATGGTTGAGAATATTAATAAGCAGAGCGAGTTTGATACAATAGCAATATTATGTCTTACAATAGAAGATGCTTTGTATCTATATGAACAGTTGAAGACAAGAATGGATGTATCTATTATAGATAAAGAAAGTGAGAACTTTACTACAGGAGTTGTTATCACGACATTTTATATAGCAAAAGGACTTGAGTTTGATGCGGTTCATGTATATGATACATCGGATAAGAGATATTATAGTGACTTCCACAAACAGATATTATATATAGAATCTACAAGGGCACTTCATAGCCTGAAGCTGTATTCAGATGGTAATATGACAGAATTTGTGAAGTAAAATAAGATAATATAGAGTGATAAAGTATACTAATATAATCTTAGATACCTATATATGAGTTTGGCGTAAGTATATTATAGAAAAAATAGAAGCGATAAATAAAAGTTGAATAAAAGATAAACAAAAGATAAATAAAAAACTGAATAAAAGATAAATAAAAGGAAAAGTCTATGAGTCGTGTAATGCACATAGACTTTTCCTTTTGTATAATATGATATGTATGTTGATTGTTATATTATATCTGACAGTTACTAAGGTAAAATCTCAATAATAATATTAGATATTATAGTCAGATAACTTATATCACTTTCAGACCATTTTCGTTTACGGTTAAATACATCGAATGAAACGAGGTATTTGATATCTTCATCAAGCAGGTTATATATCTCTACAAAACCATTTATATTATTAGCAGTAAAGAATTTATATTGTGCTTTACACTTAAATTCAAAGCTGTGTATATTATTAGAAGCAAGCATGCGGTTATCATCAAATAATAACAGATATTCATTAACATCATTATAGTCAAAAGAAGATAATGGATTAGAATATTCACCTGATTCATAGATAACACTATCTGAATGTTTGCTATATATACGTATTCCATCAATATCGAGATATTTTCTAATCATATCAAGTGAATGTGGAATAAAAGCAGTTCCATTTTTGATCAGACTACATGAGATATCTGATATGATCTGTACTTTTTTATCATTTTTAATAACATTCTTAAGTAAAAGAATATCATCAGCAGATTCGGATTCACCATGTTTGGCTTCATCATATATAATAAAGCGGTTTTTACCTTTGGCTTTTGCAATATATAATGCACGATCAGCTTTTTTGAATAATGGTTCGTAAGAAGTTCCATAATCAGGTGCTTTGGCTATACCAAAGGAAACTGTTACATTAAAATTCTTATCAGAACCTGCATAAAGCCATAAAAAATGTTTTGCCATCGTCTTTAAAAGCCTTCTAAGATCTATCTCAGATTCAATATTCTCAAATACTATGAAGAACTCATCTCCACCAAAACGTCCGGCAACACCACGTGAAGACAGGACACTTCTTATTATCTCTGAAACTTTGCATATAACTTCGTCACCGAACATATGTCCATAAGTATCATTGATTGTCTTAAAATCATCAATATCCATGATCGCAATATAAGTCGAAGAATTAGGATATTGATTAAGTCTGTTAATGGTATATTCTCTTATGGCTTTTTTATTAAAAAGACCGGTAGCAGGATCTCTTGCAGCTTCTGATAGGTAATATGCCTGTGAAGTGTGTGTAGAATCATTATCATCAACAAGTAAAAGTCCTACTGATAGATGCTTTACGTCATTAGCATAAGTTGCACCACCAATCATACCGACAAGTTTGCCAGGATATACACTAAGAGGTATTCCGGTTAACGATACATTAAAAGTATCAGTTCCATTTTCTATATTATGTTTAAAACGATACAAGCTGTCACGATCTTCTTTGGAGATATTATTATTACCGGCAAAAGATTCGATAAAAGAATCAAGTGTATCGTGAATTAACATGTGACTTTTTTCATTAAAATATGTATAAATCTTAATATCACCAGTTGCAAATGCATATTCATAAAAAAGATTTCGTGATAATGACAAGAACTTACGATATTTTTTTAAATTAAGCAATTGTTTGGAATATTTGGAATTAATTGATATGATATCACTAAGTTCTAAATCAATAGATTTGAAATCACTAAGTATCTTGCCATTATAGTACATCTTAAGATACATATATCTGTATATATTATCAGCATTGCGTATTCTTAAGAGAAGATTCTGTTCTCCTTCATTAAGTCTAGTAAGTGAGTCAAAAAAATCTGAAACATCGTCCTTATGAACGAGCTCGTTGAAAGGATAACAGGAGTTAGAACCGAGAAATTTGTAAAAAAATTCATCGGCAGTAGCAATAAAATATTCATTTTTCAAAGATGCCTTTCCCCAATAGAGAAATTCACTAGAGTCAGGGGCATTGTATTGCGTTATATTCATAAGAACCACCTTTCAAATAATTGAGCCTAAGGCACATAGTAACATTTTAACATATTTTCTAAAAAAAACAATATTAAAAAAACAATTTTTGTGATATTTTCACTTGTTTGAATTAATCAGTTAAATTAGATTATGTTTAAAAGCACAACTTAGGTCCAAAGGGGTAGATTTTTTGCGTAAAAAGTATTATAATCAAATAATTAATGTTATTATGGAAGACATTTGCATTTAGGAAAGGACGTGTCACAACACTATGGAAAAAATATTAGATCTTATATCTAAAGAGATTACGGATGCCTTCATAGCATGTGGTTATGATGCAAAGTATGGAAAAGTTACAATATCTAACAGACCGGATCTTTGTGAATATCAGTGTAATGGAAGTATGGCGGCTGCTAAGGAATATAAAAAAGCTCCGTTTATGATAGCAGACGAGATAGTAGAAAAGTTAAAGGATAATCCGGTATTTGAGCAGATTGAAAGCGTAAAACCTGGATTTATCAATATCAAATTAAGCAATGAATTTTTGGGCAGATATATAAGTGATATGAGTAATGATGTCAGATTTGGTGTTAAAGAACCCGAAAAAGTAAAGACAATAGTAATTGATTATGGCGGACCAAATGTTGCAAAACCACTTCATGTAGGTCATCTTCGTTCAGCTGTTATAGGTGAAAGTGTTAAGAGAATCTGTCGCTTTGCAGGTCATAAAGTAATTGGTGATGTACATCTTGGCGACTGGGGACTTCAGATGGGGCTTATTATAACAGAACTTAAATATAGAAAACCTGAACTCGTATATTTTGATGATACTTATACAGGCGAATATCCAAAGGAAGCTCCATTTACAATCTCAGAACTTGAAGAGATATATCCTGCAGCAAGTGCAAAGTCAAAAGTTGATGAAGCATTTAAAGAGGAAGCAAAAGAAGCAACACATCTTCTTCAGCAGGGTAATAGAGGTTATACAGCATTATGGAATCATATACTTAATGTATCAGTAAGTGATCTTAAGAAGAATTATGATAATCTTAATGTTGAATTCGATTTATGGAAAAAAGAAAGTGATGCACAGCCATACGTTCCGGATATGGTAGAATATTTTAAGAAGAATAACTATGCATATATAAGCGAAGGAGCACTTGTAGTTGATGTAAAAGAAGATACAGATACTAAAGAGATACCACCTTGTATTGTATTAAAATCAGACGGTTCTTCATTATATCAGACAACAGATCTTGCAACTATTGTTGAGAGAATGAAGTTATTCAATCCTGATCATATAATATATCTTGCAGATAAGAGACAGGAGATGCATTTTGTACAGGTATTTAGATGTGCCAAGAAGACAGGTCTTGTATATGATGATACAAAGCTTACATTCATAGGATTTGGAACAATGAATGGTAAAGATGGTAAACCATTTAAGACTCGTGAAGGTGGTGTAATGCGTCTTGAGTATCTTATAAAAGAGATTAATGATGCTGTATATGAGAAGATTATGCAAAATCGTGAGATGTCGGAAGAAGAAGCAAGACAGATAGCTAAGACTGTAGGACTTTCAGCATTAAAATACGGAGATCTTTCTAATCAGGCTGCAAAAGATTATATATTTGATACAGACAGATTTACATCTTTTGAAGGAAATACAGGACCATATATTTTGTATACAATAGTTAGAATTAAATCAATTCTCACTAAATATGCAGAACTTGGCAATGATATAAGTGATGCTCATGTAATAAGAACACCTGAAACAGAAAGCGAGAAGTCATTAATGTTACAGCTTTCAAAATTTAATGATGTTATTGAACAGGCATATGAAGAGACAGCACCACATAAGATCTGTCAGTTCATATATGATTTATCTAATGCATTTAATCATTTTTACCATGAGACAAAGATTATTGCAGAGACAGATACTGATAAGCAGAAAGGTTATATTGCACTTATATCATTTACAAAAGATATACTTGAAAAATGTATAGATTTACTTGGATTTTCAGCACCTGAACGTATGTAGAAGACAGGAGGAATATGTATGCCATTTATTAATTCAAAAGTAAGTATAACTATTACAGATGAGAAAAAAGAAACTATAAAGTCAAAGCTTGGTAAGATCATTGAACTTATACCGGGTAAATCACAAGAGTGGCTTATGGTAGGATTTGAAGATAATTATTCACTTTATTTTAAAGGAACTAATGATAGACCGACAGCTTTTATAGAAGTTAAGATATTTGGCAATGCAAGTGAAGCTTCATATAATAAACTCACAGAAGCTATTTGTAATTTGTTTTATGAAGAATTACAGATTCCAAAAGACAGAATCTATGTAAAATATGAAGAAGTATATAACTGGGGATATAATGGGAGCAATTTTTAATATCATGAAGAGAATAATAATATTGAGTCTTATTTCTATCATGATGCTTTTATGTATATCTTGTGGAAAAAAAGATACAGCTTTTGAAGAAACTTCAAAAGCTGTATTAACAGTAGAAGAAACAACAAAAGAGACACAGACACAGGCACAGACAGAAGCGAAGATAGAAGTAACAACAGAAATACAGTCAGAAACAACGACAGAAGAAGAGACAGTATCTGTGAGCGAGGAAGAGACAGCTGAAGCAACACAAGAAGAGACAGCTATACAGGAACAGGCACAGACATATACACAACCTTATGTTCAGACAGTTACTGGCTCTGGCAGAATAGTAGCAATAGATGCCGGACATCAGCTTCATGGAAATAGTGAGCAAGAACCAATAGGACCTGGAGCAGCTGAGACAAAAGCTAAAGTGGCACAGGGAACTACCGGTGTAAGTACAGGTGTTCCTGAGTATGAACTTACATTAAATGTATCGCTTAAACTTAGAGATGAGCTTGTAGCAAGAGGATATCAGGTTGTAATGATAAGAGAGAGTAATGATGTTAATCTAAGCAATAAAGAGCGAGCAGATATTGCCGGTCAAAGCGGAGCTCAGATATTCGTAAGGATACATGCGAATGGTTCATCTAATCAGTCTGTTAGTGGAGCATTGACATTATCACCATCACAGTCCAATCCTTATGTATCATATCTATATGATAATAGCTATTCGCTTAGCCAAAGTATAGTTAATAACCTATGTGCAGCGACAGGAGCAGCTAATAGAGGAGTTACATTGTCAGATACAATGAGTGGAATTAATTGGTGTACTATTCCGGTATCGATTGTAGAGATGGGCTTTATGAGTAATCCAAATGAAGATGAGCTGATGGAGGATGAGAATTATCAATATACTATGGCAAGTGGTATAGCAAATGGGATAGATGAGTATTTTGCATCACATTAGAATGGGAGATGACATTATGAAGAAGAAAAGTATAGTTACACTTGTATGGAGAACTATATATCCTATTCTTATATATTTTACTATAACAATAATAGTACAGATTATAATATATAACATCTTTGTATATCAGATATCTTCAGCTAATCCTGGAATAACAAGTGATATGCTTACTGATATGCTTGACAGCAAAGTAACAAAAAGTGCAATGATGATAAATGTTATAGCAGGAGTTATAATAATACCGGTTCTTAGTATTATATTAAAACAGGACAAGAAAAGCAGAGAAGAGAAGAGTGTAATAGTAAAAAAAGAAGAGTATATATATCCTTTTCTTGCAGGTATATTCATGTGTCTAGGATGTAACTGGCTTATAGATATGAGCGGAATCATTAATATATTTACCGGATTTAATGAAGTTGCAGATAGCCTATATGGAGGAAGTATTATATTTGAATTTATAGCAATGGTTATAATAGCGCCATTGCTTGAAGAGATTTTGTTCAGAGGAATAATATTTGCAAGACTTAGAGAATATATGTCTGTTAAGGTTGCGATAGTAATATCAGCACTTATATTTGGAATTATTCATGGCAATGTTGTTCAGGGAATATATGCTTTTATAATAGGAATATGCCTTGCATATATATATGAACGATATAATACGCTTCTTGCAGCAGTGCTATTTCACATGGCAGCGAATCTTATGTCTGTAATAATGACAGAGTGCGAACCTGTTGTACGTCTTATATCAAAAGCACTTGTATACAATATCATAGGTGTTGTCTGTCTTGTAATGGGAATAATAATGCTAATATCTATTAATAGACATATAGCTAAGGATGTTAGCAGGGAGGAAAAATAATTATGTATGATACAATTATAGTTGGAAGCGGATGCGCAGGAGCAACAGTAGCAAGAAAATTTGCTGATGCAGGTAAAAAAGTTCTTGTGCTTGAAAGACGTGGGCATATAGCTGGCAACTGTTATGATGAAAAAGATAAAATAGGAGTTATGATTCACAGATATGGGCCACATATTTTCCATACCAATAATAAGGAAGTAGTAGATTTTCTTTCAAGATTTACCAAATGGCATAAATATGAGCATGAAGTACTTGCAAGAGTCAATGGCGAATATATACCGGTGCCATTTAATCTTAATACATTATATATGGTATATGATGAGAAAAGAGCGGCAGAGATAGAAAAAAAACTTATAGATACTTATGGTGAAGGCAATAAAGTACCAATTATGAAACTTCGTGAAAATAATGACGCAGATATAAGAGAAGTTGCAGAATATGTATATAATAATATTTTCTTAAAATATACAATGAAACAGTGGGGTCAGACTCCAAGTGAAGTTGACCAGTCTGTTACAGCGAGAGTACCTGTTGTTATATCATATGATAATAGATATTTTCATGATACTTATCAGATGATGCCGGAAGATGGTTTTACAGCTATGTTTAAGAATATGCTTGATTCAGATAATATAGAAGTGAGACTTAATACTGATGCAAAAGAGATTCTGCAGATAAAAGATAATAAGATATACTTTGAAGGACAGGAATATACAGGTCAGGTATTCTATACAGGTCAGACAGATGAACTGTTTGACTATGAGTATGGACATCTTCCATATCGTTCTCTTAATTTTGAGTTTGAATCATATGATAATATGGAATACTATCAGCCTAAGGCAGTTATCAATTATACTGTTGATGAAGATTATACCAGAATAACAGAATTCAAGCATCTTCTAGGACAAAGACTTGATGGAACAACAATAATAAAAGAATATTCTGTACCATACGAAGGTAAGAAAGAACAGATACCTTATTATTCTATTATTAATGAGGAAAATCTTAATAAATACAGAATGTATAAGGAAAGAGCAGATAAGATTACAAATCTTCATCTAGTAGGAAGACTTGCAGAATATAAATACTATAATATAGATGCCATAATAGCAAGAGCATTAGAGGTATCTGACAGAGTAATGTAAGCGGGAGGTATTATTATGAAAATTTTATCAGTAGCTATACCATGTTATAATTCGCAGGATTATATGCGTAATTGTGTAGAATCACTGCTTGTTGGTGGCGATGATGTAGAGATAATAATAGTAAATGACGGATCTAAAGATAGTACAGCTGAGATAGCTAATGAATATGCATTAAGATATCCTAATATAGTTAAAGCTGTGCATCAGGAAAATGGTGGCCATGGCGAGGCTGTTAATACAGGACTTAAGAATTCAACAGGTGTATTCTTCAAAGTTGTAGATAGTGATGACTGGGTTAACAAAGAAGCATATCTAAAGATTTTAAAGAAACTTAAAGAGATTATTGAGAGTGGAAAGAATCTTGATATGCTTATAGCAAACTATGTATATGAAAAAGTTGGTGCAAAACATAAAAAAGTTATAGCATATCATAATGTATTACCGGTTGAACAGTTTTTTACATGGGAGGATATTGGACACTTTAGGGTAGATCAATATATTCTTATGCATTCAGTAATATACAGAACTGAGCTTCTTAAAACTTGTGGATTCGAACTACCAAAGCATACATTTTATGTAGATAATATATTTGTATTCCAGCCACTTCCTTTTGTAAAAGATATGTATTATATGGATGTTAATTTTTACAGATATTTTATAGGAAGAGAAGATCAGTCTGTTAATGAGAAAGTTATGATAAGCAGAATAGATCAGCAGATCAGAGTAACTAAGATAATGATAGATTACTTTGATTATAAAAAAGTAACATCTAAAAAATGTTCTAAGTATATGGTGAGATATTTAGACATTATGATGACAGTATCGTCTATTATGCTTATTCTATCTGGAACTGATGAGAATTATGAGAAGAAAAAAGAATTATGGCGTTATCTTAAGTCTTCAAATCGCAAGTTATATCATCATCTTAGATGGACAATACTTGGTAATTCGATGAATCTTCCGGGAAAAGGCGGAAGAAAGGTATCAGAAATAGGATACAAGATATCGCAGAAATTCATAGGATTTAACTAAAAAATATAGAAAAACTGATTGTAAGAAATGAAAATTTGTTAATAAATTATTTATTCTTGCAATCAGTTTTTTTTAATGTTATCATATCTACATACCAATATATGAATTATTGTTTCAAAATATGGAACATATAAAAGAATGGAAGGTGCAGGATATGATATTAGATTTATTCAAATTAAACGGAAAAACAGCTGTAGTTACTGGAGCTAATACAGGACTTGGACAGGGAATGTGTGTAGCATTAGCAGAAGCCGGAGCCAATGTTGTAGGTGTAGCAAGACGTGAATGCAGCGAGACAAAGACATTAGTTGAAAAAGCCGGTGGTAAGTTCTATGAAGTAATTGCCGACCTTTCCAATCTTTCAAAAATTGATGAGATAATTACAAAGTCAGTTGAAGCATTTGGTTCAGTTGATATTCTTGTTAATAATGCTGGTGTTATTAAGAGACAGGATGCCATTGAATTCTCATTAGAGAATTGGGATGTTGTGATGGATACCAATCTGAAGACTGTATTTTTCTTAAGCCAGGCGGCAGCAAAACAGATGATTAAGCAAGGCAACGGCGGTAAGATTATTAACGTAGCATCAATGTTGTCATATCAGGGAGGAATAAGAGTTCCAGCATATACAGCAAGTAAGAGTGGTATACTTGGACTTACAAGAGCACTTGCAAATGAATGGGCAAAATATAATATTAATATCAATGCAATAGCTCCTGGATATATGGCAACTAATAATACAAAACAGCTTAGAGATGATGCTGACAGAAGTGAAGAGATATTAGACAGAATTCCTCAGGGAAGATGGGGAACAAAAGAAGATATGCAGGGTGCAATAGTATATCTTAGCTCAAAAGCTTCTGACTATGTTAATGGCTTCACATTAGCAGTAGATGGCGGATGGCTTGCAAGATAGTATAATAATTTGTGATAAATTATTATAAGTTATGATAATTGCAATATATATGTAGATAGAATGATGCAATATGCTATTCTATTTGCGTTAGATATATATGACTAAAATGGTAAATATGTACTCTTTAAGATTCGTATTAACTATAACTGAAAGAGATGGGTATAACAGATATCCAGACTCATTTGGTAAAATCTAAAAACTTCCTTACGCATAACAAAAAGTCTGCTATAATAACAGACTTTTTGTTATAATTTGTTATATTACCTATTCAGCAATTTGTTCAGATACTTTTTGTCTGCCTTTATAGAAAAAAGGGCAAAAAGTTAAATGATACATAATAAAAGCAAGTATACATGCTGCACATACATCAATAATAGAATGTTGTTTTAAGAACATTGTTGACATACATATAAGTATACATATTATAAGAGATATGATCTTTATATATCTCTTATTCTCAAATGATTTGGCACGAGATACAGCAATATGTACACCAATGGAGTTATATACATGAATACTAGGGCATACATTAGTTGGTGTATCTGTTATATAAAGTCCTTTTACAAGTTTTACAAATATGTTATCTCGTGCAAAAGTCTGTGGCCTTAATGCAAGTCCATTAGGAAAAATAGTGCATATAAGAAGACAGATACTCATTCCTATACATAGGAAACTTGCCATTTTGATAAATTCGTCTTTTGATTTAAAGAAAAAATAAATACATGCTACAGCTACATAGCCAAACCATATATAATATGGGATGATGAAGTATTCGCAAAAAGGAATAAGATCATCAAGTGGTGAATGTATTACATAAAAGTCAGTTGTTACTGTTTTTTCAAGATATACAAACCATGGTAAATAAAGGAACAGGTAAAGCGCAAATAAACTGTGGTTATATTTTTTTAAAAACTCCTTCATAATTATACCTCACTCTCTTTGATGAAAAAAATTATAACATAATAATCATTTTTCATCAACTAACTTAAGAATTCTTTAAACAAAACGTAAAAAATGTTAATAAATGAAAAAAATATCGCATTTACAGAAGAACTAAAGTATAATATAATCGATAAAGAAACAACAGATAGTACATTACTTTGACAGATGTATGCTTTAGATATGGAAGAACGTTGACAACGTCCTACTGTATTAAAAATGTAGGGATAGCTTATGACAAACGAAAGGATTTTATTATGAAGAAAAGGAGATTATTTTGCATGTTAGCATTACCATTAATGTTATCAGCATGTAAAAAGGAAGTAAGTAATGTAATAGCAACTGAGGAGACATCAGAAGATTCTAATATCATAATTGATGATTCAGAGAGGGTTATTCCCGGAGAAGCACTCAATGAAGAACAGAGTATGCTTGACGTAACAGAACTTATTAAGAATGATGAAAATTATAAAGAGACAATGGATAGTGAAGAGATAATAGATGTTGAATTCTATGATACAACATCAGTTGTTATAGTATCGCAGGATAAAAAGAATGCGACAGTGAGTGCAAGGCTTTATAATCCATTAGAAGGCAAGATAACAGCTAATGTATCTTTTACAGCTAAGAAGAATAGTGAATTTGATATAAATGTTGCAATTACAGGTGGTAAAGTATATCTTGAAGATTATATTAATAAGACATTCTATGTAATTGCTGAAGATAGCAGAGAGCCACAAGTATATGATTATTCAGATGTTGATTATTCATGCAAGCTTAATATGAGCGATGGTAATGGTTTCTATTATATTAAGAATGGTGATAATGATATATATGCTTATGGTTTTGAATCAGGAACAAGTACAATGGAATATGAACTTGATGATGAGATAGAATCACCAGCCTTATATGGACTTACCGAAGATAATACAACAGTATTGTTTGAGTATACAACTAAAGCAGGTATACCATATTATGGATTTATTGATATGCATGCATTAACAGAGAATTATATACAAAAAGATATGTATGCACTTAAAATATGTGGCAACGACTATCTTGTAGTCAGAGATAAGGATAAACCGTATGTTAATCTATATTCCAAGACAAAACCAAGAGAATATGTGACATTTGCACTTGATGATACAAAAGAACTAGATAATATTACTTCTGATACAACCGGTCAATATCTATATTCGTATGTTCAAAATGGTGAAGAAGGAAAAGGAATGTTAAGACTTTATGATAAAGAAGCAGCAATACTGTTTAATGAGATTGAACTTGAAAAAGATATTTTTGATAATATTAAGAATGTAAGTATCTCTAATGAAGAACAGATGGCAGTTATAGAATATGATGATAATGGTGAGAGCAGGATTCTTATATGGAATATAGCGATTCCTGCAGATGTCATTGATATGAATGGTTCTAACTATTTTAGTAGTTCTGTTAACAATGAATTATAAATTTATAAAAAAAATTTGAAAAAGTGGTTGACATAATTAAAGAAACATAATATAATAATCAAGCAGGTCAGCGATGACTTGCTAATGGGATCATAGCTCAGCTGGGAGAGCACCTGCCTTACAAGCAGGGGGTCATAGGTTCGAGCCCTATTGGTCCCATTTATATGGCGAGATAGCTCAGTTGGCTAGAGCACACGGTTCATACCCGTGGTGTCGTGGGTTCAAATCCCTCTCTCGCTACTTTATTTTAAGTCTGCATTTATGCAGACTTTTTTTGCGTTATAAATTAGTGGCACTGAATAGAAAAGATGTTATAATGTATAATAAAATAATGATGAAAAGAGGTTGTGAAGATGCGAATAGGAATGGGATATGATGTACATCGACTTACAAAAGACAGAGATTTTATTATGGGAGGAGTTAAGATTCCTTATGAATATGGACTCTTAGGACACTCAGATGCAGATGTTGTAGTTCATGCAATTATGGATGCACTGCTTGGAGCGGCGGCACTTGGAGATATAGGTAAGCATTTTCCAGATACAGATCCTAAGTATGAAGGAATATCAAGTATAGAATTGTTAAAACATGTTGGACAGCTTTTACTTGACAATTTGTATTTTATAGGAAATATAGATGCGACAATAATTGCACAGCGACCTAAGATGGCACCATATATTGATGATATGCGTAAGAATATAGCTGATGCACTTAATATTCCGGTTAATAAAGTAAGTGTAAAAGCAACGACAGAAGAAAAACTTGGTTTTACCGGAGATGGAAGTGGAATAAAAGCAGAAGCTATATGTCTTTTGGAAGAAGTTGCTAATTATGGTTATGGTGATGTTATGCAAAGTAGCGGATGTGCAGGCTGTGCAGGATGTAAAGGATGCACAAACAAAGCAGAATAAGTTATAAAATATTTATCATTTTTTAGTTGACAAAAAATATTTTTTTGAATAGACTATAGTAGATTGATAAGAAAAGGCTGTAAAAAGAGAGAGTAGTATCATCTGATATAGCAGAGAGAGATTGTCACCGGCTGAAAGCAATCTTTATTAGGATAATATGAAGTGCATCTTGGAGCTGGCATCGGGAAATTGTAGTATCGATGCACGTATTGGTAGCGTTATATACCATTGAGAAAGTCTTATTGTGATATGATTAAAAAAGACTGATATAAGTCAGATTTAGAATATCATATATAGAACAGTAATGGCTTTGAAATAGAGTGGAACCACGTTTATTATTCGTCTCTTGCGTATGCAGGAGGCGTTTTTTTATAGGAGGGCTTGCTATGGGCATAATTAAGTATGTAAAAGAAGAGATACAGATAATAAGGGAGAGAGATCCGGCTATAAAATCTAATATGGAAGTTTTTCTCTATCCTTGTTTTAAAGCATTGTTAAGTTACAGAATTGCCCATAAACTATATAAGAATGGTCACTTCTTTTTAGCAAGATATATCTCACAAAAAAGTGCAAGAAAAACAGGCATTGAGATACATCCTGGTGCTACAATAGGTAAGGGACTGTTCATAGATCATGGTCACGGAGTTGTTATTGGAGAGACAGCTATACTTGGTGATAATATAACTTTGTATCAGGGAGTTACACTTGGTGGTAATGGTAAAGAGCAAGGAAAGAGACATCCTACAATAGAAGACAATGTTATGATAAGTGCAGGTGCAAAAGTACTTGGATCTTTTACTATTGGTGAGAATTCCAAGATAGGTGCAGGTTCTGTTGTATTAAAATCAATCCCTGCTAATTCAACTGTAGTAGGCGTACCAGGAAGAGTTGTAAAAAGAGATAATATGCGTCTGCCAAGAACAGATCTTGATCAGGTACATCTGCCAGATCCTGTAATGAATGATATAAGAATTCTTAAAATAGAGAATGAAGTATTAAGGGAAAGACTCGCTGAATTAGAGTTGAAGATAAATAAGGAGGAACAACATGAAGATTTATAATACTCTTACAAAGAAAAAAGAGGAATTTGTACCAATTGAAGATGGAAAGGTAAGAATGTATGTATGTGGACCTACAGTTTACAACTACATTCATATCGGTAATGCAAGACCGATGATAGTATTCGATACAGTAAGAAGATACTTTGAACACAAGGGGTATGAAGTTAATTATGTATCCAATTTTACAGATGTTGATGACAAGATTATAAAAAAAGCAATAGAAGAAGGAACAGATACAGATACTATATCTAAGAGATATATAGCAGAATGTAAGAAAGATATGGCGGGAATGAATATAAAGCCGGCTACAAAACATCCACTTGCGACAGAAGAGATACAGGGAATGATAGATATGATAAGCACACTTATTGAAAAAGGTTATGCTTATAATAGTAATGGTACTGTATATTTTAGAACTAGAAAATTCGAAGGATATGGAAAACTTTCAAAGAAGAATATAGATGAACTTGAAGCAGGAAAGAGAATTGCGGTAGAAGAACAAAAAGAAGATCCTATGGATTTTGTATTATGGAAACCAAAGAAAGATGGAGAACCATTCTGGGAATCACCATGGAGTGAAGGAAGACCGGGATGGCATATTGAATGTTCTGTTATGAGCAAAAAATATCTTGGAGATAGCATTGATATTCATGCCGGTGGAGAAGATCTTATATTCCCACATCATGAGAATGAGATAGCACAGAGTGAAGCAGCTAATGGAGTACAATTTGCAAAATATTGGATGCATAATGCATTTTTAAATATTGATAATAAGAAGATGTCAAAGTCAGCAGGTAATTTCTTCACAGTAAGAGATATAAGTGAGAAAGTTGATCTTATGGTATTAAGATTTTTTATGCTCAGCGCACATTATCGTAATCCGGTTAATTTTAGTGAAGAGCTTGTTGATGCTGCTAAAAATGGACTTGATAGAATCACAACAGCAGTAGATACACTTACACATATGCTTAAAAAAGATGGAAGAGACGAAAAACTTACAGATGATGAAGCAAAACTTTTAGAGGAATATAAAGCCATTACAACTAGATTTGATGAGGCTATGGATGACGATTTTAATACAGCAGATGCTATTACAGCAATATTTGATATGGTAAAATTCGCTAATTCTAATGCTGATGAGAATAGTAGTGTGGCATTCCTTGATGCATTAAAGAATCAGATCATCGAATATATGGATATTCTTGGAATAAAAGTTGAAAAAGAAGAAGAGATTCTTGATGCAGATATAGAAAAACTTATTGAAGAAAGACAGAATGCAAGAAAAGAAAAGAACTTTGCACGTGCTGATGAGATAAGAGATCTTCTTGCTGAGAAAGGAATTGTGCTTCTTGACACAAGAGAAGGTGTAAGATGGAAAAGAAATTAGAGAGTGATTTATCACAATTGTTCAAAGAAAAACTTAACCTTAAAGATATAGATATAAGGACATATTCACCTCTTACATTGGCATATATTGGTGATAGTATCTATGATCTTATTATACGAACGATGATAGTTAATCATGCCAATATGCCGGTTAACAAATTGCACAGAAAAGCATCATCGCTTGTTAATGCAAAAGCACAAGCTGATATAATACATGCGATTATGGATGAATTATCAGAAGAAGAACTAGGTGTATACAAAAGAGGAAGAAATGCCAAATCATATACATCGGCTAAGAATGCTACAATAACAGATTATAGGACAGCTACTGGATTTGAAGCATTATGTGGATATCTATATCTTTTAAATAGATATGAAAGATTATTTGAGTTAGTAAGAATTGGTCTTATAAAAATAGGAGAAATACAAGAATGAGATATGAAGAATTGACAATTGAAGGAAGAAATGCTGTTATAGAGGCATTTAGAGCAGGTAAGACAATTGATAAACTTTTTGTGTTAGATGGTTGTCAGGACGGACCTGTGAGAACTATAATAAGAGAAGCTAAGAAGCATGATACAATAATTAATTTTGTTACAAAAGAGCGACTTGATCAGATATCAACAACAGGCGGTAAGCATCAGGGCGTTATTGCGTATGCAGCAGCTTATGAATATGCAACAGTAGAAGACATTCTCAATATAGCAAAAGAAAAGAATGAACCACCATTTATATTCATACTTGACAATATAGAAGATCCACATAATCTTGGTGCAATGATAAGAACAGCCAATCAGGCAGGTGCACATGGCGTAATTATTCCTAAGCGTAGAGCAGTAGGATTAACAGCAACCGTAGCAAGAACAAGTGCAGGAGCACTTAATTATACAGCAGTAGCAAAAGTTACTAACATTGCAACAACTATTGAAGAACTCAAAAAAGAGGGTATGTGGTTTGTATGTGCTGATATGGACGGTGAAGTTATGTATAACCTTGACCTTAGAGGACCGATAGGACTTGTAATTGGAAGTGAAGGTGAAGGTGTTGGAAGACTTGTAAAAGAAAAGTGCGATATGGTAGCAAGCATACCAATGAAAGGCGATATAGATTCACTTAATGCGTCTGTAGCATGTGGAGTACTCGCTTATGAGATAGTACGTCAGAGAATGCAGAAGTAGAATTATTAAATGAGTTAATATAAAACATGCAAAATACACTATTATTAAAGTATTATAGAGTATGTAAAATACGCTCTTATAGAGTATTATAAAGTATGCAAAATACGCTCTTATAGAGTATTATAAAGTATGTAAAATACGCTCTTATAGAGTATTATAAAGCATGCAAAATACGCTCTTATAGAGTATTATAAAGTATGTAAAATACGCTCTTATAGAGTATTATAGAGTATGCAAAATATACTATTATATAGTTGACAAAAAAATAGAAAATATGGTACAATAATTAATTGTGAGAGGTCTTAAGACCTCTTACGTGCTGATGTAGCTCAGTGGTAGAGCACTTCATTGGTAATGAAGAGGTCAGGAGTCCGATTCTCCCCATCAGCTTTACAAATAGATTAATAAGAGACTGTCAAAGGCGACAAGAATAAGGGCAATTGTGTGAGCAAGTATGTCTTTATTTTTTGCGTAAACAGATATTAATCGATTTACATAGATGTAAGAAATGTAAAAAATATGAATAAAAAATTAAAAATGGATCTTTTTTACTATGAGCTTATTTTTATTAAGCTCTTTTTTATTATCACTTAATTTTATTAAAGTAAAGTTATAAAATGGTAAATAAAATTAAGCAATACAATCGAAAAAAGCAATAAAAAACTGAAAAAACTTCATCAAGATAGTGAAGCATTAAAAAAAACAGTTGACACATTAAAGTGAAGAAGATATTATAATACTCACATGAGATGTGATTGTATACAATCATACGATAATCCAGTAGCATATAGACGTGATAAATAAAACTTGGATGAGTATACTGGAAAAATATAAAGAGGAGGTCGTCAATATGACAAAGAAAAAATTATTAGCTTTAACATTGTCAGCATCAATGGTTCTTTCATTAGCTGCATGTGGTGACAAGAAGACTAACACAAATTCATCAGAAAGCACTGGTGAAGGAACAAAAACAGAGGAGAGCTCATCATCAGCATCAGCTGCAGGTGGACAGATTATCATTGGTAATACAACAGAATTATCAGGTGACTGGTCACCATATTGGTCAAATAATGCAGCAGATTATGATATTTGGAATTTTATTCAGGGTTCAGCAACAGTTGAAATGGATTCAACAGGTGAATATCATTGGAATGATACAGTACTTGCTGAAGAACCAACATCAGAGAAGAACGATGACGGTTCAAAGACAGTAACATTTAAGATTAAAGACGGTTTAACATTTAATAATGGTGATGAAATCACAGCAGCTAACTATGTTGCATCAGTTCTTTTATTCAGTTCAAAATTATTAGTAGATAACGGAGCATCAACTACTACATACGGATATAACTTTGAAGGATGGAAAGATTACAACACAGGTGCAAGTGAAGTATTCACAGGTGTTCGTTTAATTGATGATAATACATTCTCAATTCAGGTATCAGCTGATTATCAGCCATACTACTATGAACAGGCTCAGGTATCAACAGCACCAACAAGCCTTGATTTTTGGTTAGGTGAAGGTGCTGAAGTAAAAGATGATGGAGAAGGTGCTTATATCTCAATTCCTGATTCACTTACAGAAGATACAATCGCAGCAAATCTTGATACAGCAAGACATACAGCAGATCAGGTATCAGCTGGTCCTTACAACTTAAAATCATACGATGAAGCTTCAAAGACAGCTACATTAGAGATTAATGATAAATATCCTGGTAACTACGAAGGACAGAAACCTTCAATCGAAACTTTAGTCTACAAGAAAGTAGAAACAGCTACAGCTCTTGATGAATTAAAGACAGGTTCAGTTGATTTACTTTCACAGATGTCATCAGGTGATGAGATTAATGCAGGTCTTGACCTTGTAGAACAGGGTGGATTCGCATACAATTCATATGAACGTAACGGATATGGCCAGTTAGTATTCTCTTGTGACTTTGGACCAACACAGTTCGTAAAAGTACGTCAGGCAATTGCACACTTACTTGATAGAAATGAATTCTGTAAGACATTCACAGGTGGATATGGTTCAGTTGTTAATGGTATGTATGGTACAGGTATGTGGCAGTATCAGGATTTAGCTGATAAGCTTGATACAGAACTTGATACATATTCATACAGCCTTGATGAAGCAGTTAAATTACTTGAAGAAGACGGATGGGTATATGATGCAAGTGGTAATGCATATACAGAAGGCGTTCGTTATAAAAAATTAGATGATGGTACATTAATGCCACTTGAACTTGAATGGTTATCATCAGAAGCTAACCCAGTATCAGAATTACTTGTAACACAGTTAATGAACAATCCTGATGTTGCTAAAGCAGGTATCAAGATTAACCAGACAGTAGTTACATTCTCAGAATTACTTAACTACTACTACAGAAGTTCAGATGATGCTAAATATACAGTTCCTACATATCATATGTTCAACATGGCTACAGGATTTACATCAATCTTTGACCCAGCTACAGAGTTTACAACAGATGAAGATATGATTGCACAGGGATACAATACTAACTATATCAGAGATGAAGAGCTTGATAAACTTGCTAAAGCAATCGCTTTAACAGACCCATCAGATAAAGAAGGATACTTAGATAACTTCTTAGCATTCCAGAAGAAATGGAACGAATTATTACCTAACCTTCCATTATATTCAAATGAATATCATGACTTCTTTAATGATAAATTAAAGAACTACAATGCTAATGCAACTTGGGATGTAACAAGCGCAATAATCTACGCAACAGTTGAAGAATAATAATTAAACAATCCTCTTAATTGACTAGGACCGGCTGTCAGTTTGGCAGCCGGTTTTTTTGAAAAATATCATTAAAAGAGCAAAATAGCTATCGGTTAGCTAATAAGAAAATGATATAAGAAAGTGATATAGCAAAATCCAGCTTAGTGATAATTACTTTTTCGCACCACATTCTTAAATATGTGAAGCAATAATATACAGAATTAAGTGTATATTCAGTAAAAAATATTTATGAAAAAACATGAATAAAAATTAAATTATGAAATATACAGGAAAACTCCTACAAGTACTGTATAGATATAAAAACAGCCTATTAGCAGGAAACGTTAAAAAAATCTTTTTTCAGAATTGTACATAAATATACAAAAAAGAAAAAATATCCAAAATACGTTAAAAAAATCTTGCCAAAAGGGCTGTTTTTTTGATAAAATAATATGTATCACATAATAAAATTAAGCATAGTAATGATGTAGTAACACTACAGTAGATGAAAGTGTTGAAATGCTAAAAAATTAATGTGATATGTGGGAATTGTTAGGCAAATATTTAAAAAAATGTAAAAATTACCTTACTTTTAAAATGAAATTAATATTGACACTTTAAATCCAACTTGTTAATATATAAAAAGGTCGTGATTGTATACAATCATACGATAATTCAATTCATTTTAATTATATGTAGGAGGATAATTATGAAGAAGAGATTATTAGCAGCTACTCTTGCAGCAAGCATGGTCGTATCACTTGCAGCATGTGGTGGTAATAATGGAACAAGTACAGATTCAACAACAGCTAACGATAGCGCTAATGGTGAGACAAAGCCAGCAGTTGAATCAACAGGAGAAGGTCAGCTTATTATTGGTAATACAACTGAATTACAGGGTGACTGGTCACCATATTGGTCAAATGGTGCATCAGATTACGCAGTTTGGAAGTTGATTCAGGGTTATTCAACATCTGACATGAATTCAGAAGGCGAATCATTCTGGGATGAATCAGTTGTTAAGAATGTTGAAGAGACAGCAGGCGATGATGGAAGCAAGACTTTCACATTTACAATTAATGAAGGATTAAAATACAATAATGGCGAAGAGATTACAGCTAAAGATTATGTAGCTTCAGCTTTATTATTTGATTCAAAATTATTAGTTGATAATGGTGCATCAACAACAACATATGGTTATTATTGGTTAGGATGGAGCGATTATAATACAGGTGCTTCAGACAAGTTTACAGGTGTACGTTTACTTGGTGATTACGAATTCTCAATCACAGTAGATCCACAGTATCTTCCATATTATTATGAAAAAGAGATGCTTTCAGTAGGACCAACAGATCTTGAATTCTGGTTAGGTGAAGGTGCAGACGTAGCAGATGATGGCGATGGAGCTTATATGAAGTTACCAGAATCATTAGATGATGCAACAATTGCAGCTAATATTGAAAAAGCAAGATATGCAGTAGAAGATCAGGTTTCATGTGGACCTTACAAGTTAGCTTCTTATGATGAATCATCAAAGACAGCTACATTAGTAGTTAACCCAGAATATGCTGGTAACTATGAAGGACAGAAACCTTCAATCGGAACTCTTATATATAAGAAAGTAGAAGAAGCAACAGAATTTGATGAATTAAAAACAGGTTCAGTTGATTTACTTTCACAGTTAGCAACAGGCGATGAGATTAATACAGGTCTTGACCTTGTAGAACAGGGTGGATTTGCATATAATGCATATGATCGTAATGGATATGGTCAGTTAGTATTTGCATGTGACTTTGGACCAACACAGTTCGTAAAAGTACGTCAGGCAATTGCAAAATTACTTGATAGAAACGAATTCTGTAAGACATTCACATCAGGATATGGTTCAGTTGTTAATGGTATGTATGGTACAGGTATGTGGCAGTATGAGGAACTTAAAGATGAACTTGATTCAGACCTTGATACATATTCATATAGTCTTGATGAAGCAATTAAGTTACTTGAAGATGACGGATGGGTATATGATGAAAATGGTAATGCATATACAGAAGGTATTCGTTATAAGAAATTAGATGATGGTACATTAATGCCACTTGTTATTGAATGGTTATCATCAGAAGCTAACTCAGTATCAGAATTACTTGTAACACAGTTACAGAACAATCCTGATGTTGCTAAAGCAGGTATGAAGATTAATCAGACAGTAGTTACATTCTCGGAATTACTTAACTACTACTACAGAAGTTCAGATGATGCAAAATATACACAGCCAACATATAACATGTTCAACATGGCTACAGGATTTACATCAGTATTTGATCCATCAACTGAGTTTACAACAGATGAAGATATGATTGCACAGGGATACAATACTAACTATATTAAAGATGAAGAACTTGATAAACTTGCTAAAGCAATTGCTTTAACAGATCCATCAGATAAAGAAGGATATTTAGCAAACTTCTTAGCATTCCAGAAGAAATGGAACGAATTATTACCTAACCTTCCATTATATTCAAATGAATATCATGACTTCTTCAATGAAAAATTACAGAATTACAATGCTAATTCAATCTGGGATTTATCATATGCAATACTTTATGCAAATGTTACAGAATAATCTGTTAGTTTAAATACAATTATATAAAGACAAATTGGGGGCATAGACGCCTAAGTGCTATGCCCTTTTTGTCTACTTATATATTAACATAGAGGTTGATAAGCTTCTTCACTGTAAACAGAAAGAGCTTCCGTTTACAGTGAAGGGGCCTATTAAAAAAAAAGATACTAAGAAGAAAGAGGTAGATAGAATGGCAAAATATGTGACTAAAAGAATCATGTATATGATATTCGTATTGATTATCATGTCGTTCATTATGTTCATGCTCTACAACGCTATTCCAGGTGATCCTGCGAGAGCAGAACTTGAAGGGCAGAAACAACAGTTAACTGCAGAACAGTATGAAGCAAGATATCAGGCTTTACGTAAACAGATGGGACTTGATGACCCAACTATAGTTAGATATGGTAAATGGGTAGGTGGTATTCTTCAGGGTGATTTAGGTTATTCAAATGTATATAAGACAGACGTTAAGAATATTATTGCAACACCACTTAAAAATACTATCTTTATCAATATTTTTTCTGTATTCTTTGCATTGCTGATAACTATACCATTAGGTATATACTGTGCTGTGCATAAGAGGACAAAGTTTGACAGTGCCGTACAGGTATTAACAATTGTTGGTTATAGTTTACCAACCTTCATCATAAGTCTTATTGCAATATTCTTTTTTGCAGTAAAGCTTGGTTGGTTCCCAGTTTCAGGAACAAGTACTCCTAACTTCCAGGGAACTGGATGGGAGAAGTTTCTTGACAGATTGTATTATATGTGTCTTCCACTTATCGTTATGACGATTGGAGCCCTTGGTGGAATGACAAGATATGTACGAGCTGCAATGATAGAAGCTCTTGGACAGGATTATATTAGAACAGCCAGAGCGAAAGGTCTTAAAGAAAGAGTTGTTATTTATTCACATGCTTGGAGAAATGCATTACTTCCAGTAATTACAATGATTATTGGATGGTTCTTAAGTATCTTTGGTGGTTCATTAGTTATTGAGCAGATGTTTGGACTTAATGGTATGGGTAAACTTATGTATGCAAGTCTTGTAAGCCAGGATTATGAAGTGGTTCTTGCAATGCAGATGTTCTATATGATCATATCATTATTAGGTAACCTTATCTGTGACTTGAGTTATGGTATAGTAGACCCACGAGTAAGAATTAATCAGTAAAAAGGAGGAAGAGGAAAATGAGTAATAATTCAAATGAACCAAAGAAAAAGAGTTTCCTGTCTCTTCTTTTTGCTAAATGTTTTGGTGGCAAGAAGACAATGTCTGTTTTTGAAGAAGAACAGATGCAGAGCCCAGGAAGAACAATTGTCAAGAATTTTAAGAGTAATAAGCTTGCGATGACTGGTTTGATAGTATTCTTATTAATGTTCTTAACAGCATTTATTGGACCATTGATTTTCAAGATTGATTTATCTTATTCAGAATCAACACAGCTTAATGTTTCACCTGGATATACACTTATGAAATATCCAAGTGCACTTAAAGGTAATGTAAAAGAGATCTCAGTTGGACCAACATTTAGTGTAGGTGTATCAAATGATGGTACATTATATACATGGGGTAAGACAAAGATTACTAATACACTTAATCTTGCTAATATTCCAGATGAATATCAGGGACTTGATTACAAGAGAATATCAGCTGGTTTTGACCATATATTAGGTCTTACATCAGATGGAAAAGTTGTTTCATGGGGTAATGACCGTATGAAACAGGTTACAATTCCTTCAGAAGTGCAGAAATTAAATAATATTATTGATGTTATTGCCGGATATCAGTGTTCATATGCATTAACAGAAGATGGATATGTATATATGTGGGGTAATGACAGTTTAAATGATTTTAAAGAAAAGAATGATTACCAGGGACAGATTGAAAAGATAGCAGTTACTGGTGATGCATGTATAGCTTTAACATATGATGGACAGGTTGTTTACTTAGGTAAACAGACTAATGCTTATAGTTCAATTCCTGAATTAACAGGAAAAGTTGTAGATATCTCAGCAACAGCTTCAACATTTGCAGCAGTTACTGAAGATGGTACAGTAAAAGTATGGGGTAACATCACACATAATGAAGATCAGATTCCAGAGACTTCAAGTAAGATTGTAAGTATCAAAGGTGGACGTTATCATTATACAGCTATAAAAGAAGATGGAGATCTTATTGCCTGGGGCGATGATACATTCAAACAGACACAGGTTCCATCATCAGTTAATAAAGGTGAAGTATCAGAATTATATACAGGATACTATCAGAACTATGCTGTTATGTCAGATGGAAACATTAAGACATGGGGCTTAAAAGGATATTTATTAGGTACAGATGATCTTGGACGTGACATTCTTGTAAGACTTATTAATGGTGCTAAGATGACAATGACAATTGGTGCGGTATCAGTTATCATATCAACATGTCTTGGTGTTATTATCGGTGGTATTTCAGGTTTCTTTGGAGGCAAAGTTGACTTACTATTACAGCGACTTACAGAGATTGTATCATCATTACCATTTATTCCATTCTGTATGATTCTATCATCATTAATTGGTAATAAGATATCAGAGAATCAGCGAATTGCTCTTATTATGATGATATTAGGTCTGTTATCATGGCCAAGTTTATCAAGACTTGTTCGTGCACAGGTATTAGCAGAAAGAGAAAAAGAATTCGTTACAGCAGCCAGAGCAATGGGTGTTAAAGAATTCGTTATTGTATTTAAACATGTAGTTCCAAATATTGTGTCAGTAATTATTGTATCTGCTACTCTTGATTTTGCTTCATGTATGTTAACAGAGTCAACACTGTCATATTTAGGATTTGGTGTATCACCACCACAGCCTACATGGGGTAATATGTTATATGGTAGTAACAATAGTATTGTAATCCAGAGTTATTGGTGGAGATGGGTATATGCATCAATCGCATTAGGTGTATGTACAATATGTATTAACTTAGTTGGTGATGGTCTCCGTGATGCAATGGATCCAAAGTCTAATAAGAGATAGGAGGGAATAAGAAATGGCATTATTAGAGGTTAATAATCTGCATACATTTTTCAAGTCAAAAAGAGGAACAATAAAGGCTGTTAACGGCGTTTCTTATTCTGTAGATGCAGGAAAGACACTTGGAGTTGTTGGTGAAAGTGGTAGTGGTAAGAGTGTATCTGCCATGAGTATCTTAAAACTTCTTGATGATAATGGATATATAGCAGAAGGTTCAATAACATTTGATGGAAGAAATCTTGCAGATCTTTCATACAAAGAGATGTGTAAAGTTCGTGGTAATGATATATCAGTTATCTTCCAGGAACCTATGACAAGCTTAAATCCAATTTTTACAATAGAAAGACAGGTTGCTGAACCATTTATAGTTCATCAGCATATGCCTAAAAAAGAAGCAAATGCAAAAGTAATTGATATGTTAAAAGCTGTTAAGATTCCTAATCCTGAAGCTGTTGCAAAGCAGTATCCACATCAGTTATCAGGTGGTATGAGACAGCGAGTTATGATCGCAATAGCACTTGCATGTAAGCCAAAGTTATTAATAGCAGATGAACCTACAACTGCTCTTGATGTTACAATACAGGCTCAGATCCTTAAGCTCATGAATGAGCTTAAGGACAAGAATGGAACATCAATTCTGTTCATTACACATGATCTTGGTGTTATTAATGAGATGGCAGATGATGTTGCTGTTATGTATTGTGGACAGGTTGTTGAAAAAGCACCTGTAAGAACAATATTCGGTAAGGATAATAAGTATTCACATCCATATACAGAAGGATTAATGTTCTCTATTCCAAGACTTGATACTCCAACTGGAACAAGACTTGAGGCAATCCCAGGTTCAGTTCCACATCCTCTTGATTTACCAAAAGGATGTAAGTTTGCACCAAGATGTAAATATGCAACTGAAAAGTGCAGACAGGAAGAACCAGCACTTGAAAAGATTGAAGAAGATCATGTAATCAGATGCTTCTATCCTCAGAAAGGAGTAAGAGCAAATGGCTAAGAACGAAGAAAAGAAAGTACTTATTCATATAGATAACCTTAAACAGTACTTTCCAATAAAAACAACAAGTAAAAAAGGTGAAAAATTATATGTCAGAGCTAATGATGGAATCTCACTTGATATATATGAAGGCGAGACAGTAGGTCTTGTTGGTGAGTCAGGATGTGGTAAATCAACATTTGGACGTACACTTTTACAGTTATATCATCAGACAGCCGGAAGTACAATGTACTACGGAAGAGACATTGATGAGATTGCACCAGGATATGTAATGGATATTCTTCCACATCTTGATAAGAAGAGAGCAGAGATAATTGAACTTCAAAAGAAAGCAAAAGAAGCTCATGAGCATTATGATAAACTTACAAAAGAAGAAGAAAAACATGATATGGCAGATGCAGTTCGTGAAGCAGACAGACTTGCAGATGAAGCATTCCATGATGTTGTACAGTTAATCGGTGGTTTTTATGTTGCAGACAGCTTACATGAAGTATCAGAAGCACTTGTAAAAGAGTATAAAGCAGGTGTAGAAGTTGTTCAGCTTAAGAATAAGAGAGAAAAAGCAAAAGATGGAGATAAGGCTAAGTTTGATGCAGAGATAAAGTCAAAAGAAGCTTATCTTGAAGAATGTCGTAAAGCAATATATGAATTACAGAAGAAGTATAAATCAAATCCTGATTTTGATAAATACGAAGCTTATAGAGATAAAGGTATTAACCTTGCCAAATTAACAACAGATGAGATGAGATTTTTAAGAAGAGACTTACAGCTTATCTTCCAGGATCCATATTCATCACTTAATCCAAGAATGACAGTAGGTCAGATTATTGGTGAAGGTCTTCTTGCTCATAATTATTTTAAGAAAAATAATGAAGAGATGCAGGAATATGTAACAAGTATAATGGAAAAATGTGGTCTTGCACCATATTTCATTCACCGTTATCCACATCAGTTCTCTGGTGGACAGAGACAGAGAATTGGTATTGCAAGATCACTTGCATTAAAGCCAAAATTTGTTGTATGTGATGAAGCTGTTTCAGCTCTTGACGTATCAATTCAGTCACAGATTATTAATCTTTTATTAGACCTTAAGGAAGAAGAGAACTTAACATATCTTTTCATCTCACATGATCTAAGTGTAATTAAGTATATCAGTGATAGAGTTGGTGTTATGTATCTTGGTAACCTTGTTGAACTTTCAACAACAGAGCAGCTTTTTGCTAAGCCAATGCATCCATATACAGAAGCTTTATTATCAGCTATTCCAACAACAGATCTTGATGATAATAAAGAGACAATCATTCTTGAAGGAGACATTCCTAGTCCAATAAGACCACCAAAAGGATGTAAGTTCCATACAAGATGTCGTTACTGTACAGATATATGTAAGAAGGTTACTCCTGAATTTGAAGAAGTTGAACCAGGTCATTTTGTAGCATGTCATCATAAACTTGGTGAAGAAAACAAATAATTAGCATATATATATATATATATATATATTTGAACCGACCTTCAAAAGTTAGAATTAAGAATCTAACTTTTGATAGGTCGGTTTATTAGTATAAAAATGTAACACTATAATGTTAAATGAAACAACCACCGGATATATACATATATACGAATATACACAAAGGAAATATGCATAAAGGAAGTATACACAAAAAATATACACAAAGAGAATATGCACAAATAAGAATTCGAATGAAAAATAGTATGGAGTTATTATGCAATTATGATATAATTAAGCTAACTGTGATTAATAATCAGTAATTATTAATTAATGATTACTAATTAATGATTAAGATTAATATGTATGGAATTGATAAGGAGAAAAGTATAGATGGTTTTTGATAGCAAATTTGACAGAGCTATGGAGTGGCTTAAGAAACAGGATAATGGTCATGGACATAAGAATATACAGGATGATGAACATAATAAGACGACAGAAAGTGAGATGTCAGATACTAAAGTTATAGTTCAAAATGAGAATATGTCAAATATGTCAGATACTAATGAGTCAGATTCGATTGATAAGAAAGATCTTCCTGATATGGAGACGATAAGAGCAGAAGCACTTATGGATTACGAAGAAGATGAAGTAAAACCAGGTTGGAAAGATGTAGTTGCAATGGTATTATCAGCATTTATGATGATAGTGCCTGTAGCACTTATCATATTTGGGATGGTATATCTTGTAGCATGGCTTATGTTTCTTAGATAAGAGTAAGTTATATTGAAAGAACATTATGTCTTATATTGAAAAAAATTATATCGTGCGATATGATTTTGATTAAGAAAAATATAGAAAATATATAATAGTTAAAATACATGATTGTAAAGATGAAATTGATAATATAGATACTATATATTGAATAAATATCAGAATTAATATTACAATTGTGGATGTATAATATGTAAATATATAAAAAAGGAGATAGTAAAAGTATGGGGATGGGAAATTACATTGACAAAATAATCGAAACAGATGTTGAGAATGGAGAGATTAGTGGTGCTGATATATGTGTCATTAAGAATAATGAAGAGATATATCGTAAACAATATGGATATTCTGACAAGGAGAGACGTATTGCTATGCCTGATAATGCAATATTTAGAATGTATTCAATGACAAAGCCTGTTACAGCAGTTGCGATGATGATACTTGTCGAGAGAGGGATAATAGATCTTAATGATCCGGTATCTAAGTATATGGATACTTACAAGAATCCTAAAGTTCTATCAAATGGTAAGGTCATAGATGCAAAACGTGAGATTTTAATAAAAGATATTATGAATATGACTTCAGGAATGTCATATCCAGATAGTAATACACTTGCTGGAAGAATTGTTGGAGAATTATATGATGTTCTTCAAAAAGAGCAAAGAGAAGGCAAAGGCAGAACTACTGTGGAATGGTGCAAGGAACTTGGTAAACTTCCACTTGAATTCAACCCAGGGGAAGAATGGCGATATGGTACAAGTGCAGATGTCTGTGGTGCTGTTATAGAGATTGCAAGTGGTAAGAGATTAAGTGAATTTATGAGAGAAGAGATATTTGAACCATTAGGAATGAAAGATACAGACTTTTATGTACCAGAAGAAAAATGGGATAGATTCACACAGGTATATGAATATACAGAAGATGGTATTCTAAGTCCTTATGAATGTAGACATCTTGGAATTACAGACTATAGAACACTTCCAGCTTTTGAATCAGCAGGTGCAGGTCTTGTATCAACTATTAATGATTACAAACGTTTTGCACTTATGTTACTCAATGATGGAGAATATAATGGAAGGACAATTCTTCACAGAAAGACGATGGATTATTTAAGAACACCTTGTGTTGGTGACGAACTTTTAGCTAATAGAGAATGGGAATCACAAAGAGGTTACACTTATGGTAATCTTATGCGAATAATGAAAGATATAGCACAGGCAGGAACATTAGGAAGTGTTGGTGAATTTGGTTGGGACGGCTGGACAGGCAATTATTTTTTGGTTGATCCGGCAGAGAATATGATAATGTTATATTTTATCCAGAGAATTAATGGAGGAAAATTTACGACTATTAATAAACTTAGGAATGTCATATATGGCAATCTTGGAGAATATGTAAAACGTTTTGAATAGAAATAAGTAAAATAGCTCAGACATCCTAATGGATACAAGAAAATATGTGAATGAGTAAAATATAGAATAAGTTAAAAATATGAAAATTGATTAAGGATTGAATGACTAAGAAATGTGAATATGTTAAATACTAAATATATGAGATAGGCATGTATAAAAAATAACTGTGATTATATTAATAGAAATCACAGTTGGTGGTATGAGTATGATTTTTATTAACATAGTCACAGTTAGAAGTATAAGTGTTATAAAAAGGTATATAAAAGAGGAGGGGCCGGTATCTGGTCAGGATACCGGCCTTATGCATATCTGCATATTATGAAAAAACTAAAAAGCATTAGTTATATATAATCTTAAGGAGAAGTGGTCAGCTTCTTTATTTCTTAAGACTCTTATAGTATAATTCCAAAATATGGTGAGTTTATGAACAAATGTTAAATATAGTGTGAAAAATGAAAATAATTTATTCATATTTAGAAGTATTGCTGGTATTTAAAAATGGTGACTTTGCCGATTAAATAATAGAGTAACATACGATTATGCGAAATGTGTAAATAAAATCAGCAAATTTAAATAAAAAGTCGGAGGTAATAGTATGAGTGATTTATTTTCAGGGTTAGAAAGTCTTGGACTTGGAAGTCTAGAAGGGATGTCGATATACGATGAGGAGAAAAAGGCAGCAACAGATGCAAAAGGTCAGGCTGCTGTACATGAAGTAACAGAGGAAGAACTTCTATTAGACAGAACTTTCAAATGTCCTGTATGTGATAATCAGTTTAAGAGTAAAACTGTAAAAACAGGAAAGGTAAGATTATTAAGTCAGGATACGGATTTAAGACCAAAATATACACCATTTGATGCATTGAAATATGATGCTGTAGCATGTCCAAAGTGTGGATATGCAGCTGTAGCAAGATTTTTTAACGTGATGACAACTCCACAGGCAAAACTTATAAAAGAGAAGATATCTGTTGGATTTAAAGGAATTGATAATGAAAAAGCAACATATTCATATGAAGATGCAATAGAGAGACATAAACTTGCTCTTGTCAATGCTGTTGTAAAAAAAGCAAGAATCAGTGAAAGAGCATATACATGCATGAGACTTGGATGGTTATACAGAGGAATGGCAGAAGCACTTCCAAAGGATACACCTAATTATGAGACTACTATCCAGTCATTAAAAGCACAGGAGAATGAATTTATTAAGAATGCTTATGAAGGATTCTCAGCAGCACTTAGTAAAGAAGATTTTCCAATATGCGGAATGGATGAGAATACACTTGTATATCTTGTAGCGGATCTTGCAAGAAGAAGTGGTAAATATGACATAGCACTTAAGCTTTTATCAGAAGTTATTACATCAAGATCAGCAAAAAGTGCCTTAAAAGATAAAGCACGAGATCTTAAAGAAATAATAAGTGCCGAAAGAAAGTAAGGTAATCTTAAGAAATTGTAAGTTTTTTACCATTGAATTAATCTCGACTTTGTGATAATATTAGCAATCGGTAATAATATTATTAAGAATGTTGAGGTTACTTATTATGAAAAAGATAAAACAGATTTTTTCAAATTTGTATGTTAATTACATTTTGTCTGCTTTAGTTCTCAACTTGTTAATAGAGAGCTTTAGCAGACATTCTTTTTTTAAGGCATTATTGTATATAAAAGACAGTCCATTAATGTTTTTATTAAATGCGGCAATAATACTATGTACATTATCAGTAGCGCTTATATTCAAAAGAAGAATGTTTGCAGTTACATTTATTGGTGCTATATGGTTACTTGCAGGTATAACTAATGGTATAGTATTAGGAAGCAGAGTAACACCGTTTACAGCATCCGATCTAAAGCTTGTAAAATATGCAGTAGCAATTATCAATAACTATATACCAATGTATAAGATTATACTGATAATAGCAGGTCTTATTACATTTATAGTTGTTACAGTTGTATGGTGGTTTAAAGCACCAAAAGTAACAGAGAAGATACCTTATATAAGACATGTAGTTATTGTGGCAGCTGTATTTTTTGGACTTATTAATATAATATATATATCAACAGATACAGGAATATTACCAACTAAGTTTGGTAATATAGCACAAGGATATCTTGATTATGGTTTTCCATATTGCTTTTCTAATACTCTTCTTAATACAGGTATAAGCAAGCCTAGCAATTATTCAACAGAACTTGTTGATGAGATCGTTGAAGAAGTAGAGACAGAGATGCCAATAACAGAACCAGAGAGTGAGACAGCGACACAGACACAGGAGAATCCGGCTAATAATGATGAAGGTACACCTAATATCATATTCATTCAGTTAGAATCATTTTTTGATCCTCTTGAGATGAAGAATCTTACATTCTCAGAAGATCCTATACCTAATTTTAGAAAGATATATGAGACTTATTCATCAGGATATCTTAGTGTACCATCAGTCGGTGCAGGTACAGCTAATACAGAATTCGAGATTATATCAGCAATGAACCTTGATTTCTTCGGACTTGGAGAGTATCCATATAAGACAATACTCAAGAAGTCAACATGTGAATCAATTGCATATGACCTTTCAGATAAAGGATATAAGACACACGCAATTCATAATAATGATGCTACGTTTTATGATAGAAATAATGTATTCTCAAAATTTGGATTTGATACATTCACACCAGTTGAATATATGAGAATTACAGAGACAACTCCTATGGGATGGGCAAAAGATAAATTCCTTATTCCAGAGATTATGCAGACACTTGATTCAACACAAGAACGAGATTTTATATATACAATATCAGTTCAGGGACATGGTGAATATCCTTCTTATGATGTTGGATTAGATAAAAAGATAACAATAGATGGTATCGAAGATGAGAGTCGTAAGAATTCATTTGAGTATTATGTTAATGAGATATCAGAGATGGATGATTTTGTAGCTTCACTTCTTGCTAAGCTAAGTCTTAGTGAAGAGAAGACAATCGTTGTTATGTATGGAGATCATCTGCCTAGTCTTTCAATAACAGAAGACGAGATAAGCAATGGAGATCTATTCCAGACTAAGTATGTTATATGGAGTAATTATGATATGCCAGTTGTACACAAAGATGTTGAAGCATATCAGTTAACAGCACATCTATTCTCAATACTTGGCTGGTCAGATGGAACAATGATCAAATATCATCAGGCATGTTCAGGTAATGAAGATTACCTTGATAAGATGCAAGTGCTTGAATATGATATGTTATATGGCGATCATAATGTATATGATGGTGAGAACCCATACGAACCATCAGATATGCAGATGGGTGTAGAACCGATAGTTGTAAGTCGTGCATACGAGAATTCAGGAGAATTATTTGTTGCAGGTAAGAACTTCACAGAATATAGTAAAGTATATATTAATGGTAAAGAATATGATACTGAATATCTGTCACAGTATACATTAAAAGTTAAAGACTATGAGATAAAAAATGGTGATGAGATAAAAGTAGGACAATGTGGAGATGACCATATAGTTCTTGGATATTCAGAAGCATTCAAATATACAGCGACAACAGGTAATACAACGAATGGAAATGATAAGTAGCATAAAGACAATGCACATATCTAAAATATAATTATGTGATTTTACTAAGAAAAGATGCGTTTATGATTACAAATATGTAATTATAGACGCATCTTTTATACAGATGAAACGCTTTACAACATTAAAACTTTGCAAAAATGTTGTTGGAAATTAAAAGCAATGATGGTATACTAAGATTAGTAACAAGTTGTGAGAAGAAAGAAACAGGAGGGAATGTCTATCCTTGCTGTTCACCGTTGGGAAAGAAAACTAACTTTAAGTTAGGAAATATAAGAGATTAGAGAAAAATACTAACCAAACAACAACAGTAAAGGAGACATAAAATGAGACTATTTAAGAAAATTCTAGCAAATCTTTTGTTGGCAGTTAATTCCTTAATGATAATATATCAGGGCGTTTTACTTGGTGATGTAATCGATACATTATATCATCTTGAAGCTTCGCAACTTAAGCAGGAACTGATTCTTATGGCACTAAGTATTGGTATAGGAGCTGTATCGGGTATAGGAGCATGGAATATAATTCATGATCTGACAGGTATGAAGATGAAACGACTAAAACTTGCAATCTTTCATTTTGACCTGAGAGCTGATGAGAAACCGGAGCTCACAGACTATAATACGAATCTTGATATGATATATAGTAAGAATATGGCAGCAAACTGGAATATGATGTCAGTTCTGTATCTTATGATTTTTGCAATAATAGCTATGTGTAGAATTAATGTTATAATGATGATTATAGGAATAATTGTGTCAATGCTTCCGCTTTGCGTTCCTAAGTTCGCAGGAGAATTTGTTAAGAGAGCAGTTACCAGCTTCGCTAAGGAGAATCAGCGATATCAGGAATATGTCTCAGAACATCTCAATGGAAAAGAAGAGATAAAACAGTATCAGGTAACGAAGAAAGTTGAAGAAGAACATGAAGAGATGGCAGCTTCTGTAGAAGATAGCAGAAAAAAGGCAAAAAGAATATCTTCAACAACTAATATTGTGAGCTCAATGTTAGCGTCACTTTCCTTTTTCTTAATTATATTGTGTGGTGGCATATTAGCTATCAACGGGCTTATTACGGCAGGAAATGTTATAACGATGATTGAACTTATGAATTATACGGTAGAGCCTATGGTTAAAATATCCGAACTTCTTAAGGAGAAGAAAGGCTGTGCTGATATTATGAATAAGTTTATACAAAAAGAAAAAGATGGCAAGGTATTGGCAGATAATGCTGTAAGTATAGAATATAAACCAGTAGAAGTGTGTATGGAAGATGTATCTTTTACTTATGATGGTGAGAATAAAAAAGAGATATTGCATGGATTTAACTATCGCTTTGAAGCAGGCAGGAAATATCTTGTATGTGGCAGCAGCGGAGCTGGTAAGACAACTCTTGGACGATTGATTGCAGGTGAACTTAGACCGGATACAGGCAGAATATATATTGACGGCAATACAAAGGAAGATATTAACAGAGATGTATATAATTATATTCGTAAAGTTAATCAGGATAATCGTGTATATTCCATGAGCCTTAGAGATAATATACGTTTTTACAGAGAGATATCAGATTCTCAGACGGATGTGTTAATGAAGGAGTTTAATCTTAATGGACTTGAGGATAATAAAGAAGATATACATTCTCTCTCTGGTGGTGAAAAAGAACGTATATCTATTGCAAGAGCCTTCGTGGATGTACCAGGCTTTGTGATATTTGATGAACCGACATCTTCACTTGATATAGATAATGCTAAAAATGTTATGAGCCAGATATGTGCTCTTAAGAGTACAGTTCTGTGTATCTCGCATACTGAATCAGATGAGATAAAAAGTATGTTTGACGAGATTATTACACTATAAACGATACATTGCAAAAATACATCGCAGGAGATAATGCAATATTGTTATAATACAATACCGATATAACAGAGATTATTCAATATCTACACTGTTAGTCTTTAGAATCGCACGCTGCAGTGAGTCTTTGGAATTCTTCCATGGCTCATTATCATAACGAAAATCGAATTTGTTAATAAACCAGTCGATGTCACCAAGGACACGTTCCATATTCTCGATATAGAGCTTATCAGTGATAGAGAGAAATTCATTAAGAGCAGAATCTTTAAGTTCCTTTGGTGCGTAATCTGTGAGAACCGCATAATGCCTTTGGCAAAAACCTTTGGAAGATTTATATTTTTCACGAAATGCTTCATCAGTCTTCCAAAGGTGAAAGATTGTAGCAATATAGCGGTCAAATATTCCATTGATACGACTGCATACAAAGCATGAATTATCGAGATTGTGGATATATTCAGTTACAGGATTGCCTGTAGTCTTGTTCTTAGAGAATAGTGATATCTTAGGCATAGTTCTGTGCTTAGTGGCAGCCTTAACTTCACCAATAGTCTTGCGCAGATGCGTGCTCATAACAAGAGCCATTCCGAGACGATTATTCTGATCATATACCATCTTAACGTGTTTGTCACAAAAACCAAGACGGTCAGTAACAGCACGAATATCATCTTCCATATATGAAGGTCCCATTGTATATTCAACAGCATTATTCTCAAGCTCCTTATACATTGCACATACAGGACACTCACAATCTTTTGAAAAAGCATCATTTACAGGAATTGCATATATTTTTCTTTCATAATGTTCTCCTTAATCTTTATAATATAGTTTGGTATTATGACATCATGTAGATAGTATAGCATAAAAAAAATTTTTTTGGTATACTGTTGATAACATAGTAAATAGTGAATATATAAAGAAAAGAGTATTGCATTTATATATGTGTGAAACCGAAAAATATGACTAAAAGGATATGAGTAAACAATAATATAGCTGAGGTGTCAGAATGAATGAATTAACTATTAATCTAAAAAGTGGCAGCGATAAGCCAATGTATGAACAGATATATGATTATATAAAAAATGAGATAATATCAGGTAAAATGTATGTGCAGTATAAGTTACCATCAACAAGAGCATTATCTAAACATCTTGATATAAGCCGTAGTACTGTTGAGATGGCGTATGAACAACTTTTATCAGAAGGTTATATAGAAGCTGTTCCATGTAAAGGATATTATGTTGCAGCGACTAATTCACTTTTGTCTTATAAAAAAAGTGAGATAAAGAAGAAAGATAGGGAAGACAACCTAAAAGATAGTAAAAAATATGATATAGACTTTTCGCCAAGAGGAATCGACCTTGAATCTTTTCCTTATAATGCATGGAGAAAAGTGACAAAAAATATTCTTATAGATGATAACAAGGAATTATTCAATGCAGGAGACAGGCAGGGAGATTATGAATTCAGAAGCACAATATGCAATTATCTGTATCAGGCAAGAGGTGCAGTATGTGAGCCGGAGAGAGTTATAGTAGGTGCTGGTAATGAATATCTGCTTATGCTTCTTAATCAGATAATAGATGAGAATAGTATTATTGCAATGGAAGATCCAACATATAAGCAGGCATATAGAATATTTAGGAGTATGGGCAGATGTGTAGAACCGGTAATGTTAGACAGATATGGTATAGATATCTCTAAGTTAGAAAAGACTAATGCATCAATAGCTTATGTAACACCATCACACCAGTTCCCACTTGGAATTGTTATGCCGGTTCATAGACGTAATGAACTTCTTGCATGGGCTGAATTAATGGAAGACAGATATATAATAGAAGATGATTATGATAGTGAATTCAGATATAAAGGCAAACCGATACCATCACTTTTTGGAAGTGACACCAAAGACAAAGTCATATATATAGGAACTTTTTCACGTTCGATAGCACCGGCAATAAGAATGAGTTATATGGTACTTCCGGAATCATTATTTGCAAGATACAAAGAGAGGATAAGTTTTTATTCAAGCAGTGTTCCACGAATAGATCAGAAGATTGTTAATGCTTTTATTAATGAAGGGTATTATGAGAGACATCTTAATAAGATGCGAGCTACATATAAGAATAAAAAAGAGACACTTGTTAATGCGATTAAAAAATATGGAAAATGCAGCAGGATAATTGGGGATGAAGCCGGAATACATATTCTTGTAGAGATAGATAATGGGCTTAGTGAAAAAGAACTTGTTGAGCGTGCTAAGATAGCAGGAGTCAGAGTATATCCTTTATCAGATTATTATATTGATATAAATGATCTGACAGGGCGTCCTACAATTCTTATAGGATATGCAGTTATTGGAGTTGAAGAGATTGAAGATGGGATAAAAAGAATAGCTGATATATTGTAGAAAATAATACAACAGCTACAAAATTGATACATGTATAATAAAGAACAGTATAAATACAAGATAACCTGAGAATATAATATATCATTCTCAGGTTATCTGTATTAATATACTAGTTAATATTAATATAAGTTCTTCCGTTGTCACTAAAAGAAGCGACATCCTGATCATCTGATTCATCTTCAAAAAAATCGTCCTCAAACTCATCAGTGTCAGCATTAACAGCATCTCGGAAAGCATTATATTTTTTAAAATAAGCTAAAAGAAAACCAATAGCACTTCCTACAATAGCAAAACCGGCAACCAGTTTAGCAATATCTTTTTTACTCATAAGCATAAGCTCCTTTCAGATATACATCTTATAGATTATAATCGTTAATTAAACATAAATACATAATAGTTAATTGTAATACGAAATGGGAAAAAAATAAAGTAGTTTTTTGAACTCTGCTATGGTAATATTTGAGTACAGAAGGAAATATATATGGAGTGTGTGTAAAGATGGAAAAAAGAATATGTGATTGTAATATACCGGCTAATTTGAAAGAAGATATGATGTATGAAAAAATAGCAGAGTATATTGCAAACCTTGATGAAGACATGTGCGTTAATGATAAAGAATATGAGAGGAGACTTAATATATGTAGTAAGTGTTCGGACATATTTGGCGGTTTGACATGCAGATATTGTGGGTGTTTTGTGCTTGCAAGAGCAAAGAAAAAAGATATGTTTTGTCCTGCACCGGATAAAGACAGATGGAAATAAGAAGAAAGGATATTAGTGATAGATAATGAAAGTACAAAGAATAAATGAAGATATACATATTACAGAGATTGAAGATTTTGATTTGTTTCAGACGATGTTATGTGGACAATGTTTTCATTTTGAAGTAATCGATGACGAGAGAATAGCACTTGTTGCTGGTGGAAGGCTTGTTGTTGCAAGACAGCCACAAAGTGGAACGTTAATACTTGAAGATATGACAATAGAAGAGTATGATACATATTTTAGACATTATTTTGATCTTGATAGAGATTATGCGAGTATCAAGAGTAGATTGCTTAGTGAAGATGAACTTCTTAAGACTTCAATAGAGAGTATGAATGGTGTGAGAATACTTAATCAGGACTATTTAGAGACACTTATATCTTTTATAATATCTCAGAATAAACAGATTCCACATATTAAAAAGATAGTTGCAGGAATATCAAAGGAGTATGGAGAATATGTTGGAAGTGTAGGAGACATGCACTTTTATTCATTTCCGGATGTTGATGAAATCAAGAAGATAACTGAAGATGGACTTAGAGAGTTAAAGACAGGATTTAGAGCACCATATATTATGGATGCAATAGAATGTTATCTTGACGGCAGAATATCAGAAAAAGAACTTAGAGAAAGTACAACAGATGAATGTATAGATAAACTTATGCAGATAAAAGGCGTTGGTAGTAAAGTAGCTAACTGTGTAGCACTTTTTTCTCTTGAAAAAAGAGATGCATTTCCGGTTGATGTATGGATAAAACGAATAATGGAGAATATGTATTTTCATGGGGATACCAAAAAAGAAATTATTGAAGAATTTGCTAAGAAGAAATATGGGGAATATGGCGGTTATGCACAGCAATATTTATTTTTTTATGGAAGAGAAAATGGTATAGGTAAGAATGATAAAAAATAAGATATCATAATGATAAAAAAGATAGAAAGTGAGTAAAAAAGAGAAAATGATAGAAAACGCAAGTTATGATGAGAAAAAATAAGGAAAATACAAAAAAACATAACTTGCATAATAGGCACATTTTGACTAATATATAGCTAACGGTTAGCACTCGATGTGAGTGAGTGCTAATAGGTCTTTTTAAGAAGGAGGATTTTACCATGACATTAAAACCATTAGGAGACAGAGTTGTTATTAAACAGCTTATCGCAGAGGAAACAACAAAATCAGGAATCGTTTTACCAGGTGGTGCTAAGGAAAAACCACAGCAGGCAGAAGTAGTTGCAGTTGGACCAGGCGGAGTAGTAGATGGAAAAGAAGTTACAATGCAGGTTAAAGTTGGAGATAAAGTTATTTATTCAAAATATTCAGGAACAGAAGTAGAACTTGATGAAGAAAAATTAATAATCGTTAAACAGTCAGATATATTAGCAGTTGTTGAATAATTATAAATCAGGAGGTAATTGATTATGGCAAAGGAAATTAAATATGGCGCAGAAGCTAGAAAAGCTCTTGAAGCCGGTGTAAATAAATTAGCAGATACAGTAAGAGTTACATTAGGACCAAAAGGAAGAAATGTAGTACTTGATAAATCATTTGGTGCACCACTTATCACTAATGATGGTGTTACAATTGCAAAAGAAATCGAATTAGAAGATGCTTTTGAGAACATGGGTGCACAGCTCGTAAAAGAAGTTGCAACTAAGACTAATGATGTTGCAGGTGATGGTACAACAACAGCTACAGTTCTTGCACAGGCAATGGTTAATGCAGGTATGAAGAACCTTGCAGCAGGAGCTAATCCAATCATCTTAAGAAGAGGTATGAAGAAAGCAACTGATAAAGCAGTTGAAGCTATCAAGGCAATGAGTTCAAATGTAACAGGCAAAGAACAGATTGCAAAAGTTGCATCAATCTCAGCTGGTGATGAAGAAGTTGGACAGTTAGTAGCAGATGCTATGGAAAAAGTATCAAATGATGGTGTAATCACAATCGAAGAATCAAAGACAATGAAGACAGAATTAGACCTTGTTGAAGGTATGCAGTTCGATAGAGGATATATATCAGCATATATGGCAACAGATATGGATAAGATGGAAGCTGATCTCGATAATCCATATATCTTAATCACAGATAAGAAGATTGCTAATATTCAGGAGATATTACCACTTCTTGAACAGATTGTACAGTCAGGTTCTAAGTTATTAATTATTGCTGAAGATATCGAAGGCGAGGCATTAACAACATTAATCGTTAATAAACTTCGTGGTACATTCACAGTTGTTGGTGTTAAAGCTCCAGGATATGGTGACAGAAGAAAAGAGATGTTAAAAGATATAGCTATCTTAACAGGTGGTCAGGTAATCTCAGAAGAAGTTGGCCTTGAACTTAAAGATACAACAATCGATATGTTAGGTCGTGCAAAATCTGTTAAAGTTCAGAAAGAAAACACAATCATCGTTGATGGTGAAGGTGACAAAGAGCAGATTGCAGCAAGAGTTGCTCAGATTAAGAAACAGATTGAAGAGACAACTTCAGAATTTGATAAAGAAAAATATCAGGAAAGACTTGCAAAACTTGCAGGTGGTGTTGCAGTAATCAGAGTTGGTGCAGCAACTGAAACAGAGATGAAAGAAAATAAGTTAAGACTTGAAGATGCACTTGCAGCTACAAGAGCAGCAGTTGAAGAAGGTATCATCTCAGGTGGTGGTTCAGCTTACATTCATGCATCAAAAGAAGTTGCTAAGTTAGCAGATGTACTTGAAGGAGATGAGAAGACAGGTGCACAGATCATTCTTAAAGCACTTGAAGCTCCATTATACCATATCTCAGCTAATGCAGGACTTGAAGGTTCAGTAATCATTAACAAAGTTCGTGAATCAGAAGTAGGAACAGGTTTTGATGCACTTAATGAAAAATATTGCAATATGGTTACAGCAGGTATTCTTGATCCAGCAAAAGTTACAAGAAGTGCATTACAGAATGCAACAAGTGTAGCTTCTACATTACTTACAACAGAATCAGTTGTAGCAACAATTAAAAAAGATGAACCAGCTATGCCAGCAGGTAACCCAGGAATGGGAATGATGTAATTCAGATAACATAAATATAGATAAGATATTTGAATTAATAGCATAGTTAATAACTAAATATAAATATAAAACATAATAGATATAATGTTAAAAGCAGGTATTGTATACATATAAGTATATAATACCTGCTTTTGTGCATAATAGAGTTATAAATGCTATGTTATTAAAAACACGATATAAAAAACACGATATTATTTTTCTAACAAGAGTAGTCAGTAGTAGATATTCTGCATCAAAAGTAAGATTAGCAAAGTCAGCAAAGTCAGATTATAAAAGTTAGACTAGTTAGGTTAGAAAAGTCAGATTAGTAAAGTTAAGTTAGAAAAGTTAGATTAGTAAAGTTAAGTTAGAAAAATCAGATTAGAAAAGTTAGGCTAGTTAGGTTAGTAAAGTCAGATTAGCAAAGTTAGATTAGACTAGTCAGGTTAAAAAAGTTGGTAGAATTCATATTAAAAAGCATAAATATACAAATATAATGAATTAATATACGATAAAACATACTCAGTTATAAGTATTTTAGATTATTTTTTATAAGATATACCAGACCTTTAAACGATAAAAGCGTTAAAGCATTGGTGTTTACATATTACAAAAAATGTGTATAATTATTAGAAAAAGTTTATTTGGAGATGATGTAATATGAAGATTTATGCGTTTGAAGTGAGAGAAGATGAATTACAGGATTTTGAAAATGTAAAGCAACGATATAATGTTGAGATAACAACAGATAGCAGCAGACTTGATCTTGATAATATAGACAAAGTTAAGGGATATGAGGCTATAACAATCCTTGGTCATAGTTACATTACCAGAGAAGTAGCAGACAAACTTGTGGAAAATGGTGTGAAGTATGTATCAACACGAACTATAGGATATAATCATATAGATGTTCAATATGCAAAAGAAGTAGGACTTAAAGTAAGTAATTCCGGATATGCACCAAATGGTGTAGCTGAATATACAGTAATGCTTATGTTGATGACACTTAGAAATTATAAAGCTTCATTATATAGAGGTAACTGTAATGATTATTCACTAAAAGGACTTCAGGGAAGAGAACTGCGTAATATGACAGTAGGAGTAATTGGAACAGGAAGAATAGGTTCATGTGTTATAGAGAATCTTAAAGGTTTTGGATGCAAGATTCTTGCGTATGACCATGCTAAGAAGAATACTACAACACCTGGTGTAAAATATGCAAAACTTGATGAGCTTTTAAGAAATAGTGATATTATAACACTTCATACACCACTTACTGACACAACATATCATATGATTAACAAACGTACATTAGCTAAGATGAAAGACGGTGTAATAATAATCAACTGTGCAAGAGGCGAACTAATGGATGTTGATGATGTTATAGAAGCGATTGAAAATCAGAAGATAGGTGGAATGGGTCTTGATGTATTTGAAAAAGAAGAAGGAATATATCATGAAGACAGACGTTCAGACATTATAAGTAATAAAGAGATGGCATATATAAGACAGTTCCCTAATGTTGTAATGACACAGCATATGGCATTCTATACAGATACAGCAGTTAGTGACATGGTAGACTATGGTGTAAAAGGGCTTGTGGATTTTGCTGAAAAAGGAACATGTGATTTCAAATTATAGCAGTATAAAGTTTTGTAAAATTTAATATTTAAATTTGAAAAATCCCTTTTAATTAGTGCAAAAAAACGATATAATTTAATAGTGCGAAAAACAGAATAAATATTTTTCGGCATATTTTAGAAATAATTAACAGGGAGGAAATAACAATGAGCGAATATTATTCAGAGCAGATTGTTAAAAGAAAAACACCTGCATATAAGCAGGCAGTAAAAATTATACTTATTGCTTTTACAGCATTATTTTTTGTATTGGGAATGATGGTTCCGCTATTTCTGTTACCAACACTTCTGTTTGGCCTTTTGACATATTTTTTCATCTCAAGACTTGAGATTGAATATGAGTATGCATTTGTAAGCGGAGAACTTAGTATTGATAAGATCTATAATAAGTCAAGAAGAAAAAAGTGTATGGATGTTGATTTTGATCAGACAGAAATTATTGCACCACTTGGAGCATATCAGCTTGACGAATATAAGAATAAGCAGTTAAAAGAATGCGATTATACTTCAGGCGAATCAGAAAAAGAAGTATTTGTTATGATTGCTCATAAAGGCAGCGAGCTTGTAAAAATACTCTTTGAACCAAATGCCAGAATGTTAGAAGATATGAGAAACTGCTCACCTAGAAAAGTTATTCTTAAATAAATGAATAAACTAAGTGAGTTATAAGCAATACTTATTAAATGGCAATATAAAAAATATATACTAATATATTGACAATTAAGAGTACATTTGTTAAACTTGTGGAAAGCTAAGAGGAACATAGGGCTTATGTTCCAAACTTATACTACATACTGTGTGGTTATGCCGGATTATATAATCACACATAAGTTTTATATTATAGAAAGTGAGGATTTACAAATGGGTAAAATAGTTGGCGAAGGAATTACTTTTGATGATGTATTATTAGTACCTGCATATTCAGAAGTTACTCCTAATCTAGTTGATTTATCAACCTATCTTACTAAGAAGATTAAGCTAAACATTCCTATGATGAGTGCTGGTATGGATACAGTTACAGAACATAGAATGGCAATTGCAATGGCTAGACAGGGTGGTATCGGAATTATTCATAAGAACATGTCTATTGAGGCACAGGCAGAAGAGGTTGATAAAGTTAAACGTTCAGAGAACGGTGTTATCACAGATCCTTTCTATCTATCACCAGAACATACACTTGAAGATGCTAACAATCTTATGGCAAAATTCAGAATATCAGGTGTGCCAATTACTGAAGGCAAGAAACTTGTAGGTATTATTACAAATCGTGATCTTAAATTTGAAACAGATTTCTCAAAGAAAATTAAAGAATCAATGACAAGTGAGAATCTTGTAACTGCTAAAGAAGGAATTACACTTGAAGAAGCAAAAAAGATTCTTGCAAAAGCAAGAAAAGAAAAATTACCTGTAGTTGATGATGATTTTAATCTAAAAGGACTTATCACAATTAAAGATATTGAAAAACAGATTAAATATCCATATTCAGCAAAAGATGCACAGGGACGTCTTCTCTGTGGAGCAGCAGTTGGTATTACAAAGAACTTAATGGAAAGAGTAGACGCACTTGTTAAAGTAAAAGTTGACTGTGTTGTACTTGATTCAGCTCATGGTCATTCAAAGAATATCATTGACGCTGTTAAACAGATAAAAGAAAAATATCCTGATCTTCAGGTAATAGCTGGTAACATAGCAACAGGTGAAGCTGCAAAAGCATTAATTGAAGCTGGTGTAGATGCAGTAAAAGTTGGTATTGGACCAGGTTCAATCTGTACAACACGTATCGTTGCAGGTATCGGTGTTCCACAGATTACAGCTATTATGGATGCATCAGAAGTTGCTAAACAGTATGGAGTTCCAGTAATAGCAGATGGTGGTATCAAGTTCTCAGGAGATATCACAAAAGCAATAGCAGCAGGTGCTAACCTCTGTATGATGGGAAGCATATTTGCAGGATGTGATGAAAGTCCAGGAACATTCGAATTATATCAGGGTAGAAAATATAAAGTATATCGTGGTATGGGTTCAATCGCAGCTATGGAGAATGGTAGTAAAGACCGTTACTTCCAGACAGATGCTAAGAAGTTAGTACCAGAAGGTGTTGAAGGACGAGTAGCTTATAAGGGAACTGTAGAAGATACAGTATTCCAGCTTATTGGTGGTCTTCGTTCAGGTATGGGATACTGTGGAGCAAAAGATATCGAGACATTAAAAGAAACAGGAAGATTTGTTAAGATATCATCAGCTTCATTAAAAGAAAGCCATCCACATGATATTCATATTACAAAAGAAGCTCCTAACTATAGCGTAGATCAGTAATATGAATGATGCCAGGGTCAAAAGGTCTAAACCCACGTGAGCTTGCTCACAGGTGGGTGAAAGACCTTGGGACCCGCCCCGATATGAGCATAAAAGTGGGATGATAATCCCACGATATGCGAATAT